>Ga0315899_10001155_pt1 | contig 30443 bp, 18 predicted proteins | sample LakEriMetagenome_2_FD_203518 | JGI IMG/M metagenome (GOLD analysis project Ga0315899, IMG submission 203518) | Freshwater fungal communities from buoy surface, Lake Erie, Ohio, United States - Buoy 4 MA112 | ecosystem: Environmental > Aquatic > Freshwater > Lake | place: USA: Lake Erie, Ohio...
TGTGCAGCTTGCTCTCCGTGGGACCCGGCCAACATCCGGTCAACCACTGATAGAGCACCACACCCAAACTGTAAACGTCACTGCGCCCCTCCGCGATCCCGTGTTGGGCCTGCTCGGGAGACCAATAGGCCCACGTTCCCGCACCGGTTTGCAGTCCCTTCCTCACCAACTGATCTTCGGTGGTCGCCAGGCCAAAGTCGCCCAGGTAAACCTGCCCTTTTTCATCGAGCAGCACATTCTTCGGCTTGATATCCCGGTGGTAGACCTTGTGCGCGTGCGCAATCCTGAGTGTCTTCGCCAGGTCCGCCACAACCCGTGCCGCCTCCCGCCAATCGCGCGGATGCCTGTTCATCCACCGCTGCAGGTTGCCTCCGGACAGAAACTGGCTGACCAGGTACGGCCAGTCGTTGCAGGTCGCCGCCGCCAGGACCGGAACCACCTGGGCTCCCGCCTGCTGCAAAGCCCTCTGTTTTTGCGGTTCCAGAAAAAACTCGTGGTGATAATCGGTGTTCAGCCATCTTGGCAGGAGCAGCTTGATCGCGACCACGGAATGCAGGTTGGTGTCCCAACCTTTCCACACCTCGCCAAACCCGCCGTGGTCCAGCCTCTCATCCAGTCGGTAATTCCCCAGCATCATGCCGGGCTTCCACGGACTTTCCTCCTCGGACTTGTCTGGTTGCTGATTCGGATCCCGCTGGGTGACCTCCAGGTCCTGGGGAGCCTGAGTCCCGACTGACCACTCAATCTCAGCCTGCGTGTTGACAGCGACCTGCCCGTGCGTCGTAAACGCCAGATCGATGGCGTCTGACGCTTCGGGATATCGCTGCCGGTATTCGTCCTCGCTCGCCTCCTCCCCCCTGGCACGACGCTCCTGCACTTCAATCCGCAACAGATTGATCAGGGCGGAAGTTCGCTCCGCACGGGGCACCCTTTGCAGGAACGAATCGAGATCAGGCCGACTGCCACTCCGCCAGTTTTCGGAGAATTCAATGTAGAGCCTCTCCAACGGGGTCTGCACCCGGGTCGGCTCAAACTTGTTGTCAGGAGGACGGTTCTGTGTCATCGTGGTCTCTCAATTGGTGAAACCCCCCGCCCACTCACTATTTCACACCAGCGAAGACGTTTTTGACCTCCGTAACACTTCGCTCAAGAACCCAGATGTCAACCTACCTTCCCCGGCTCTGGAAAAGCAACTGGATTTTTCTTCGATTTCCAGCGATCGCCAAGTGCCAACTTGGCTGCCCACGCGATTTGACCCCAACCCTCCTGGGGGACGACACTTTCGACTCCGTCGATTCCGCCCCCCGGGCCCGTTCCCATGTCCGACCTCAAATCGCCCGCGCTCCTGTACCTCAAAGGGGCCCTGATGCTGCTGTGCGGCACACTGGCCGCCGGGCTGCTCATCGCCCAACTCCCCGACTGGTCCAGCGTCACCTTGCTGGCCATCGCCATTTGGGGCTTCTGCCGGGCGTACTACTTCGCGTTCTACGTCATCCAGCATTACATTGATCCGGGATATCGCTTCGCCGGCCTGTTGGCGTTTGTGCAGTACCTCTGGCGACGCCCCCACCCTCCGCACGATCCGGCACACTCCGACTGACCTCCTCTCCTCTGGAACTTCGCATGGCGCGACGACTTTTCCTGTTCCTCGCCGGTTGGTCTCTGGTCGCGCTCCCCAACCCCGGTTCCCTCGCGCAAGCGCAGACTCTCGAAGCCACACTGCTCAAGGAACCGGTCGAACGCCTCGTCCAGGCCGCCCAGGCCGAGGGAGACCCCCGCCGGGGAGCGGTGCTGTTCCATCAGCCCTATCTCGGCTGTACCCAGTGTCACGCCGCCGGGCAGGGGGAAAAGCCTCTCGGTCCCGACCTGACCCGCTGGGATCAACCTCCCACCCCGGCCCACCTGGTCGTGGCGGTCCTGCAGCCCTCGAAACAGATCCGGAAAGGCTACGAGACCCTCATCATCGAGCGAACCTCGGGCCAGACCCAGACCGGCTTGCTGGTGGAACAAACCACCGACGCCGTGGTCTTGCGCGACGCCCGAGACGCCGGTCGCCCCACCACCATCCCCCGGACGGAAATCGCCGAACTGCAGCCCAGCGACCAATCGCTCATGCCGGCCGGTCTCGTGAACGTGCTCGCCAGCCGGCAGCAGTTCCTCGACCTCATCAGCTACCTGCGCGAAATCGCCGCCGGTGGCCCCGCCAAGGCACTCGAGCTGCAGCCCGACCCCTCCCTCTACGCTCCCCCCGCCCTCCCCGACTACGAACAGAAGCTCGACCACCGTGCCCTCATCGCCGGCTGGAACGAACAATCTCTCGCCCGGGGCGAGGCAATCTACAACCGCGTCTGCGGCAACTGTCACGGAACGGCCACCCAGCCCGGTTCACTCCCCACGTCGCTCAAGTTCGCCTCGGGGAAATTCCGGAACGGGGCGGAACCCTTCGCGATGTACCAGACTCTCACCCGCGGGTTCGGCTTGATGGCCGCCCAGACCTGGATGGTTCCCCGTCAGAAATACGATGTCATCCATTACATCCGCGAACGGTACCTGCGCGAGTTGAATCCGTCGCAATACGTTCCCCTCACTGAAGACTATCTGGCCAGCCTGCCCCAAGGGAACACCCAGGGGCCCGAACCCTCGCGGATCGAGCCCTGGTCGGCCATGGATTACGGCCCCAGCCTGATTGGCACCTACGAGGCGGGGAACAACGCCGGCAACTTCGCCTACAAGGGGATCGCCATGCGGCTCAATCCCGGCCCGGGAGGAATCGCCCGGGGGGACCACTTCCTGGCGTTCGACCACGACACCCTGCGTGCCGCCGCTGCCTGGAGCCGGCGGCCTGGCCAACCGGGCTTTGTCGACTGGCACTCGATTCTCTTCGACGGGCAACACGGCGTGCATCCCCGCCTGGTGGGGGATGTGTGGTGGGCCAACCGCACCGGTCCCGGCTGGGCCCGCCCCGGCACCAGCGATTTCACCGACCCCCGGTTCCGCGGCCGAGACAACCGCCCCTACGGCCCCCTCCCCCGCGACTGGGCCCAATATCGGGGTCTGTACCACCACGGCCCCGAGGTGATCTACCACTACACCGTGGGAGAGACCCCGGTCTACGAATCTCCCGCACTGCTCGAATTGGCCACTCCGGCCGCCGCGCCGCCCGCGAAGGCCGACTCTCAGAGTCCCCCGGCCGTCACCTCACCCATCATCACCCGCACCCTCGAACTGGGCCCCCGCCCGCAGACGCTGCGGGTGCAGGTGGCCCAACTGGCGCAGGCCACTCCTCCCCTGCAGCGCCTCGCCGTGGGGGGTGCCCAAGGGGTGCTGTTTGGAACCCCCCCGGGAGGAAAGAATTCGGAAGCAGCCACAGGCCCCTTCAACTTCGACGGGGGCCAGTATGCCGAGGTGACCACCCCGGCCGAACTCGATCTGTCACGCACCGACCTCACTGTCCTCGCGTCGATCCAGACCACTGTCGGCGGATCGCTCTTTTGCCAGACCTCGGCAGGAGACAACTGGGTCCCCGGGGGGAGATCGTTGTTCGTTCGTGATGGACGGCTCTGTTTTGACATGGGCTGGGTCGGCGTCGTCACCTCCCGCCAGCAGGTGGCCGACGGGAAGCCCCACGTCGTCGGCTTCTCCTGGAATCACCAGACCGGTGACATCGAATTGTTCGTCGACGGTGTCTCGGCAGGAACGGGGACACTGAAGGGCAACCAACAGCTCGCCGAGCCCCTCACGCGCATCGGTTTCACCGCCGGCGACTTCCCGGCCCCGCAGAGCGCGTGGAAGGGGCGGCTCGACCGGGTTGTCGCCTGGAAGGGCCGGCTCCCCGTGGCGACTCTGCGCGACCTGTCGCGCGACCTGGAGAAATCTCCCGCGACATTCGCCCCCCCCACCCCGGCTCCCGTCGCGAATTGGCGATTGGCGGGAGTGGCTGCCGACAAACTGACCAGCACCGGATCGGTCAAATCGTCACTGCGCGTCCGCACCACCGGCGCACCGGTCACTGCGGGTACCCCGGCGGTGCTGGCTGGAATCTCACCCGTTCTGCCCGGCCTGGAATGGGAGGTGATTGAAGACCGGCTGGTGCTGACCATTCCGGCCGGAAAGGAACCGGTGCGCACCACGATCTGGACGACGGCGGCCTCTGACGGAGACCCTCGCGACCAAATCGGAAAGATTGCCGCCGCCTGCCCAGTGCGCGACCTGCAACCTCTACTGCAAGGTGGTCCCCCGCGCTGGCCCGGCCGGCTGACGGTGCCGGTCCGCCGCGGTGCCGACACCGGCCCCCTCGCGGTCGACGAACTCACCCTGCCGTTGTCCAACCCGTGGCTGGCCCAGATCCGTCCCACCGGGCTCGATTTTCATCCCGATGGAGACCGCCTGGCGGTCTGCACCTGGGATGGCGATGTCTGGCTGGTGCGGGGCCTGTCGAAGCTCGACGCCCCACCGGCCAACGCGGGTGAGCCACCCACCCTCGAGTGGCAGCGGATTGCCTCGGGTCTGTTCCAGCCACTGGGCCTGAAATACGTGCAGGAGAAGATTCACCTCACCTGCCGCGATCAGCTGGTGGTGTTGCACGATCTCAACGGCGACGAAGAGACCGACCATTACCAGTGCCTCAACAACGATCACCAGGTGACCGAGCACTTCCATGAATTCGCCATGGGATTGCAGACCGATGCCGAGGGGAACTTCTACTACGCCAAGTCGGCCCGGCACGCGCTGCCCGCCCTGGTTCCGCACCATGGCACGCTGCTGAAAGTGGCCCCCGATGGTGGGCGGACCGAGATTCTGGCGACCGGGTTCCGGGCAGCCAACGGCGTCTGCCTCAATCCCGACGGGTCATTCATCGTCACCGACCAGGAGGGGCACTGGAACCCCAAGAACCGCATCAACCGGGTCGAGCCCGGGAAGTTCTACGGCAACATGTTCGGCTACCACGACATCACAGACTCTTCCGACAGTGCGATGGAACAGCCCCTGTGCTGGATCACCAATGCCTTCGACCGCTCACCCGCCGAGTTGCTGTGGGTGACCAGCCCGAAGTGGCGAGGACTCGAAGGACGGCTGCTGAATTTCAGTTATGGCTACGGGAAGATCTTCGTAGTGCCGCACGAAAACCTCGACGGCTCTTGGCAGGGGGGCATGGTTGAGCTGCCGTTGCCCACGTTTCCCACCGGTCTGATCCGCGGCCGGTTCTCACCCTTCGATGGGCAGCTTTACACCTGCGGCATGTTCGCCTGGGCGGGCAGCGCGACACAGCCGGGAGGGTTGTATCGCGTCCGGCGGACCGAACAGCCGCTGTTTGTTCCGGTGGAACTGCACACCACCCCCACGGGTCTGCGGCTGACGTTCAGCGAGCCGCTCGACCCCGCTTCGCTGCGTGAAGAGGGAAGCTGGGGAGTGAAAGTGTGGGGGCTGAAGCGGTCGGCCAACTACGGATCGGAGCACATCGACGAGCACCGGCTCGAAGTGACCGGAGCCACCCTGGAAGACGACGGCCGAACCGTTCGGCTTGACCTCGACGGCCTGCAGCCCACCTGGGGGATGGAGGTGCGGTACAACCTCCGCAGCCCCGCCGGCGCACCCGTGCGCGGCGTGTTGCACAACACGGTGCATCGGCTGCCGGAGAAGGCGGGGGCCAACCGGGGAAAGTGAACCGCGTGTCGATGGCGGTGGACGATCGGCACCACCGACCGCCACGATCAAATGGGGGGGCATTCCTGATTTCCCATGAGACCGGTCGCGAATCTCTCACCGGCGACTCATTCCCTCGGCAAACCCCCCTCGCCCGCTTACACTGCCCCGATTCAACACGTGCTTTCTCGGCGAGGTGTGCGGCGATGGATTTGGGATTGGCGGGACGGGTGGCGGTGGTGACGGGGGGAGGCAGTGGAATTGGCCTGGCGATTGCCCGGCGGTTTGCCGAGGAAGGAACGCGGGTGGCCCTGTGGGACCGGAACCCCAGCGTCGTCGAGACCGCCGCCCAATTGGCGCGCGAGGCGGGTGTCTCCACGGTGGGGGTCGTCGTCGACATCACCAACGAAGCGGCGGTTCGGCAGGCGACTGACACCACTGCCCAGGCGGTCGGTCCCTGCGATCACCTCGTGCACGCCGCCGCAATTGGCAGCGGCAAGTTTGGCTTCCCGTTCACCAACCTGCAGCCGGCCGATTGGCGGTCGTCGCTTGAGGTGAACATCATGGGGATGGTGCATGTCGCCCATGCCGTCGCACCGACGATGATTCCCCGCAAGACCGGCACCCTGGTCTTCATCGCCTCGGTCGCCGGGCAGATTGGCAGCCAGACCGATCCTCCCTACAGCGCGGCCAAGGCTGCGAATATCAACTTCGCCCAGTGCCTCGCCAAAGACCTCGCGCCGCACACGATCCGGGTCAACACCGTCTGCCCGGGAATGGTGCAGACCCCGTTGAACCGTTCCGTCTGGCAGGCGTGGAACGAACAACAACCGGCCGACAAACGCCGCTCGTATGAAGACTGGGCGGGAGACAAGGTGAAGGCGGTTGTTCCGCTGGGCCGCTGGCAGACCCCTGAAGACATCGCCGACATGGTGGTTTTCCTCTCTTCCGACCGGGCCCGTCAGGTCACCGGGCAAACCATCAACGTTGACGGCGGTTTCGTGATGCACTGGTGAGGCCGCAGCCCGCACTCCAGGGCTCATCGCGCGGACCCGGTGTGACCCTCCTCCCGCACCGCCGGCTCGTGATCTCGGACGGGATTGGCTCGGTTGCTGATCCCGCACTGGTTATCCCCCGCTCTCAAGGCCGGTTGTTCGCACTTTCCCGGGAACCATATACTTTCGTGTGAGGTCCACGGAGACCTCTGCTGCCGGTTCACCTTCCCTGTCCTTTGGACTGATCCGTCGTGCGCTCCCTCAGCCCGATCCGCGTCATCGCAGGCTGCCTCGCCCTGGTGGCAGCACTCGCGGGATCCACGGCAAACACCGTGCTGGCTCAAAAGACGCTGCCCCCTCCCGCCGAGCGGACCGTCGATTTCGATGCCGACATCCGTCCGTTGTTTGAGCAGCATTGCGAATCCTGCCATGGGGCGAAAAAGCAACTCTCGGGCTTCCGTATCGATCGGGAGGGAGAGGCCCTGCGGGGTGGTGACAATGGCCAGGCCTTCACGCCGGGAAAAAGCGCCGACAGCCTGCTGGTGAAATACATAGCCGGCCTCGATCCCGACATCCTCATGCCCCCCGAGGGGGATCTGTTGTCCGACACCCAGGTCGGGTTGATTCGGGCCTGGATCGATCAGGGGGCCAAATGGGGGAAGGACCGGCCGGCAGCCGTGCAGTCCGGCAACAACCAGCGGCACTGGTCGCTGCAGCCTGTTCTGCGACCGGTCCCTCCCATGGTGCGGCAGACCACCTGGCCCAAGAACCTGGTGGACCGATTCATTCTGCAGAAGCTCGAGACGGAACAGGTCACCCCCTCGCCTGAAGCCGACCGGGCCACCCTGTTGCGGCGACTGTCATTCGATCTCATCGGTCTGCCTCCCACCCCGGCCGAACTGGAACAGTTCCTGGCGGAGACCCGCCCCAACGCCTACGAACTGCAGGTCGAACGGCTGTTGGCTTCGCCCCATTTTGGAGAGCGCTGGGGGCGGCACTGGCTCGATCTGGCGCGTTATGCCGACAGCGACGGCTACGAGAAAGATTCCCCCCGGCCCTATGCCTGGCGCTGGCGGCAGTGGGTCATCGAGGCGCTCAACCGCGATCTTCCGTTTGACCAGTTCACCATCGAGCAGCTCGCGGGAGATCTGCTCCCCAACGCCCGGCCCGACCAGCATCTGGCGACCGGATTTCACCGCAACACGCTGACCAATAAAGAGGGGGGTGCCGACCCCGAGGAATTCCGCGTGGCGGCCGTGGTCGACCGCGTCAACACCACGGGCAGCGTCTGGATGGGGCTGACCGTCGGCTGTGCGCAGTGTCATTCGCACAAGTACGACCCTCTGACGCTGCGCGAGTACTATGGACTGTTCGCCTTCTTCAATCAGGCGGACGAAGCCGATCTGCCCGTCCCCCTGCCCACCGACGAGAAGGCAGTGGTTCCCGCCCTGGTGCAGACCTCGCCCGTGCGGGGGAGCCACATCTTGCTGAAGGGGGATTTTCTGCGCCCCGGGGAACCGGTCCCGCCGCACACTCCCGAAGTGCTGCCCCCCCTGCCGAAGCCGGCCAATGCGACTCCCACACGGCTGGAGCTGGCGCGGTGGCTGGTGAATCCGGGCCATCCGCTGACGGCCCGCGTGACGATGAACCGGGTCTGGCAGCAGCTGTTTGGACAGGGATTGGTCACCACGCCCGATGACTTCGGCACCCAGGGCGCCCTCCCCTCGCATCCCCAATTACTCGACTGGCTGGCGGCGGAATTCATGTTGCCCACACTGGAAATGGCTCCTCCCGCGGTGCCCGGCCAGCCCCCGGTGTACCGGGGCCCCTGGAGCCTGAAGCGGATGCTCAAGATCATCACCTGCTCGGCCACCTACAGGCAGCAGTCGAACGCCCGTCCCGAATTGTCCGAGCGGGATCCCCGGAATGTCTGGCTGGCGCGGCAGAACCGCCTGCGGCTTGAGGCCGAGATTGTGCGCGACGCCGCCCTGGCCGCCAGCGAACTGCTGGTGCGGACGGTGGGCGGGCCGAGCGTGCGTCCCCCGCAGCCGGCGGGAGTTTCGGACCTGACCTACGCCGGCAGTGCCCGGTGGACCGAGAGCACCGGTCCCGAGCGGTACCGGCGCGGGCTGTACACGTGGTTCCAGCGGACCAGTCCCTACCCCATGCTGATGACCTTCGACGCCCCCGAGTCGAATGTGTCCTGCACGCGGCGCGAACGTTCCAACACCCCTTTGCAGTCTCTGACACTGCTGAATGATCCGGTGTTCTTTGAATGTGCCCGGAAGCTGGGGCAGACGGCGTGGCAGTCGGCCGGCGGCTCCCCGGATCAATTCCTGACCGCACTGACGCGGCGGGCCCTGGCCCGTGACCCAACTCCCGAGGAACGGAAAACTGCCGAGGGTGTGTGGCTGCGGTTCCGCGACCAACTGCGGAAACAGCCGGAACAGATCCCGCCGCTGCTGGGCACCCCTCCCACGACCGATTCCAAAGATGTGGCGCCTCCGCCGGAATCGCTGGAAGAGGGGGTGGCCGTGCTGATGGCCCGACTCATGCTGAATCTCGACGAGTTCATCACCCGCGAGTGACCGTCACCCGCCACTTCCTTCGACCGAACGCCCCATGTCAGCCGATTCCGCCACGCAGCTCCACCTGGGACGCCGGCAATTTCTCGCGGGGAGCGCGGGTGGGGCGGGCCTGTTGGCGCTGGCCAGCCTGTTCCACCAACAGCAATTGCTGGCGGCTCCCGGCGCGACGACGTCGCTCGCGGCACGTCCGGCCCCTTTCCCGCCACGGGTCCGGTCCTGCATCTTCATCTACCTCGAGGGGGCTCCCAGCCAGCTCGACCTGTTCGACCCCAAGCCCAAGCTGAATGAGCTTGATGGGCAACCGCTTCCCGAGTCGTTCACCGCCCAGGTGCGGTTTGCGTTCCTGCAGAAGGAGACCGCCCGGCTGATGGGTTCGCCCCGGGTGTTCCGTCGGCACGGGGCGTCGGGCATCGAGCTCTCCGATCTGTTGCCCCACCTGTCGACCCAGGTCGACAACATCAGCCTCATCCGGTCGATGCACACCGAGGCCTTCAATCATCATCCCGGTCAGTTGTTGCTGAACACCGGCTCGCAGATGTTTGGCCGACCCAGCATGGGCTCGTGGCTGGCGTATGGACTCGGTTCCGAGAGCGAGAACCTGCCTGCGTATGTCGTCTTGACCGCCGGTCGCGGAACCAGTGGTGGAACCTCCAACTGGAGCAGCGGCTTCCTCCCCTCGAACCACGCCGGGGTCTTGTTCCGCAACCAGGGGGAACCGGTTCTGAATCTGTCGAATCCTCCCGGAATCACCGCGGAACTTCAGGCGGAATCGATCGCCGGCCTGGCGGCGCTCAATGGCAGCCGGCAGGCACGGCTGGGAGATTCCGAGATCGCGAGCCGGATCTCGGCGTATGAACTGGCCTTCCGGATGCAATCGGCGGCTCCCGAACTGATCGACCTCTCGGGAGAGACCGAGGCCACGCATGCGATGTATGGATTGGGGCGTCCCGAACCCGAGCTGGGGAATTGGCGGGGGGGACCCAAGGGATGTTTTGAGGCCTTCTCCCGCAATTGCCTGCTGGCCCGCCGGTTGGTGGAGCGCGGAGTCCGGTTTGTGAATCTCGTGCATGCCTCGTGGGATCATCACAGCGATCTCGACCGGCAGTTGTCGCTCAGCACGCAGATGGCCGATCAGCCGGTGGCCGCCCTGCTGGCCGACCTCAAGCAACGGGGCCTGCTCGACAGCACACTGGTGGTCTGGGCGAGTGAATTCGGGCGGACCCCACTGGGAGAGAACCGCAAGGGATACGACAAGGTGACGGGGCGCGATCATCACCCGTTCGCGTTCAGTCTCTGGTGCGCGGGCGGGGGGATCCCGGGCGGGCAGGTGATTGGTGAGACCGACGAGATTGGCTGGAACGTGACCCGTGACCCGGTTCACGTGCATGATCTGCAGGCGACCTGTCTGCACCTGTTCGGCATCGACCACCGCCAGTTGACCTATCGGCACCAGGGGCGCGACTTCCGCCTGACCGATGTGGGCGGCAAGCTGGTTCCGCAACTGCTGGGAACGACCTGACCTGCCGGCCTCCGCATGCAGGACAGGCCGGGGAATCAGCCTCCCTTGCCTTCCAGGGCGCTCCAATCGACCAGCTCGATGGCGGGACGCACGATCTGGGCGAAGCCGGCCCGCTGAATGGTGCGGATCCCCTTGCCGCCCCGGGAGGTCAGCTCGTACTTCTGCTGACCGAAGACCAGTTCCTTGTCTCCGGTCGACAGCACCCGCAGGCAATCGCTGGGGCGGCTGAGCAGAGCGGCCCCCAGAATCGTGTCATCGTCGGCGATGCGGATGCCCCGCACTCCCTTGCCGGCTCCCGACAACACCGGTACCTCGTCGATGGCGAAATGCAGCACGCGCGCCTGGGCCGAGGCGAGGAACATCGAAGTCGCTTCTCGCTGCAGGTCGACGAACACGACCTTGTCCCCGGGCTGGAGTCGGCAGTACTTCCGGCCCGCCTTTGTCGACGCCACCCGGAAGGGAGCCAGGGGGACGCGCAGCACCTGTCCCTTCGCGGTCGCCACCACCAGGTAGGGGGCGGGCTGTTCCTCCCCTTTGACGGTCGAATCGGCCGGAGTGAACCGGCCATCCGTGGTGATGGCCGTCACCAGCGAGACCCCGTCTCCCATCTTGATGTACTTGGCCAGCGGCTCTCCATAGCCGGACGACGCCGGGATCTGGTCGATCCGCAGCGTGTAGGCGATTCCTTCGCTGGAGAAGAACACAGCGTGGTCGAGCGTGCTGCCGGGAATGACGGTGAGCACCCCGTCTCCCTCGCGGACCCGCGTGCTGTCGACACTGGCGAGCCGCCCCACCCGCTTCACCCAGCCTTCGCGCGTCAGCACGACATTGGTGTTTTCGCGGATGATGTAGGCCTCGGGATTGAACTCGGTGATCTCCTCGCTCGAGCCCAGGGCCGACCGGCGCTTGTCGGCATACTTCTCGGACAGTTCGCGCAGCTCGGTCTCGACCACTTTCCAGAGACGCTTGTTCGAAGCCAGGATCGCCTCGATCTCGGCGGCCTGCGCCTTCTTCTCGCGCAGCTCGCGGAGAATGTCGTTGATCTCGAGTTGCGAGATCTTGTAGAGCATCATCTCGAGGATGGCGTTGGTCTGTTCGGCATCGAGCGGGAAGGCGGCCATGAGCTTGGTCGCGGCGTCGGCCTTGCCACTGCTGTTGCGGATGATCTTGAGGGCTTTGTCGAGCCCGTCGAAGATGATCTTGAACCCGTTCAGGATATGAATGCGTTTGCGCAACTGCCGCAACTGGAACTCGAACCGGCGTTTGACCACGTCGAAGCGGAAGTCCAGAAACGCCAGCAGCATGTCGACCAGCGCCGTCCGCTGCGGCACGAGAGCGCCGTGCTCATCGGGAACCAGGCAGGTCGCGTTGTATCCGAAATTCTGCTCGAGCGCCGTGTGGCGGTAGAGGTAGGCCATCACGGCCGCGGGGTCAGCTCCCGGCTTGAGCTTCAGCACCAGCCGCAGCCCATTGTCTTTATCGGTCTGGTCCGAGCAATCGATCAGCTGCGGCAACTTGCGCGAGGCGACGATATCGCCCACGGCCGCCATGAGGGGACCGGTCTCGACGCCGTACGGCACCGAGGTGATCACAATGCGGTCGGCGACCTCCTTGCGCTTCTCGCGGTCGAGCTGCCACTCGGCGCGCACCTTGATCGAACCGCGCCCCTCTTCATAGATGGTGCGCAGATCGCGACGGGAGGTCATGATGCGCCCCCCCAGGGGAAAATCGGGACCCTTGATGAACTTCATCAACTGCGCGACCGAGGCGGTGCGGTCGCCAATCAGATGGATGCAGGCGTCGATCACTTCGCCCAGGTTGTGCGGGGGAATGCTGGTGGCCATCCCCACGGCGATTCCCTGCGCCCCATTGACCAGCAGATTGGGATACCGCGCAGGCAAAACGACCGGCTCTTCCCGCTGGGCATCGTACGTGGGACGGTAGTTGACCGTCTCAAACCGCAGCTCGCTCATCAGCTCGCCCGCCAGCGCGGTCAGACGGGCTTCGGGATACCGCGCGGCTGCGGCGGGCAACCCCATCACCGAGCCGAAATTCCCCCAGCCATCCACCAGCGGGTAGCGCAGGCTGAAGTCTTGCGCCATCCGCACCAGCGCCTCATAGCAGGCGACATCACCATGCGGATGGAAGTTGCCCGTGGTCTCGCCGCAGATCTTCATGCACTTGGCATAACGCCCGTCGAAGGTCAGACCCAGCGAGTCAAACATCGCATAGAGCAGTCGCCGCTGGACCGGCTTCAGACCGTCCCGCACATCGGGCAACGCCCGGGCCGTGATGACGGAGAGGGCGTAGTTGAGGTACCGCCGGCGGCTTTCCTGGCTGATGGAAACGTACTGCGTGCGGTCTCCGTCGTTTGCCCCCGCGGTCCGTTCGGGGGTCTCGGGTGTCGAATCCTGCGACTCTGCCATGATCTGTACAAATCTCCAACACGAGGCGCGGCAAACTGTAGCGATTACAGGGATCACTCTCAAGCTGCGGAAGAATCCTGAACTGGCGGTCGCAGCAATCAGGACCGGCGCGGTTCCGTTCGTAACGCCTATGCTGTCCCCCCCTTGGGCAAAATGCATTTCCCGGGCATTCCAGGCCCTCCGTGACTGATTGCTGCGGCGGGTGAAGGCCGAATTTTGATGCAGGCTGGCACATCGCGTCGCCAGCACGGATTCGAGCGCCGCCCCGGCTTGTTTCGGGAGTGGCGGGCTTCCAAGGAAGGATTTCCCATGAAACGTTTGCTGTTGTCGGCGGTCGCCCTCTGTCTGGCCTGCACGGCCACGGGTGCCCGGGCCCAGGAAGAACTGACCCCGCCCGCGAGCCCCGCGATCGACGCGGCGCTCTATCCCTCTCCCAAGCCCGACATCCCGGCTGAAGTGGGTTGGACCATGATCACCAACCCCGCCTTTCACCCCTACGAGATGACCTACGCCCACTCGTACCGGGCGTTGTATCCCCCGTACTACTACAAGAACTGCCATGGGCTCTCGTGTCTGCCCCTGGTTCCCAAGCCGCACCTCGTCGGCACTGAAGTCCGCGTGAAGTACCACAGCCATTACAAGCTGGGTTCGGGCTTCTGGTTCCGGCAACCCAAGAGCCACTACCACAACAACCAGGTCCATGATTGGTACCGGGGTTCGGGGTGGTGGAAGTAATCACCCGGCCCACCTCCTCTCAGGATGAGAACATGATCAAGAATTTGTGGACCATGGGGCAGGCTGCCCTTGCCATCAGCCTGTTCCTGTCGATCGGAGGCCCCAATCTGCGGGCCGATGATGTGCAGTTGATTGATTGCCGGACGGAAGGTTCGGGAACCGGGGCGCACAGCGCTGGCGGGGCGCGGTCGGGATACATCGACCCCACTCTGGGTCTGGGCGACTGCGACTCCTGCCAGGGAGGCGCTGTGGCTCGGGGACGGGGACGGCACAACGCTGCTTGCGGCTGCGACGTTTGTCGCGGGCATGGTGGTCGTGGCCGGGGACGGGGCGGTTATGGCCCGTACGGCCGCGGCGGTTCCAATTACATCGACGGTCTCTATGCCCAAGGGTATGGGGGCCGGGGTCACGGGTACGGCACCGACGGCTGTCCCACCTGCCGGCACGGACGTCGACATGGACAAGGTGACTGCGATGCCTGCCGCGGTGGCCATGCCGGCCGCGGACGCGCGGGAGATGGCTGCGACAACTGCCGCGGTACCCGCTGTGCCGGTCGCGGTTGCCTCGGTGGCGGATGCTACAAGCCCGTGGCTGGCTGGTACCAGGATCCGCGTGATTCCGAGGTCTACTCGGCCGTAGGATACAATGTTCCGGTGGCGGTTCCATTGCCTCCGGTGGTCAAGTATCAGTACCAATACGGTTGGGGTTTGCCCGCGAGCCGCCTGACTCGCGTCACCAACAGCTACCAGCGGTACTATCCCTACGAGCAGTTCACCCAGAAGGGTGGCCGGATTCCTGGTGGTCCTCCCGTGATCTACCAGCCGACCGACACGACCCAACTCGGTTTCTACTCGGTTCACGCCCCACGCTGGGTTCCCGTCAAGCGTATCAACAGCATCGGCTACTACTACGGGCGTTAACCCGCCCGAAGCGTCTCGCGTGCGACGGCTTCCCCCGGTTCGCTGAACTGGCCGGGGGAGGCAGGCGAGCCCTGTCAAAGGATCGCGACACGACCCGGCTGTCCTACCTGGACAGCCGGGTCGCTGCATTCTTTGGAGTCGGTTTCCCTGGCCGCCCCAGGGAAGAGAATCAGAGAAGCGATCCGGCAGCACCGGGACCTACAGCACCGGCGCGAACAGCAGCAGGGTCTGCTCACAGAGGATCTGCCATTTTCCGCGGGTCCGGAACCGGGCGAGATCGATGGCGACCGCGTCGCGCAGATCGTCGGCGAATTGCTCTTCGAGTTCACGGGCGGGACGGGGACCATACAGGGCCACGGCGACCTCGAAGTTGAGCAGCAGACTGCGGAAATCGAGATTCGGTGAGCCGACCAGCGACCAGTTCCCATCGATGGTCACTGTTTTGGAATGCAGGGGACCCTTCTGGTATTCGTGAATCTGAACCCCGGCCTGCAGCAGTTGTTCGTACCAGGCGCGACCTGCAGTCACCATCCACTGATGATCGGCGACTCCGGGAACCAACAGCCGGACCTGCACACCGCGCAGGGCCGCCGTTTCGAGGGCGGTGGCGAGGGCCGGGGTCGGAATGAAATACGAGGTCGCGAGAGTGATTCGCTGCTGGGCCTCGTTGATGGCCGCGAAGAACAGCGTCTGAAAAGCATCGAAGTCGCCGTCTGGTCCACCGGAGACCACCTGAGCGACGTCGCCCCCCGCCTCGGGGACCTGGGGATAGAGTTGCGGTTGGGTGAGCGCCTCGCCGGTGGCGAAGTACCAATCCTCGGCGAAGACCTGCTGCAGCTGCCCCGCGCCGGGACCGCGGAGACGCAGGTGGGTGTCGCGCCAGAAGCCCAGTTGCGGGTCACGTCCCAGGTATTCGTCCCCGATGTTCATTCCGCCGGTGAACCCCACCACGCCATCCACCACAACGATCTTCCGATGGTTGCGGAGGTTGATGGACCAGCGTTCCCGCAGGCTGGAACCGGGCAAGGCATTGGCCACCTGGATTCCGGCATCGCGCATGGGCTGCAGAAACCGCCTCCCCAGGAACAGCGAGCCAATGCCATCAAACAGGAATCGGACGGAAACTCCAGCACGGGCTTTTTCGATCAGCAAATCGCGCAACCGCTGACCCGTCTGATCTTCCCGCCAGATGTAATACTCGAGGTGAATCGACTGGCGGGCGGCGGCGATTTCCCGTTCGATCAGTCCGAGGGTGCGGTTGGTGTCGGCCACAATCTCGACGGCATTCCCATACGTGGCATGGAACCCGGAGACCCGGTCGATCAACTGCATCAGCCGCCGACCGGTGACATCTTCGGCCTCGGCAGGCAGCAGTTGATTCTGGGGGCGGCCCGCAAGCAGGGCGTCGAGTTCACGCCGGGCGAGCTGCTTGAGAGCCGCCCGGCGTTGTACCCGGTTGATGCCAAACAGCAGGAACAACAGCGAGCCCACATAGGGGAGCACGATGATGGCCATGATCCAGGCGACTGTCGCCACGCTTTGCCGGCGCCGCTGCAGGATGACAAACGGAACCAGCAGCAGCGTCAGCAGATAGCCTTCGACAATCAGCGTGATCCAGAGGGAACTCATCACCGGGGCATCCGGAACGGGAACAACACACAACCCGCGGAGCTCGTCGGGCAGACACCTTCAACATACCAAGTCCCGACTCCGATCGCGGATTCCAGGAGACCCCGGTTTGAGTCGCCCGGCGAACGGCGGGGGTGATATGCTCGACCGAGAGTCTGACAGACAGTCTGCACCACGCCCGACCCCACAAGGAACACCCACCGATGAAGTTCGCGATCTGCCAGGAATTGTTTGAAGACTGGAGCTGGGAACGGCAATGCCGGTTCATCGCCGAGGTGGGCTACCAGGGGATCGAGGTGGCTCCCTTCACATTGGCCCCGCGGATCACCGACGTTGACGCGGCCCGACGGCGGGAATTGCGGCAGGTGGCCGAAAACCACGGTCTGCAGATCATCGGGCTTCACTGGCTGCTGGCGAAGACGACCGGGCTGCACCTGACCACGGGCGATGCGGCGGTCCGGCAGGCGACCGTCGACTATCTGATCGCGCTGGGGGACGCGTGCGCCGATCTGGGCGGCGAGATCCTGGTGTTTGGATCGCCGGGCCAGCGCAACCTCGACTCGACGACGTCGCGCGAACAGGGTCTGGAGCGCGCCGCCGAAGTCTTCCGCGCCTGCATGCCGCGCTTCGCCGCGCGGGGCGTGAAGCTGTGCGTCGAACCACTGACGCCGCGCGAGACCAACTTCCTCACCACGTGCGCCGAGGCGATGGAGCTGATCGAGCGTGTCGATCATCCCCACTGCGTGTTGCATCAGGATGTGAAGGCGATGCTCTCCGAAGCCGAGAGCATTCCCGCGCTGATTCACAGATATGCGGGAAAAACAGGACATTTTCACGCCAACGACTCAAACATGCTCGGTCCCGGAATGGGTGTCACCGATTTTGGGCCGATCCTGGCCGCGCTGGAGGAGACGCATTACGACGGATGGGTCTCGGTGGAGGTGTTCGACTACACCCCCGGATGTGAGCGCATCGCGCGCGAGAGTCTGGCCACTTTGAAGCGCGGTTACCATCTGGGGAAATAATGTGGAAAACCGCCAAAAAGTGCTTGCACATTTTGGGGAATTGCTTACCATGGCCGCAGGAAACGCGTTGGTTGAATGGAATCTCACAGGCAGACACGGAACTCACTTCTGCATCAACAACATCCCGAGCGATTCAAGTTCGTGACAAGTTGATCGGAAGACGAAACACTGAGAAGTGACGAACAGGGTTCCGGGTGGCGTGTGAAGGGACAGGAGAGACGCGTTGGCCCGTCAAGGTTGGCGGGCTGTAGGATTTGGTTCTGCGTGACAACATCTCTGCAGTTTCACTTCGCCCGGTTCAGGCGGCAGAGCGGTTGCCACCCTTAGAGAAGAGAGGGATTCCTCCCATGGCCAAGAAAGCCGCGAAGAAGAAGGCTGCTCCCAAGAAGGCTGCCAAGAAGAAGGCCGCCAAGAAGTAATCTTGGGCGGCTCGTCGCGACTTTTGTCGCGACACCTGGTAACAACAAGCATGAAGCGGTCGAAACCTGTGTTCGACCGCTTCTGCTATTTTTGCAGACCCCCGCTGCCGTATCGTCGCGTCTGTTTGCGGTATTTCTCGCTTCACGCCCGCCTCCACTCACCCGGCCGCCGCTCCCTTTCCGACTCGCTGCCGGGCGATCGATCGTGCAGGTTGGCCTCGGACGGACCCGGCAACCGGCGCACCCCACGGTCATTCCCCCCGGCGACCATCGCGGGCCCCGCGAACCGATGCTCGTCGGCTCCACGCAGTCCCGCCGTAACCTCCCCCAGTCAACCCAGGCACGCCGCTCCGTTTCGATCCGCCACGCGGTGTAGTATCGTCCGCTGAATCTTTCCCGGAGAGATGCAGACTCTCCCGGTCTTTGTTCAACACGTCTGGCATCCTCACACAACGCCTCCACTCCAACCAAGTCTCCTCTTCTTCCCTGGCGAGACCCTGATGCGCTCTCCGAATACTCCCTGGTGTCTGCTGCTGTTGCTGGGCCTCGTTGTGACGGGCCCAGCCACAACTCTCGCTGACCCCCGCACTGCGGAACGCCAGACAGAAAACGTGCTGCTCGTCACGCTGGATGGCCTGCGCTGGCAGGAATTCTTTGGCGGGTGTGATGAAAGCCTCCTCTCGAAGGAAGCCGGCGGTGTGCGGGATGTTGCCGCTCTGCGACGCCGCTTCTTCCGCAATACGGCTGAGGAGCGCCGCGAGACATTGTTGCCCTTCCTCTGGAAGACCGTCGCTGCCCAGGGACAGATCTTCGGCGATGCCACCGTCGGCAGCAGTGTCCGTGTTACCAATGGTCTCTTCTTCTCATACCCCGGCTACAGTGAGATTCTCTGCGGATTCGCTGATCCGCGCATCGATTCGAATGACAAAAAGAACAATCCCAATGTGACGGTCCTTGAATGGCTGAACCAGAAGCCGCGTTTCAATGGACAGGTCGCCGCCTGGACCTCGTGGGATGTGTTTCCGTGGATCATCAACGCCGAGCGCAGCGGCATTCCCGTCGACTCGGGGTGGAATCCCGTCAGCCCACAGGTGCCCGACTCCCGCCGTGCGCTGCTGCAGACCCTCGCCGACGAGACCCCACACCTGTGGGACAACGTGCGGTACGACGCCTTCACGATCCAGGCGGTCTTCGACTTCCTTGAACAGCGACAACCCCGTGTGCTGTTTGTCTCCCTGGGAGAGACCGACGACTTCGCCCACGAGGGACGTTACGACCTGTACCTGGATGCGGCACGCCGCAACGACCGGATGATCGAACGTCTCTGGACGCAACTGCAGTCGTTGCCGCAGTACGCCGGCAAGACCTCGCTGATCATCACCACCGATCATGGCCGGGGTGATGACCGCGTCTCCTGGAAAAACCACGGCAAGGATCTGACCCAGGCGCGCTTCATCTGGACGGCGGTGATGGGGCCCGACACGCCTTCCCTTGGCACGCGCGAGAAACTCGAGGTCACCCAGAGCCAGATCGCCGCCACGGTCGCCCAACTGCTGGGGGAGGATTACCAAGCCGCAGTGCCGCAGGCCGGCACCCCGCTGCCCGGGATACTGCGCGTCCCCCAGGCATCACAACAGCCGGCAGACCGTTGATGTCGGGGGGGCTGGCGGCGTCTCGCCTTTTCGCGCGATGGACCGACCCAGCGCGCTGACGCGCGGCTTCCAGGGCCCATTCACTTCTGCCGCACATCGATACAGACGATGTCGTGGTCATCCCGTGCGAACAGACGCCCTCCGGAGATTGCGGGGGCCGTGCGGGTCTTCTCAAGCAACGGGCCCCGCCCCAACAATTCGAACCGCTGGGGATCAGCCCGCACCACAGCCAGCTCCCCCGTGATCGAGATCACGAAGAGTTTGCCATCAGCGGCCGTCAGGTTCCCCTTGCCAAAGCGCAATTCCTGCCATTTCCGCTCGCCCGTCCGCGGGTCGATGCAGGCGAGGTGGGTGACCGGGCCGGCACTCCCCACGTTGTCGAAGCCATACAGGACCCCCGCAAGGGCCACCGCCGTCTGCCATTCATTCCGGAAGGTGCTCTTGGGTCCCCAGGAGCTCCAACGGGGCTGCACTTCGTACCGGGCCCCCTGAGGCTTGAGGTCGAGCAGAACCGAACCATGGTTCTCACCCGCCGAAAGAAACACCCCGCCCTCGATCGCCAGCGGCGTGGCGATGTTGCAGGAGAAATCGGTCACGTAAGGGTAACTCCACAATTCGGTCCCCGATTGGGGGTCGAGTCCCAGCGCCCCCGCGCCATGGAAGACCACCACCTGTTTCCGCCCCCCCACCTCCAGCAGGGCGGGTGAGGAATAGCCGGCGGGAAAATCCTGCCCCGCCTTCCACGCGATCTTTCCGGTCCGGGTGTCGAGTGCCACAACTGTGGCCTCGGCCGCCCCAAGGGTCACGATCACCCGGTCTCCCACCACCAGTGGGGAACAGGCCATGCCATAGTCGGCCGGAGAAGCCTGCAACTGCTCGAGCAAATCGACCGCCCAGAGGGCCGATCCGTCCTGCAGCTTGAGAGCGGCCAGAGTCCCCTGCCCAGTCAGGGCGAAGACCTGATCTCCCGCCACGGTCGGGGTCGACCGGGGACCATCCCCCATCTGGTTGCGATAGGCGGCCGCAAGATCGGTCCGCCAGAGTTCTTTGCCCGTGTCGACCGCCAGGCAGACGGCCCATTGACGCCCCTCGCGCTGAACCAGCGTGAGCGCACGATCGGCCACCACCACCACACCCGACATGCCCACTCCGCCGGGCACCCGCCAGACCTCGGCAGGGCCCCCTTCGGGCCACTGGGTCAACAGGCCCCGCTCGGACGAGACACCCGTGCGGGCCGGCCCCAGTAATTGGGGCCAATCGTCGGCCCGGATGTCGCGGGTCAACACGAGGGCCACCAGACCCGGCAGCCACCACGATCGGCTCCAACAGCAGCGATGCATCGCAAAGTTCTCACCAGAGAGGAAACCGGTGACCCCAGCGGGAACCGGTAGCGGGAGGTGCCCACCCAAATCCTGGCCGACATCTCGGCCAGTCCAGACGGTAGTCGTCCCCTGGCAGAGGGTCAATGTGTCTGTGTTGAGACCCCGGTGCGGGTCGCTTGCGGTCCAGACTCGGGCGCCGTGGAGGGTTCAATCACCAACCGCGTTCTGCACAGTGGCCCCGCCCTGTGCTTCCCACCAGCGCAGCCGGCTGCTTTCATCCCCTCACCTGCCCACGATATACTGAGTTTTCCACGGAATGTGGCAGCGGTTTGCCGCTTTGCGGCTGTTCGTTCAGGGGATTCGGTTTGAGTCGTCCCAGTGCCTTTCTCGTCGTTCGCGACGGCCTGAAATACGGTGAGGTGTACCGCCTGATCCCGGGGCAGGTCACCCGGATCGGGCGTGCCCCCTCGAACGAGATTGTGATCACCGACGAAGCGTGCAGCCGCCATCATTGCGAGCTTTATGACCGCGACGGCATCTGGTTCGTGCGCGACCTCCGCAGCCGCAACGGGACCCGCATCGAGAACGAACTGTTGCAGGAAGAGACTGTCATCTGTCCGGGACAACGCCTGCGGGTCGGTGAATGCGAACTGGTCTTTACCTGTGACCTGTCTGAACTCTGCCCCGACGAGGTCGGCCAGGAAACCGACGAGCACCCCACCGCGCACCTGCCCCCCTCTCCTTCCACCGAACCCGAGCCAACCATTCTGGGGTCGGCGAATCGCAATCCCTACATCGGAGGAGACCGGACTCGCGAGGTGGAACCGTACCGGCCCGGCCGGGAACTGGCACAGCTGTATCGCATGGCGCTCGACATGGGCCGGGCGTCCAACGCCCAGCAGTTGGCCGAAGCGGTGTTGACCGGTCTGACCGCCGGGACCCCGGCTGACCTGGCCGCCCTGCTGTTGCTGCCGCAGCCCAGCGCCACCGCGGCCGACCCGGCTGATCTGCGGGTGGTTGCCTTCCGGTCCCCCGTCAATCAGGACTACCAGCCGGTCTCGGTGGGTCTGTCGTCGCGGGTCCTGAAAAACTGGGAGGCCGTGCTCGCCACCGACACCGAAGAAGACAGCCTGCTGCGCGAGCGGGACAGTCTGGGGGAATTGTCGGCCAAGAGTGTGATCTGCGCCCCGATTCGTCACGATCGCAAGATCTATGGACTGATTCATCTCTATTCGACCAATCCCACGCGGCAACTGGGTGAAGACGACCTGCAGTACACGTTGGCGGTGGCCGACCAGTGCGCGGGGGCCCTCGACCAGATGCTGCGGCAGGAACGTCTGGCCGAGGGATTGGCCAAACTGCGGGACGACAACGCCAAGCTGCGCGAGCAACTGGGGATCGAAAGCGATCTGGTGGGGAACAGTCCGCAGATGCAGACGTTGAAGGGGAAGATCGGACGGATCGCCCCGACCGACTCCACCGCCTTGATCCGGGGCGAGAGTGGAGTGGGGAAGGAACTCGTGGCGCGGGCGATTCACCTCTCGAGCCGCAGACGGAACGGTCCGTTCGTCTGCATGAACTGTGCCGCCCTGACTGAGTCCCTGCTGGAAAGCGAACTCTTCGGACACGAGAAGGGCTCCTTCACCGGAGCCACCACGCGCAAGATCGGCAAATTTGAGCAGGCCCATCGGGGAACGCTGTTCCTGGATGAGGTGGGGGAAATGGGGCTGGGGATCCAGGCGAAGTTCCTGCGGGTCCTGGAGGGACATCCGTTCGAACGGGTGGGGGGAGCGACTCCCGTGGCGGTCGACGTGCGGGTGGTGGCCGCCACCAATCGGGATCTGGAAAGCGCGGTCGAGGCGGGACTGTTCCGGAAAGATCTCTACTTCCGGCTGCAGGTCGTGGAACTGGTGGTGGAACCTCTCCGCGAACATCCGGGAGACATTCCCCTGTTGGCGGACCATTTTCTGAAACGTTTCACTTTGAAAACGGGGCGGGAGATTTCCGGCTTCACCCCGGGGGCCATGGACCGGCTCTGTGGCTATGACTGGCCAGGAAACGTGAGGGAACTGCAAAACACCATCGAGCGGGCGGTCGTGTTGTGCCTGGGGACCCAGATCGAGGCTCATGAGATTCAGTTCTCGGGCCTGGGGGGACAAGAGCCAGTGCGCGGAGACGCGCCGGGATCCGGTTCTTCGCCTCACGGCGACATCTCTCTGGACCAACTCGAGCAACAGCACATCCTGGGGGTTCTCGACCGGACCAACTGGAACAAGTCGCAAGCCGCCCAGATTCTGGGAATCGAACGGTCGACGCTCGATCGGAAATTGAAGCGGTACCAGATCGGCCGACCGGAGAAATGAACCGTCGGGCCCCAATGGGTGGGGCGCCAGATCACGTTCATGACTCTCCCGGCGGCGATTGGCTGTGGCGACGCCGGGACAACTCTGCCGACCGGGAAAGACTGGGCAACTGTGCCGGGCGGGGGACAGGTCTCTGTCTTTCTGAGGGGACCAAATCCGGGAAAATCGGCACCCCACGAAATTTTTTGTTTGACATCCGCAATTTCCCGTTGAAAATGGGGAGATTGATGCGTTTTTCGTCGAAAAAACGCTCTCTTTTCACAGAACCCCTCGGGGGTTCCCCCGGTGGATGGATCCTTGGGGTCAGGTGCTGAAGTTCGGAACCACACGCCAGCGGGGCGCTGGTTGGTTCCTGCTCCACTTCAGCGGCAGCAGAGGATGCTGCCCCACGTTGCCGGAGTGGTACAGCCGTCTGAAGTCGAGCCCAGGGTGGGCGCATTTTCAGATGGGCGACTCGAATGTTCTGATGGAGATTTGTTACATGCCGAAGGACGTTGCAGACGACCTCGACCACACCATGGATGAACTCGACCTCGAATACGACGACGGTGCGACGTTTGACCTGGAAGAATTCATGGCCCTGGGCATCAATCCCTCGGCACCCACCACCGCCCGTCCAGGATCCGAGGAAAAGGTGATGATGCTGTCGGCCCGGTACGCGGCCGGCATGCCTCTGTGGCACGAAGAAGATTGCTACGATCACGGTCCGAACGAACTGCAGCTGATGGGAAATCACGGCTTGGCCATCCCCTCGGCGCCGCTGATTCCCCTCGACGAGTCCGAAGAAGAGGAACTGTAAACCCGAGCTGTCGGGCCCCATCGCGGCTCGACCACAGCCCCGATTTTCAGACCGCAGCCCGTTTCGACGGGCTGCGGTTTTTTTACCCCCATCCCAAGTCTTTCCGCCGAGCGCAAGCAGTTGGCGCATGCCTGGCCGAAATCCGACCGGGGGGAGCGGATACCGTGCCGAACCGGGGCAGCCGCGATCGACTGTGACCGAATCCCGCCCGGGATCGCTGATTCGAAAAGTCAGTTCCCGACAGATCGGGACGTTCAGGCGGGCATACCACGCCCGACCGGACTACTTCGCACCACCCCGCTGCAGCCGCAACAGATTCGACTCGGTCCGCAGGTAAATCGCACCCCCGGCCACCGCGTACGACGCGAAGGTTCGCTCACCCACCTGACTGCGGGCCACCTCGCGGAATTCCCGTCCCGGCTCAATCACCAGCGTCTCCCCGGCCTCACTCTGCACGTAAATCCGTCCGTCCGCCCAGGTCGGCGAAGACGAATAGGCCCCCCCAATCCGCTGCTGCCAGACCGACTCGCCGCTTCCCGCTTCGACGCAGCTCATCACCCCATCGTCACTGACGAGGTACAGCAGGTCGTTGATCAACAGTGGCGAGGGATTGAGAGGCACCCGCTTGGTCAACTTCCAGGCGAGGTGGCTGTCGGTCACGTCACCCCGCGCTCCCGCCAGTCGAATCGCCAGCAGGGTCGGCGAATCGTACCCCGTGCAGACAAACACCATCCCCTGCCCCGCCACAGGACGCGGGACCACCGAATATCCTCCCTTGTAACGCACCCTCCAGATTTCTTCGCCCGTCTGCGGCACCAATCCCACCACGGCATCCGCCCCGGAACTGATCACCTGCGTCTGCCCCTCCACTTCAACCAGCAGCGGAGTACAGAACGCGAATCCCTTCACCGGTTCCAGACTCCGGTTGTACCGCCATTTCTCTGTGCCATCGCGACGATCAAGGGCCACCACGAACTGGGCATCGGCTCCGTCGCAATTGAGGATCAGCAGGTCTTCAAACAATACGGGAGATCCCCCATTGCCATGCACGGGCTGATACTTCAGAGCGGTGGTCTTCCAGACCACCGTGCCATCCCGCTCCAGACAGGCGGTCCCCCAGGTGCCAAAATGCACATAGAGCCGCTTGCCATCGGAAATGGGTGTTGCGCTCGCATGGGAATTCTTGGGATGGACCCGCTGACCAGCCGGCTGCTGGAACAACTCCTGGCTCCATTCCAACCGGCCACTGGCCTCATCCAGACACACCACCCGCAGCGACTGGGCCGGCGGATCCTCGTCTCCCTCCGGAACCGCGGTGGTCAGATAGACCTGCCCCCCCACCACCACGGGCGAAGACCAACCCTTGCCCGGAATGGCCTGCTTCCACACCAGGTTCTCGGTCTCACTCCAGCTCTCGGGCAGTCCCGCAGCCGAGGCATGCCCCTGACCTCCCGGGCCGCGAAACTCCAGCCAATCTTCCCCCCGCGCCGACGGCGAAAGGATCCCCAGGATCAACACCAAACACCACGGGCAGAGGCGACTCATCGGCTCACTTCTCCTGGTTGACGGTGCAGCCCGCGCACGGACCGCACCAAACACATCCGAGAATCTTCCCGGGGAGGGGGTGCCTCCCGCCTCGACGCAACTCAGGCATCGGCTTCCTGGACCGCGACGATTTCCATCTTCTGCAGCCCCTTGGGCAGCGGCACATCCACCTGGTCGCCCGGCTTTTTGCCCAGCATCGCCTTCGCCAGCGGACTGCTGGTGAGGATCTTCATCACATCGCCGCTGTAGTCTTCTTCGCCAGGACCGACAAACTGGTACTTGTCTTCCATCCCATTCGAGAGGTTGCGCACAGTGACCACCGAGCCAAACACCGCGACCCCCTTGGGGAGATCCTTGGGATCCACGATATACGAAGCGGTCAACTTCGCCTTCAGGCGGTTGATCCGGGCCTGCAACAGCCCCTGCGCCTCACGCTGGCCGTGATACTCGGCATTCTCACTGAGATCCCCCTCGGCCCGGGCCTCGGCGATCTTTTCAGCGATCTTCGGCATCTCGACATCTTCGAGGTGACGGATTTCCTCGCGCAGCTTGTCGAAGCCCTCGCGTGTCGTCGGGATGCGGTCCATGGCCTGATTCCTCCCCAAAGACACACCGCGCCGGCCCGCGAGTCTGTGCGTCTTGTCAGATCCTCAAAACAGAACGACTGGCGGAGTCACTCACCCGAAGCCCGAGAGACCTACCGGCTCTCCTGGCTTCCATCGCGAGTTCTCCCGCCAGCCACAGTCGCCGTATTATGTCGGGTGATGCCACCCAGTGAAAGCGTCTGCGCGGTACCCGGGTCAAAACCGACCACATCCCGAACCCGGCTTCCGAACCTGACTTCAGCTCAAAGTTCTTGAGACAGGGACCCTGCGCAAACTCCCCAATCCCCTCAGCCTAACGGGCCGATTCGTCTTTGGGGGTTAACCGCCCGTCCAGGTACCGCTCAAACCCCAGTCGCAACGTGACGGAACGGGATTGCCAGCTTCGCCGCGCTTCTGCGGTTTCCAAGTCGACACCGGCTTCGGTACACCACCACGCCGCCTGGGCCGCAACCGCCGCATCGACCCCTGCCAACTCCAGGCGGTCGAGCAGCGGCGACAGCTCTCCGCCCGACAGTGCCCAGGCCCGACCGGCAATCTCCCGTGCCGCGGTCCCGCGCCCATCCCCATCCACATCCAGCCAGATCGCGCCGCTGATCCCCAACGTGTGCGGCTCGAACCGGGGATCGGTCGGCTGGTAGGGGCGGGCCGTCTTCCAATGTGCCCCGGTCACCCCTGGCCCCAGGGCCACCAGGACGAGGTGCACATCGTGGCGGGGCCTGGGAATCCGCCAGTGATCACTCCAGAGCACCCCCGGTTCGGCGGAGCCGGCCGCCCGGTTCGCCGTCACCCGCTGTTCTCGCAGCAGCTCACCATTCGCGTAAAGTCGCACGGTGTGGACGGCACACCAGGCAGGCCCCAGCACGCGCAGGTGGCAATCCAGCTCGTCGCGCACGGCAGGGACCACATCGCCGGGTCCGAACCGATCGTCCACCTGCAGGTCGGCCAGCAGTCCATACGAGACCAGCACCCGCCCCTGGGCAAGGCTTGTCGCCGCCTCGACAACAGGAAGATTGTCAACCTCATCGTCAGCCACCCGGATGTAGGTGCGCGCCTGTCCGATGATGTAGCGTGACACATCGTGGGAATCGCTCGCCCCCACCGGTGTGATGGCCTGGCCCGCGTTGAGCTGCGTCATCCAGTCGTGCACCAGCCGCAGGGGATCCGTCTGGATCGCTCCGGAATTCACCACCTCCATGGCATTGGCCCGCAAGACGCGGTCCTCCCGAAGCTGCCCCACTCCTGCGTGATAAAACCTCGCTCCGAACGGGCGAACCCCGGCATGGAGATCGCGGGCATGATTCAGGATCACCACCCGCACCTGGGGAGTTGACTGGATCGAGCGAAACAGGTCACGCCAATCCGCCGTCCGATGGTCGGGAACTGGCCCCTCGGGCAGGACGGGCCAGATGTTGAAATGCCCATGCGGAGTCGTGACTTCATTCCCCACAACGGGGGTGAACCACCGCCGGACTCTTGCTTGCCGCGCAAACGGCTCGTGGTCGACATGCCGGTTGTGATCGGTGGCGATCGGCAATTCGATCCCCTCCCCCGCAATCGTCAACATCCGCTCCTCGACCGTCGCATCACCGTGCCCAGAATGCGTCAGCGTATGCACATGCGGATCGCAGGCGATCCAGCCGGAAGTCGCCACCTCCCGCCGGATCCTCATGATGACCGCCGGGTTTTTCCCGGGCGACACCGTCACCACCCGGCTATCGAGCGAGTATTCGAAACCTCGACCCGCCGACAACGTCCATTCACCGGGGGAGAGATGCACCTCGAACTCACCACCGCCGCTGTAGACCACGCCCGTCCGCACCGCGAGCCGTTCCTCGCGGCCGGCAAGGACCGGCTGCAACACACCCTCCGCATCGGCAATTGTCAGCCGGCCGGGCAGAGGTTCGCCCGTCTGCTCGTCCTCAATTCGCACCCGCAGCCGGGCCTGGCGCAGAAACTCCTCCGCGGCTGGTTCCAAAAGCTCCACGGCACCAACCCGTATGTCATCGACCGCGGTCGAACCCGGCCCCGGCGCAATCGTGAGCGCATTCTCGCCGGGACGGAGCGTTTCCGGAGGGATCGTCAACAGACGGATCTGATCGTTCTCGTCGGCCACCAGGGATCCCAGTTCGCGATCATTGAGCCGTACGTCCCATGACTGCCGAACATCGACCTGTCGCAGCCGCAAGGTGCGCCACGTGGTCCCCTCAGGAATCACAAACCGCAGGGAGAGCTGGTTCGATTCGGGTTGTTCCGGGAAATCGGCCCACTCCCGTTCCCCTTCGCGCCGCAGGTGGTGAAGTTGGGCGTCCAGCAGCAGACTCGGCGGGGTCGCCGGGTTCGCTTCAGCTCCCAAACCGACAGCGGCGGCCAAGAGGCAGCCGACACCCAACAGCCATCCAGCGCCCCACTCGCGACCCAGACAGCGCAACAAACGACTCCGGAGCGGGCGGCTGAACATGATTGCGGTTCTCGCGGTCGTCGGACGGATCACGGTCGGGCAAGCGGGGCCCCACCCACGTCGCGCACCAGACGTTCCACACCGGTCGAAATCCGGTCTTCGATATCGCCGGCCCAGCGGAGCGCGGGGCGACCGTATTCGAAGAGATTGAAGCCCCCCTCGTAACCCCCCTCTTCCCAGACTCGCCGGGAGGGGATGTACGAGATCATGTCGTCGGCATAGCCGCAGACCCAGGTGACCGGGCCATACTGCTGCTTGAACTTCAGGGCGTAATCCACCACGGTCTCGGCCCCCATCCCAATCATCAGCAGCTCATTGCCGAGCCGCCAGGCGTGCAGGGGATAGGGGTACGCCGCTTCGAACTGTTCACCGGCATCGAGTTTCTTCAACAACCGCGTCGCCCATCGTGCCTTGATCCCGTTGTTCTCGCGCACCTCTTTTTCGAGCTCGGCCCGGGTGACCACCTGCAGATAGGGAAGGTCGATCAGCGAGAACGAGGTTCGCAATCCCCCCGAGACGGGAGCCTGGGGGCTGTCGAGCGCCTGAAACACTCCTGCGGCCAGTTGTTGGCCGTATTTTTCGCACAGTTCGACCTTCCGGCGAGGCAGGGGATTCTGATCGCCGCCGCAGGTGTTGACGAACATCGCCAGGGCCTGGGGATATTTCTCTTCGATCAGCAGTTGGGCAAACCCCGGGTAGTCGCCACACCAGGTCATGAAGCTGAGGGTGGTGGGGTGACAGGCATAGCCGAAGACGATGGCCACCACTTCCCCCCCCGGCCGGGAGACCCGGATGACGGGCACGGTGTGATCGACCGGACCAACGAGGGGCGTCCCCTGTTCGAGCAGTTGCGGGACGTCGGCCTCGCGATTGTTGCGGCGATTGACGGCAAACGTGGCCCGCCCCTGGCTGGTGTGCAACTGGGCCGGGGCGAGTTGCCGCAGGGCGTCAGCCACCAATTCGACCGTCCGGTCGATCATGGTGCGGGTGTAGGCGGCGACCAGCTCTTCCTGGTCCGCCTCAACCGGGTAATAGTCGATGAGATCGTCACCAAGGCGAGGCCCGCAGTGATTGTGCGAAAAGGTGAACATCACCTGCCGTCGCTCGAGGCCGAATTCGGACTTGAGACGGGCGAAGACAGGATCGCTCATGCTCTTCGGAACACCCTGGAAATCACTGGTGATGAGCACAGCCCGCTCACCTCCCGCAGCCTCGAGGGCGAGTGCCTTCATCCAGAGCTCGTGTAGTTTGCCATCGGGCGCCCGCTTCGACCCATACCCGGCGAGCCAGACCGAGGTCTCGGGGGTGATGGAGCGCCTGGCGACGCCCGCCTTCCAGGGGGTCTCAGCAAGGAGCAGACGAGGGGCCGTCATCAGCAGCAGGATTGCCGCAATGCAGCGCACGCTCCAGGCCGGTGACAACACGAATGGGACCTGCATGCGACCTCCCGCCAAACCGAGGGAATCGAATCCAACCGGAGACGAGCGCGATGCTGGTCGGGTTGATCGTTCATTGGTACCGGGTCAGCTGCGGCACAGCAAGCGGACCGGGAGAGCCGAGGAGTCACCGCACACAGGCAGTCAAGGTGACCAAAAGAGATATGCGGAGGTGGCCCGGTGGATTGGGAGAAAGGAAGAGCGCAAAAAACACCCCGTCAGGGGATACCTGACGGGGTGTTGAGAATGAACCCGGCGATGACCTACTTTCGCACTGGTGGGCACTATCATCGGCCCCAGAAGCTTAACTGTCGTGTTCGGAATGGGAACGAGTGTTTCCTTCAGGGTATGTTCACCGGGAAGA
>Ga0315899_10001156_pt1 | contig 30438 bp, 37 predicted proteins | sample LakEriMetagenome_2_FD_203518 | JGI IMG/M metagenome (GOLD analysis project Ga0315899, IMG submission 203518) | Freshwater fungal communities from buoy surface, Lake Erie, Ohio, United States - Buoy 4 MA112 | ecosystem: Environmental > Aquatic > Freshwater > Lake | place: USA: Lake Erie, Ohio...
AGATGTACAGCGTTGGAACTTTAGCCCGCAAAGCAATCGCAAGTGCCAGCGTAGATTTACCTGCGCCAGGAGTTCCTGCGATCATTGATATTTCCGATCTCCGAATAACGACCTTGTTTGCATCAAAAGTGCGGAACACTGACGGCAAAGGTTCGCCACCAATATCAACACTGCCTACTGCTCGGGCTAGAGTTCTCATCGTCTATGCATCTCCAATACGAATATAATTGCTAGTGCTACGAATAGCCCTGTAAGGGCTGCTCCCACTTAAAAAGAAGCCCATTCTGGATCGTTGCGACGAACCCATACAGGCTCGCACTGATCTGGAGTTCCCTTAGGTGAAGGACACATGAATGCCTTCCATGGCCCTTTAGCCCCAGCGCCTGTGCGCTTGGACATCAGACCGTGAGAACATGATCTTGAAGTTGGCGCACCAGTGTTACTCGCTCCACCTGTCACTGGATGTGCAGTGTGGATGATGCTTGCTCCAAGTCCTTCTCGGATATTCTGTACTGCCTGAACACCATTTGTAGGCGCTCCGACGAGTGATGATGCCATCTCCTTCAAGAGGTCTTGCGACTCCTCGATACCGACAGCACTCTCTAGTGCTTCACAGAAACCAGCAAAGGTCTCTGAGGCTACCACGAAGATGCGTCCATCGGGTAGTTTACTGCTGACTTGGAAGTTACCAGTCATGTCTTTCTCCTTTATCTCTGTGTGGTTAAAAACTTGCAGTGGGATATTACACCACATCTGCCACAGTTATTAAGGTTAGGCAAGAAAATAGTTTCCTTGCGCGCCTTGTCGAAGGTATTGAGTATATCTTCAATACGATCTTCATGTAAGTTATCTAGGCTCCACTGAGTTACGTGTCCTGTACGCGCATCCCAGAAGCCAGCACGATCTACTACTACGCCGTGCTTCTTCAAAGCCCAAGCGTAGACGGCTAATTGTAGTGGGTGTCGCTGGCTAGAAGCACCTGTCTTGATATCAAGTAGGACTAACTTGCCTTCGAAGTCAACCATTACACGGTCAATAGCCATCTTGACTACGGTATCCTCGATAGGGATCTCGTATTCCTTTTCGACAAAATCTTTATAGACAGACCAGCCAGAGTTACGGAACTTAATCCAACGCTCTAGCATCCAGATGCCTTCGCCGTACCACCACGACATATCCTCACGCTTGGCAAACTGCCACTCGCTCATATCGCCATTGGCTTCTTCATCTTCTTTGACCTGTTGGAACCAGACATTGTTCCAGATAGTTTCTAGATCGCCACCTTCTAAGTCATAGACTTCGGTAGCCTTGTGGACGGCAGAGCCACCTGTGAACCAGACGGCGTGACCTTCGGAGTGTTTCTCGACCTTGGTTAGATAATACTTCCAACCGCACTCTTGATAAGTAGATAGGGACGAGTAAGAGATATGTTCAGGTAATGAGTTCATGGGTATAGGGTAACACACCCCGGACTAGGGGGAGACCCGACGACACGGGTTTCTTAAACCATGCCTGAGTCCTGATTTTAAGAAACGCCCCCCTACCCCCCAAAAAAATTTGGTGGTTCAGGGGAGTGGATTCAGACGTTGCCGTCATCCTTCATTTGAAGTTTCCGCCCCACGGCTTTCACCGCACATCGGACTATACACCTGTGTTATCGTATTCGCATGACGACTAAATTGAAAACATCACCCGATGTGTGCTCCAGCAAAAGACGCTGGGCATGCAAATCCCATGCTAAGACTTTCTTAAAGAAACATAAGTGGTTGAAGCAACATCCATACACCTGCAATATCTGTGGGTTTATTCATCTAACATCCTACCCGAAGGAGATGTCATGAACGGATTCTGCGAAATGTGCGACATGCCGACAGAGCATTTAACTTGTTCAGCATGTGATGCGTCTAGCCAATGCCAAAGATGCCTCGTATGTGGGGAGTGTGGAAACTCCGTCGAATACGAGAGATGTCGCGGATGCGATAAAACAATTAACACTGAGAACGATGCTTTCCACATGATCGACAGTGTTACCTACGAGTGCTGGGATTGCTATGGCTTCCCGCCAGGGAGATAGCCATGCCTACCTACGAGTACAAGTGTAACCAATGCGAACACACGTTCGAAACTATACGCTCTTACCGCGAGCGCGAGACTGAGATTGATTGCCCCAAGTGTGGACTAGCCTCTACCCGAGTCTATTCAGCACCTGCGGTGGTCTTTAAGGGAACTGGCTTTTACTCTACGGGTGGGTAAAAGACAAAAAAGCCCCCTATCCTGAGTATTTCTACTTAGGTAGGGGGTTTCCTTGTCTCTACGGGGCTGCTAGAGGGCTTAAAAAGGCTCTTTAGGCCTTGCTGCCGCGCCCAAATTCCTTGGCCTTAGGGTCTAAAGCCTTCCAGAGTGGTGCTATAAAGGCAGAGGCAAAAGCGTAAGCCAATGTCTTAGGATCTGTTACACCTGCTGCATATAGAGCCACTACTGATGGCACTGCTGCACGTGCGTAGGTTGTTACTACTGCGATGAGTTTATCTTTATTCATTGTTTCTCCTTAGGACTTGAACACTGGCTTGCCGAAGCCAACCACTGTTACTGCTTGTGACTTGCGTAACTTAGAACCATTCTTCTTCTTGAAGGCGCGTACCTTGAGGCAGACCTGACCGCCGTTGCGCTGGTCGCCTTTCTTATCTGGGGCAGTATTGCCTTCGATGCAGGTAACTGTTCCGTCTCCGTTGTCCTTGACCACGATACCGATATGTGAGATGCGATCTACACCATCGTTAGGGAAATCAAAGAATACGATGTCTCCTGGAAGTGGCTGTGCAGTATCGCTAGCCTTCTCCCATTGACCCTTCTTTTCAAATGCTTTAGCGCCCACAACTGTTGATACGCAGTTAGGGATCTTTAGCCCTACTTCGTTAGCACACCAGTTGACGAATGAGCCACACCAAGGCAGGAAGTTAGCCTTAGTAAAGGCTCCATACTTGGTCTCGTTGTCCTTTGGGCCTTCGATGTAGCCCATCTCACCACGAGCAGTGGCGATGAAGTCCATGCGTTGTCCCATTATTCGCTCGCTTTCTTATCAACCTTAGCAAAGGCTGCGTTAATTTCTTCCGCTGATAGGTTTCCATCAGCGAGGAAGAAGCGGGCTAGGGCTTCTAGTACTCGTGCTGCGCCAAGAGCGCCAGCAAGTACTGCTGCCTGCCATACTTCAATACCAACTAGAGAACCAGCACCGATAACTCCTAGTGCTTCGGCTGCGATAACAGCCAAGATCCTCATCATTACATTCTTCAATGTATCCATTATTCGTCCTTTGGGTTTCTAAGTGGGTAAGTAACTGCCCACGCGAATAGAGTTGCAAAGATAGCAACGCCTACAACTTGCTTGGCTGAACCATCAAGGACTACCCAGGCAATAAACATGCCTAGAAGTGTCCAGAGTTGTTCAACCATATCTTTTAATATCTTCATGGTTTTCTCCTATATGCTCCTGCTGCACCTGCTGCTGCTGATACTGCAGCCTGTCCAGCGATAACTGCTGCAACAATCGTCTGTTCTGATTCGGTTCGTTCTTCATCAGACATATCTGCACCAATGCTGCCAATGGCAAGCAAGGCTTGAGCAGGATCTGTGAAGATTGCGTTAATTAGTTCTGCGGGGCTTTCAAGCACTAAGAGTGCTGCTGCTACCTCTGCTGTGATAACTACTTCGTTACCTTCATCATCTGTACGCACCTCAACAGGAGTCTCTGGAGGTAGGTCAGCGTATGTAAGTCCAGCATCTGCAATCGCTGCAGCGGTTACTGGTTGCCCACCTGCTGCTTCAATAATTGCGTCAGCAACCTCAGCCTTTTCCTCGTCTGTTGCATTTTCATCTGCTACCATAGGAGGCTCTGGCGCTATTTCTGGCGCAGGTTCTTCTACAGCAGGAGGTTCAGGTGCAAGTTCAGGAATTGGTTCAGGCTCTGGAACAGGCTCAGGAGCGACTTCGGGTTCTGGCTCAGGAGCAGGTTCAGGTTCTGGGTCTGGCAGTGGCTCAGGTTCAGGAATGGGATCAGGCTCGGGCGCAGGTTCTGGGCTGGGATCTTCAACAGGTTCGGGTTCAGGAGCAGGCTCTGGTACAGGATCTGGTTCTGGAGCAGGAACTGGCTGAGGCTCAGGTTGCGGAGCAGGTGCTGGTGGATCAGGAATTGCCACAGGCTCAGGTCTAACAACAGGTGGCTCAGGTACTACAATAGGTGTAGGTTCTGGAATAACTGGAGGTTGCGATGTCGCTGTCGAAGTATCAACTACTGTCGGGGTTTCTACTACTACTGTCGCTGTATCTTGGACTACTGTGTTTGAGTCAGTATTTTCGGATACGGGAGTTGAAGTATCGTTTGCAGGCGGCGTCGGCGATACAACGGTTGTTGTCTCAGCGACGGGTGCGGTCTCAGTTTCCGAAGGAACAACCTGAGTGGAAGTCTCAGAAGTCGAAGGGCTAGGGCTTGGTGATGGACTTGGCTCAACTACAACTGTAGGAGACTCAACTGGCGCTACACCATTGTAAAAGCGTAGCGACATATCAGTAACTGATGTACTTATGAAAGTTCTAAATGCTCCAGCGTATCCACCTTCGCAGAATAACTTAGCAATATCACCTTTACCATCAAAGAATTGTTCAGCATTATCCCAACCAACATTAAATGTTTGCGCTACACCCTCAGGATTAGCGCAAGTGATCGTTGCTGGGCCAGTACTTACTGCGTTTGCTGTCGATAAATAAAAGAATGATGTGCCAAATACAAGAAGTAAAACGCTTAATTTTCTACTTGTCTTTCTCGCAAAGAAGGAGGTAAATTTGGTCAACGCGGGATTCTAACCTTTCAACTTGGTCTTTCACAGATGATCCCCCGTTATTTTTAAGTTCGCTCAGATAGTGCTTAACAAGCCAGCGCACTGATCCAATAAAACTTCCTACTATTGTGGTGATGGCAACGGCTAACGCTGCCCAATCTACGGCTGTCACTATAAGACGCTCCTGACTGTTACTAGGAGTAGACCACCGAATCCATCAAACTGACCGTTAGGTGGAGTCTTACGTGAGAAGTCAATGCGCTCAATGATTGCTTGGATACGCTCACCAGTGGTGAAGTCTTGCACGTTCACAATATCTCCCTGCGCTTCAATCTCTTCGAGAATTTGAATACGCTCCCACGCACGGCCTTCATATCCAGTTATTATGTTGTACCTGTCTTTTTCGATATCGTAACACCAGACTGGAAACTGAATCAGTCTCTGGCGCTTAGTGGCAGGTAGTGCTTTCGCTTGGAACCCTTTGAATATAGGGCCTCTACTGGTATCGCTTGCGCTGCGTGAGAGCGTAAACTTGTATGATAGGAACTCTTGTGGGCCTTCTGGGTTAGTTGTAGCAGCCTCAGGTGTTCCAATGCTTGAGTTATAAGTAATAATATTATATACAGCAGAGTCGCTATCAATGGCTTGTAGATCCATAGCGCCATAGGAGTAATCTCCACGCGCGCGGATTAACTTATAATTCTTAGGTTCTAGTGTTCCATAACGGATAGCACCAGTGGTTACGTATCCAGAAGATACCAAGGTAGATGCATTCTCTATATAGCAGCCACCATTGTTAGTGTTGTAAGCGCTGCAAAATGCTAGACGGTTAGTAGTTCCAACAAAGCCAACAGCAGTAGTTGGGTGAGCAGTTGCCTGAACTCCAATGATGTCATTTGCATAAGCAAAGCGAAGTGCTTCGCCTTCAATGAGTTGGCTTAAATCTACACGAGTAAGTCCTACGTTGCTTCCTACACCAGTAGTAGCCCATACGAAACGATCACGAGCAGCAAAGTCATAGACTGGCTGAGTTGATTCAAAAATTAGTGGGCCATAGGCAAGAGATCCGTCTTGATCGTTGATCTCAGCAACACGCATACCTTTGCTAGTGCCAATCATCATGTAGCCAAGATAGTAATAAACTTTATGAACTATTTCTCCAGGAGGAAACTCAGCAGCCACAGAAGCCTGTGTGAGAGTAGGCATAGCGCCATTAGTTCCTAGTGTGTACTTCTGGATAGTTGAGTAGAGTCCGGAGTGACCAGCAGTGTAGATAGCAGGGCCAGATGCGGTAATACTTGTATAGGTGTAATTAGTATTTGGATTGGTATATACGGCAGTAGGCAAAGAACTTGAGTTAGTTGTCATTTCGTATACAGCGTTATTAGCGCAGAGAATAATACGATCTTTAATGTATTCCATTTCAGCAGCGGTTACTGTTATGCTTGGGTGTGTGAATACAACTGTTGGGGCTACGCCAGCACCATCTGAAATAAGTTTCTTATTGAACTCCAATTTGCCAGATGCGGTGTCATTGGTAATCCAATAGCCAAACTTTCCATCATCGCACAGAGCATATACAGGATCATCTGTTCCGCTAGCATAATCAACCCAGTGGACAACTGTTCCGTCAGCGTCAATTCGATCTACATCGTATCCATCATGAAGCAAGATAGCATCAGTGTTGTTGTATCTAACAGAACGGATATGCTGTTCAGCCTTGGTTGTGGTAGTTGTATTAACTGGTGTTGTGACTACGTGGACATTGGTGGTATCTTTAAGAAGAGTTACTTGTCCTTTAGTCCAGACATCTACGCCTTGAGAGTCCTTAAAACGGTATCCGATAGACTCACCAGCAGTAGGATCATAGAAGTTAATGCCAGTTCCACCATGAAATGATGACTGAGAACGGATCCACCAGCCAGTAAGAGACTGCTCGCCAGGTTCGCGTGAGTTATCAAATTGTTCCTTGCGATAAGGTGCAGTCTCTCTCTGGTATGGATTGACATCTGTTGGTGCTAAGAAGAACGGGATGCCACCAAAGGCTACGTCGTAATCCTCGGCATTGTTAGTCCAGAAACCTGCAGTTCCAGGATTACCAATGTTTAAGGGTAAATCTTCCGTGATATCTGGGGTAGCCACTATATCTCCTTAGTATATTTGTAATTCTGCTTCATCTACTGCATCATCTATATCCCGTAGTAACGGAACTAAATCAGTAAGTAACGTATCCATATTTTCTCCAACAAAAAACCCGCCGAAGCGGGTTAGTTGTTATCTAGTTTTTGCTTTTAGAAATCTTTTCCTCTAACTTTCATTAGAGAACCGTCACGCCAGAACTCCATATTAGAATACTTATGCTTGATGTAATCTGAAAGTATATCTGTATCTGTTGTTGATTTAGATAGGCTTTCTCTTACATCGTGTAAGTCACTTGGCAGTCCCAAGATAGTATCGTTATCTACTTCTACTTTTTTAATGTTATCAAAGTTATGCTTATAATCAGGAAGTCCTAGGAACTTATAGATATCAGACATTGTTTCTTCTGGCTTTAATAACAAGTCGTTATATTCTACGATATGGAATACGCCTTCATTTTCTGGATAAAAAGCAGAAGCCAAAGATAGCAAGGCTTTATCTATATCACCATTGAGTCGCATCAAATATTCCGCTATGTTATCTTCTGGTGAACGATAATTATTAATATATAAACCACTATTTGCTGTATCATTTTTTAAATAATCAGCATCCATTGCAACAAATGAAGCAATAATCTCAAGAATATCACGAACCGTAATAATTATTTTAGGCGTAGGAGTAATAAACTTTTTAATTAAATCAAGATTGTCTGGAGTACCCCAGTCTTTTTCTCTTTCAATTATTACAGGTTTATTTACGTCTTCGTAAAATGTATTAACAAAAGAAGAAAGCAAGTTCATTGCTCTAAATTGATTTTCTTTATTGCGATTTATTTGCTCTGTACGACTACAGATATTTGTATATTCCCACATTAGTTCAGGTAATGGACTCAATGGGGTGCTATAGATATCTGGATTTTGATTTAAGATTGCTGATAAAAGCGTATTACCACTTCGCGGTAGCCCGCTCAAGAAGAAAATTTCTTTGTTCAAGATAGTCCTTTCGTCTTGAGCAGGATACCACATTAACCTTAGTTAGTTACCTCAACGTACTCTGCAGCCTGGCAAGAGTTGCAAGTAGTCTTAAACTGTGGGTCTTCTACATCTCGTTGTTCAAGGTAATCATGTCCACAGTTAGGACACTTATAAAAATACTTAGGCATTTGTATCCTCCGCTGGGTTACTAAATGTATTGGTTTCTGGATTGTAAACCCAGCCAATTACTGTCGGTTGGGTTTTTGGGTCATATTGAACTGCAGTTCCAATAGTTTGTGCTTCTTCTAAAGTATCGCAAACTATTAAGTTTTCAACCGTGTTATTGTTTAATATAGCAAATTTAGGCATTTTTATCCTTTCAATCTTAATAGTAAATTAAAATACAACCAGAGCCGCCAGTTGAGCCGCCGCCTCCGCCACCGCCACCAGAACCGCCTTGGCCTCCGCCAACGCCTGATGTTCCAGCGGCTAAAACTCCACCGCCTCCACCACCAGTTTGGGAACTAGAACCACCAGTTCCTCCAGCGAATAACCCTGCTCCACCAGCACCACCAGTTGTGCCGTAACCGCTTCTTCCTCCGCCACCGCCAGTAAAGCCACCGTTACCACCTGCGCCACCTGCACCGCCAGAAGAAACTCCACCGCCTCCACCACCAGCAAGACCTTGGCCACCTGCTTGAGCCGTACTGCCGCTGTTTGAGCCTTGGCCTCCACCACCGCCAGTACCAGTACCGCCGTTAGCAGTACCAGCGATTCCACCAGTAAGGTAAGATATAGAGCCAGCACCGCCTGAATAAGTACCAGAGCCGCCGCCTCCGCCGCCACCAGCAACTCCGCTGCCACCGCTGCCTCTTGCACCAGCACCGCCGTAGCCAGCAATGTAACCGTTAAACCTAGTAAAACCACCACTTGAGCCAATAGCGCAGGTGTTAGTTGCTTGTGTTTTTACCCAAGTTTGAACAACTGCACCACCACCGCCGCCGCCAAAGTGTGCAAAACCTCCGCCGACATTGCCGTCTCCGCCGCCACCAACAATCATTGCGTATACCCAAGTAACACCAGCAGGAATAGTAACTGTTGTGCCAGAAGTAATAGTCTGTTGAAGAGTTACTTTGGTTGGGTCAAATCCAGCGCTTGGCGCTGGGAATACTGAATATGCCATTACGCTATCTCCACTCCGCTAATGTGAAATGCTACTGTTATTGCGCTAGCAAAACCAGCAATAATTTTAGTTGTAGCAAGCACTTGCTTTAAATCAAATGTTGCTGTTGAGTTGGCTGCAATAGCGCAAGTCTTAAACAAGTCAACACCATCAAGTGTGATTGTAAATGTAGCAGCAGATGCTGCTGAGTTAGTTACCACAATGTTAGTCACAACTGTAGTTGTGCTTGACGGTACTGTGTATAGGGTTGTGCTTGATGTTGCTGCTGCTGTTCTAGCCAGAGCCTTTGATGTTGTAGCCATTAGTTACTACCTCCGAGTATGAGTTGTGCTTCTTCTTCTGTTAAACCTAGACGGTCAAGGACTGCTTGACGGGCTGTTGCTTTTTCTTCTTGGGCTGCAATATGGGCAGCCTTTGCTGCTTGGTCAATTTCATATTGAGCCAGTTCTGCCTCAGTCATATCGCGTTCAACGACTTCACCAGTCTCTACATTGTGTTCTTTAATTTTCATTACTTTACTCCGTATAAATAGTAGGAACCGCTAGTCATTGCATCTAAAGTCAAAATGCCAGTAATTGCGTTTGTTGAGGCATAAGTGCCAATGTTCCAGACTGCATTTTTATTTCCGCCAGCGTTACCATTAAATATACTTGTAACCGCTTTGTGAGAGTTAGTGTTTGCATAGTTATGAATAGTCATACATAACGAACCAGGGGCTGAGTTAAAACTTGGTTGGTTTGTCTGCAGTACTGTATTATTTGTTGAAGTATTAAAAGAAGTCAAGCCTGTTGCATATTGCGCCCAAGAATAGTTGGAACCGCTATCTGAGTTTAATCTAAAGTTAGTATCAGTTCCACCGCTACGATAGTAATTTTCAAAAATAAGAATTAAATCCTTATATGCACCGCTAATAGAAGTTAGAGACAAAGCACTAGATGAGAATGTACCACTAGCAAGAAGTGTTCTACCACCAGTAGCATTGGCTACGGTATAGGCTTTAGTATTAGGCATTAGTTACCTCCCAGTAATAGTGCTGCTTCTTCTGCTGTAATGCCCAAACGATTTAAAAGAGCAGTTTTTGCGGCTGCTTTATCTGCTTCTTGTTCAGCCTTCCAAGCATCATAGGCTGCAAAGCCATCTTCAAATGCTTTTTTAGTTACGGGTGTTACGCCTTCATCATAAATGATTGAATCAAATTCGTTGCCGATAATAACCCAACCGCCTGTTGGGATAAGCATTGCAAGAACATCTGAACCTTTAGCCATATTATGCTCCAATTTCCATAAGAGTAATAGTTGAAACCGAGTTGTTTGACCCTGAAGCGTAGTTTTGAACATAAACAACGCTGACATTTTGTTGTGAGCAAAATTGAGTCTTGTAAGTTACTGCTGAAGTGGTCGCTGGAGAATCCAAATATGAACTAGTAACCGAGCCAATATTGTTGAAATCGCTTGCGCCTGTATAAGCGTTAATATCGCTCATTTGTAAAATATCAGTTGAATCGCGCCGTAGTTTTAAGTGCATTCTTGTTGAGCCTGACTTTGAAACGCCCATTTGTGAGACTATAACTAGAATTTTACTTGTTGAAGCGGTTGGAGTAATTGTCGCAGTAAGTCCAGTATCAACGAAAGTGCTTGTTGTTGAAGCCACTTCTGTTGCATAAGTGGCATTTACAACCTGCAATACAGAGCCAGCCTTTGCTGGGTAGCGAGCATCTGATTGAGCCTGAGTGTAAGTATTGGCTACACTAAATGAGTTAACAGTCCATACTGTAATTACGTCATTAGCGAGCAATGCGGTTAGACCAGTAATAGAAGTACCGTTGGTGGCTGTATAGTCATCACCTCGGTCAAGTAACACACCGTTTAGGAATACAAGTTCTTGACCTACTGTGTAAGCAAGTGTGCCGTAACCTGTGTCTCCAGTACCAGATACAGATGTTTCTCCACCAGAGGCGGTCTTAACCCAAGTAGCAATAGATGATGATGTGGCATTAGTACCAGCAGGGCCTTGCGCTCCATCACCAGCAACCGTTACCCAGTTGGTTCCGTCATATACTTTAACTGGCATATTAGTACGCTCCCATAATAGACATTATTGTTAAGTCTGCACCAGCAGATGCTGTTGCATCTACCCACACATCACCTGATACGGGAGATGTAGGAGTAGTAGTTCCTGTAAATATTCGTTTACCTGTGCTAGCACCAGTCGGTGTTAGTGGCTGAACCTTGATTGTTCCAGCAGTAGCGGTGTTAGTACCCATACCAACAAAGTCAACATAGTCATAAGTGACGGCAACTCCGCCTTCAATTTTGACCTGTGAACCTGCTTGGATAGTTCCCCAAGAGGAAGTAGTTCCATCTGTTGTTAAGTACTTACCATTGTTACCACTCTGGCTAGGTACAACATATTGAGTTGAGTCTGTAGCCACAAGAGTCTTGCTAGATGGAATCGGTGTTCCGTTGATAGATGTAGCAGTAGCCACACCAAGTACTGGAGTAATAAGTGTTGGAGTGTTATCCATTACAAACTTGCTGCCAGTACCAGTCTGTGAGGCAACAGATGTTACGTTACCTACAGATGTGATTGGGCCAGTCAAGTTAGATGGAGCAAGGACTGCAGTATCAATGTAATTCTTAGTTGCTGCATCCTGTGCGTTGGTTGGGTCTCCAAGACCTGTAATCTTGTTGGTTCCCATAGCAAGCGCACCAGTCATTGTGCTACCAGACTTGAGTACTACTGTGTCTGAGAACGAAGCATTATCAGCCAGGGCTGCAGCAATCTCATTAAGAGTATCAAGTGTGCTTGGCGCACCGTCAATCAAGTTTGCAATAGATGTATCTACGTAAGCCTTAGTTGAAGCATCTGTGTTAGATGTAGGTGTACCTAGGTTTGTAATCTTGTAGGTAGCCATTGACACATCTGCAGCAGGTGCTGCCATCTGGTTTAACTTAGATGTACGAACCTGTGTATCAAAGTCTGAAATAGTTGAGGCAGCCTGTGTGCCTGTGTGGTTAGCACGGGCTAGTGGGTCTGTAGCCAACTTACTTAACTCAATCGCTGCGCTTGTAGCAATGTCCGCATTAGCAATAGAGTTGGTAAGAGTTAACTTGCCATAAGCAATCTGAGCAGAAGTGTTGATGTCTGCGTTAACGATTGTTCCATCTGCAATCTTGGCAGAAGTTACCGCACCATCAGCAAGGTCTCCAGTTGCAATAGTTCCATCTAGGATTTTGGCAGAGGTGATAGCACCGTCAGCAATATCTCCAGCCACAATAGTACCGTCAGCAATCTTGGCTGAGGTAATGGCTGAGTCTGCAATCTTACCTGTTGTTACGTTAAGGTCTGCAATCTTTGCGGTTGTAACGTTGCTATCTGAAATCTTTGCGGTGGTAACTGCGTTAGGTGCTAACTTACCTTCTGTTACAGATAGGTCATCAATCTTAGTTGTACCTACTGCACCAGTAGCAATCTTGCCGCTTGTAATTGCGCTATCTGCAATATCGCCTGTGGCGATTGTTAGGTCAGCGATCTTAGCGGAAGTGATTGCACTGTCGGCAATCTTTGCTGTAGTTACGTTAGCGTCAGTAATCTTTGCTGTAGTAACAGCGTTAGACGCAAGCATTGTAGTTGATACGTTACCTGTGCCAGTTGACAAGGTTACGTTAGCAAGAGTTAAACCATGCGCTGTAGTTGTATTTTCAATGTGAGTATTAGCCTCACGGAAGTCACGGCCGATAGCCATGTGGCGAACTTTAGCGCCAGCAGAGTGAGCAATCGCTGTGGTTCCATCTACGCCAGTACCGCGAGTAATAGTAAGAGTGTTGCTTCCAGGCGCGCTAGGGGTAATTACATCAACAATTTCTTCAAGCGCTGTATCTGGATCGATAACTACTGTAAAGGTTTCACCTGATGCAGGAGTAATACCAGAGAGGAGACCAGACGCAGAAGCCACAACCATTGTACTTGCGCTTGATGTTAGCGCTGAGGTGAGTGTAGTTTCCTGTGAAGTGGAGGAATATTTTCTTATTGGCATGAATTAGTACCTCGTGTAGTGGATTCGGGTTGGATAAACGTCTTTAAGTTTGCCTGACTCTTCTTGTAGGCGTTGCTGGAATAGACCAAGCATAAAGCGAGCAGTAGATGCTCCTGAACCGTATTGGATCTTTGTATCTGCGTTGTCTGCTTCTGCAGATGAATAGTTCAAACGGCCTGGGTCAATAAACGCGGCAAGGCGATAAGATGCACCATAAATGATTACATCCTTACAAGATGAAGGCAGTCCCGTCACTGTCTCAAATACTGCACTAGGTGCAGATGCTTCTAGAGTTGCTGGTTTCTTAGTGTAATAAATCTGAACCTTACGACCTGCTTCTACAGCATCGTAGATTGATACTGTGTTACCAGTTGTAAAGGCTGTAGAGTTTGCCAATGGGTCATGACGCCAGTTTCTAACTGGTAGCCATTCCTTAGACGCACCACTAACACTACGAGATACGTAAAGTATAGTTTCTACTTCTGTTGGAATTGCATAGGCAGACACTGCTGGATTATAGTTAAACTCATAAGTACCGACAGCAAACAACTGAGGAAAGACTGCATTCAGCGTATCGTTGATAGCCTTCTTTACGGTTGCCTTGGGGAAGGTAGGGGCAACGGTAACTTTTGTATTTGCTGTATGCAGTGCTGCAGTAGTACCGTTATATCCACGACCATAAGGTGCGATAGTAGCGGTACTTGAAACACGGTCATAAGAATCTAACCAGATGAGTTCATCATCAATTTCAACAACACCCTTACCAATATTGGTAACGCTACCAAGATTAAGTGAGAGACCAGAGGATGTTATATCCTGTGTAAGGTGCGTAGTACGATCTTGTCGCAAAGTATAACCTGCTAGATTGAGAAGGATCTCATCTACCATATTGGCATAGGTTGTTGTCATTTTAATCCTTTGTTAGATAATTAAGCAGTACGTCCGCCACCACGTTTTACAGCCGCTGCTGCTGCCTTGCGACGTGCTGCAACGCTTGCTGAGGTATTAGAATTTTTTCCTGTAACTGCATCAGCAGCAAGTGAGAAACCACCAAAACGTGGCTTTGCCTTTTGAGTAGGCGTTGCTGCTTTTTTAGCAGTCGCCTTCTTAACTCCGCTAAAGCGTGAGTCTGTTGGCTTTGGAGCAGCCTTTTTAACTCCTGAGAAACGAGAGTCAGTTGGCTTAGGTGCTGCCGCTGGCTTAGCCTTTGCTGTTGCAGCAGATAGACGGTTAGCACCATACATACGGCGTACACCTTCGATGAACTCTGCTTCGCCTTTAGTTCCCTTAGCCTGGAGTGAACCAGCGCGCTTGAGAGCCTTAGCCATACCTTGTGACTTAATAAAGTCAATCATATCCTGCTTTACTTTAACTGCCATTTTACCACTTAACCTTGTCTGCCCAATATGCGGCACTCATTTTACCTTTTGAAATATTACGTGCGTGACGTGCTTTGAAACTTTTACGTTTCATTTTCATTCTTTCGGATTCCCCAGCCTTTGGTTTGCCAGCAGTGCTTGCGCCCTGTTCTCCAAATCGAATTGTCTTTACTTGAGTGCCTACCTTGGCAACCACTACGTGTGATTTCTTTGGGTGGCTAGGAGTTCTCTTAGGCTTGTTATAGCCAGATACTCCTGCTCGGGTTAGTCTTGAGTCTTTCATCTGTAACCTGCTGTTTTCTTTGCTATTGCTTTAGGTTGTTTAACAAATTGCTTGCCCTTGGAATTCCCTTTGGCTTTAGCCTTGTTGGTAGCGGCCTTCTCTGCTGGACTTAATGCAGACCAAGCAGCAGCAGGTAGATATCTCTTCTTACCCTTTGACGGCTTGCCATCAGAAGTTTTCCACTTCTGTGCAGTCCACTTCTTGAGCGACTGCTGAGATTTAGCAAGTGCCATTATTTGTACCCTCCGCCTGCTTTCCTATATTGCACAGCAAGTAGTTGAGCCTTGCGAGCAGACCATTCTCCAGGATCTCCACCCTTAGAGCCAGCCTTAATCTTCTTAAATAAAGCAGCGCGCATGCCAGGCTTGGTATAATTACCAGCAGCATTAACCTTAGACTTTGCGGCTTTTTTCTTCATTATCTATTTTTGTTCTTTGCATCAAATACACTTTTAGATGCAGCAATATATTGCTTGTATGTCATACTGTTTGCTGCAGCAGATCCTTTATACTGACCAAGAGTTGGCGGTGTGAACTTAGGTTTTGGTGTGGCTTTTGCCTTAGGTGTCATAGTAGCCTTTGGTTTAGGCGTTGGAGACTTTTTCATCATGCCTGGCATAATTACATGCCACCAAATAGTCCGCGCTTTGCAGCCTTCTTCATGGTCTTTTTCTTAGCGGTTTTCTTAACCATCTTCTTACCAGTCTTTTTGGCTTCCATTTTGGCTGCCTTCATACCCTTAGCGGTGTATGCGAATTCTTTCATTCCTACCTTTGGCATTATATTGCTCCCACTTCTTTTAGTTTGGATACTGTGTTATTTTGGATTATCTTGCTATCGCCCATGGTGTTAGCATCAAACGCCTTACCCATGACATCAGAGGCTCTGCGAGCCTCGTTGATCTTGTCCATGCTGGTTCCTACAGGTTGAATGCCCTGCGCTCTTGCCTCTCGGTAAGCGCTCAGTTCACCTTCCCACTTTTTATTGGTCATAGACTTTTGATTGCTGGCGTCTCCAGTAGATAGTTGTAGTCCTGCTGCTTTGCAGCCGAAGCACACATCTGGGCCACCACATTTGCTATGGTCAATAAAAACATCTTTTACTCTAAACGGAACTGGAGAAGTTTCCTCACAGTTTGTACATCCATACTTTACAGCCTTGAAATCGTGCGTATCAGTGAATCCCCATTCAAGCACCTTGCTGATATGTTCACACATTTATATCGTCTCCACCGTGTATCCTGCAGCCTCTAGTGCTGCCTTTTCCCCTGGACTAACTTCATACGAGTATCCACCAATATAAGCAACTTCTGCTTCGGCAATCTCTTCTGACGAAGGTGAGCGATATTCGTAATACTCACCTGCTACCTTGAGGACTGAGACGCCCCTAGTAAGCCTGTAGCGGCTAAATAAGCGACCCTCAGCAGCAGGGCCTTCGCTTATTGTGGGTGTTGTGAATCTATATGCCATTTAGCCTCCTAAGCCGTTTTACTGATAGGTAGGGTACTGTTCGAATGTGTACCCTACCCACCCGTCTAATTACTTAGATACGAACTGACGATGCAGTTTCGATGCGGTATAGTGCTTCCTGACGGAAGATAGACCAGTTAAGGATACCGTGCCAGCCGACTGGGCGGAAACGGTTCAACTTGTCTACAACGTTACCAAACTCAATGCCTGGTTCCTTCCATACTGCTTCAGCAAGTGCTTGCTGTCCGAGTACGTAAGTGTTGTAAACACGAGCCTTTGGAGTTACTGTAAGTGTGTTTGTTCCAACAGTACCTGAGTTAGCAACAGACACAGTGAATGTTGTGTTTGTAGCGCCAACTGAGATTGCTGTAATCAAAGCACCAGTACCTACGTTTGTACCTGAGATAGCATCGCCAACCTCAGCAAGACCACCGAATGCAGCGTTGGCTGCAACGATTGTGAACTCGCCTGAAACACCTGATACTGCAGAAGCAGTAGCAAGTGCTGTTAGAGCCTTACCTGAGATAGTGTTGGTCATGCGTGGTGTCTCGATGAAACGGACACCTTCCCATGCGCCGAGTTCTCCAGCAAGGAGTGCTCCTGCGTTCTGGTACTCATGTGGTGTACGCCAGATGTTGTTTCCTGTCTCTGTGCGGAGATCGTGTGAAACTTCTGGGTGGATGTATGAAACATACATTCCGCCACGGGTTAGAACGTTTCCAGCGCGCAACTTTGTTACTGCGTAACGTACGTCGCGTCCCTTGAAAGTATCTGTTGTATCGATTGTTGACTTAGCAGCAGTTGTTGAAAGTGCTCCGCCTGATTCACGGATAACGTTTGTACCAGCATCAAGAGTTGATGCGATACCGTTATCTAGTGTTGTTGCCATGTTGAACGCAACTGCGTTAGCAATCCATGGATCAACATCTGATAGAGACATAAGTGCCAACTTGCGTGTAGGAAGTACTACGCGACCAAGTTCAACCTGTGAAACATCGAGTGTTGTGGTTGCTGGCATTGCTACTGCGTCTGGGTCTACAGTTTCAGCGAGTGTTGCACCAGCAATTGTGGTGTCAGCAATATCGTTGTAGAACTGGAAACGGATTGAAGAACCGTCGTGGGTTGGGTTTCCGACCTTCTTGTCCGCGATAGCGCGGAACTGTGGTGTTGTACGCAAGTTCATTTCGATCAACTTGTCGTACGCCATAGTTACAAGATTGGAACCTAAACCAGAGGTTGAGGTTGAAAAGACATCTGCCATTTGGAGATATCCCCTTTCTAGTTAGTGTGCGGTTTTCTACTGACCGCTGAGAATGGATAAAACTTCATCTTCTGATTGTGCATTCGCTATGCGATTTGCAAGGTCATCTGATGCTGCAGGCGCTTCTGCTCCAGTTAATGCGCTGTTCATTCTTTGCATGCTTTGGATATCCTGTTGGCTAATTGCTTGCTTTTCTTCGGTTTTAATTCCGAATACATCAGCATAGTTATCTAGCCATTGATTAATTGCTTCTTCCGAAGCATCGATATCTTGTGGAACGAACGAAGCGATCTTTGGATTCACGCCTTTGGATGCAAAAGCATCCTTGATAATCCGCTCACGCTGGGACTTACTGAGTTCTCCGAGACTGCCTTCTAGTTCTCTATTACGCTTCTGTGCCTGCTTGAGGTCTTTGCGTAGTTTTCGAACCAAGTCAGTATCTGATTCAAATGATGGCGTAAATTCATCATCGTCATCTTCTTCAGTTTCCCAGTTGATGTTGTCGCGGTTGTTGCTCATAGCAACCTCTCCCTTAGTTAGTAGTTGTCGTACGCCTCAATATAAATGGGGGTCTATATTGGCTCGCACTCTCGGTCTTGCACACCACTTGGGGCCGATGGATCCAGTGGGATTCTATTTTTAGATTAAGCCAGTAGTTGATCTACCACCGAGTGATCCACCTGATAGGCGGGTTGCTCCGATAGTTCCTGACTTACGTTGGAAGGCAAGTTGCTCTTCCTCAGTACGACGCTTGCGAAGTTCTGATGCAGTTCCACGGAACTGTTCTTCTTCGAGCATCGTTTGGATACCTGATCTAATTGCTGTATCCGATTTACCAGCATAGTCACCAGCACGGCGACCATAGATACCTTCAAGTTTAGTCAAAGGATTAAGTTGCTGGGCAATAGTTTCATAGCCTTTGGATGCAGTTATTTCTGCTTCTAATTCGTTACCTGATCCAGCAGCAAGTTGTTCAATTCTTGTCTTATCAAATGCGATACCGGAATCGGCGCGCTTGATTGCTTGCTTAGCAAATGCTACGTTAGTTCTGCGTCTATTTAATTCGTCTTGTCCAATTTCAGGATCTGCATAGAAGTCTTTAAGATCCTGTGCGCTATTGATGAATCCCATAGCCTGTAAGGCTTTGACGTTATTAGGATCTGCTTCTGCAGTTTTAAGCGTAGCGGCAGCAAATCGTTCATCTAGGTCTGTAATTCTTACACCATTTTGGATATACTTTTTGAGAGAGTCCTGAGATGCAAACTTAGTACTGAAACCAGTTTTAGCAACTAAATCTTTTACTCCTAGAGCAAAGTCCATAAGATACTTAGGAGTTTTACGTGCATCTCCTACAAGTCCTTCTCCGAGAGAGGTGAACTCTGCATAGAACGGGGAACTTAACTTATTGCCTTTGCGGGTTGTAAAATCTTTGAAGTTATAAAGGATCTCTACGGCGCTGGTATAACCAGCAGCATCGTTGTTAAAGTCTCCATCGTCAACAAGAGCCTGGACGAAAGAGATAGAACCTTCAATAATATTTGCTGGGAAGCCTAGATCAACTAACTTCTGACGGATAAGTTGACGGCTGCTAGTTGGAGGTGCTGTTACTTTATTTGTAAAAGGATTTACAATGCTTCCAGTAACAGCCATAGTTTCTTTGGCTGATGTACGCGCTGCTGCAGCCGCTGTACGAGTTTCAGTAACATTGGTTTGCAACTCTGTAGATAGAGTAGAAAGTTGCGCCTGAGTATCCTCAGCAATAGCAAGTCTAGCGTTTTGAATTTCAATCAAAGCCTGTGCTTGAGCAAGCGGTGTCTTTGCAGCGTTGTACTTAGACTGAGAGGTAGCAAGATTTACTTGTTGCTTTACCTGCTCTGGATTAAGTTTAGACTTGGTTGAACCAGTCTCTGCTGGTGCTTTAGCCATTACTTAAACCCCTTTTCAAAAGCATCTGAAATAGTCATGGCAAGTTGTCTGCCAGTTGGACTAGAATCAAATTCAGGTTGTGACTGTGCAAACTTCTCAAGTTCGGAAGCGTTCATAGCGCGAACTGTCTTTCCGTCGTTGAAGTTGAGCACTTGATTTAGGCGCTTATCGTTGTAAGCGATATTTACTCCTAGGTAACTGCTGAGAGCCTGTGCTGCTGGTTGAGCAACAGTTCTAACATCTGTGCCAGCGGCAAGTTGTTCAGCAAGTCCAGGATAGAGTTGAGCGGCTGCAGTACGAACACCAGCAAGTTTGGCGTCAATCTTCTGCTTGTAGATGCCTTCATCTCCTGTGCCGATTGCTTCTGCGGCAAATGAAATGATCTCATTCATTGGTGGCTCAGCAAGTAAGTTATCACGGTAGACGCGCTTGATATCATCAATAACGGTCTTAACTCGACCACTCTCTTCTTCACCAGTAATGTTGTAGTTATCCTTCAAGAAGCCAGCGATAAACTGATCTTGTTCTTCCTGTGTAAAACCCTTACCTGTGGTAACGCTCTTGGAAGTAGCAGAAGTGCTACCAGTGCCAGCGCCTGCGCTTGTCCCAGTGGTAGTAGTTTTAGCCAATTGAATCTGTGCTTCTTTGTTAAACTTATTCTTAAATGACTCGATCTGCTTGTTATCTGGCATAGTTCCAAATGCTTCGTAGTATGCTTTAGAAAGGATGCTTTCAGCATCTGTAGAGTCAATCATCTGCAAGGCAGTAGATACGGACTTTGAGAACTTCGGGCCTGAGTTTGATGAAGCGTATGGGCTTTGGGCATATCGCTCAAGCCAAGTCTGCCAGTCAACACCTGTGAGGTATGCACTCTGGTATACGTCTTTAATTGCAGTTAAGTCTTTAGGATCTACTTGATTAAGTGGGCCAGTTCCTTTTGAAAGTCCAGACTTACGAATAAGAGCCTGCATGTACGCATAGTCACTCATACCTGGCTTAATTGTTGAACTGACTCTCATAGCGTCAAATTCTTTACCAGCAATTTCAGCAAAGGCTTCTGGCTGCATGGAAAAAGCATTAAAATATACGCTACCTTCTGCACGGATAGCAGCAAGTGCTTGAGCATCTCTAGATGCTTGATCTCCCATTAAACCAGACTGTGTGCTTGTTGGAGTACCATAATAATACGTCATGTTATTCTCCTGTCTTTTTCAAAAGGTTTGCAAATACTGAGTAGTACATACGGGAAAACGCTGGGTTCTGCTGCATTAATTGGTTTCCAAGTAACTGTAACTCTTCTCTGTATTTGGTATTTAGCCAGAAAGAACTTCCTAAGTCTGGCTGAGGTGCAAGACGGGTATCTTGAAGTGATGTAATGCGTTGCTGATAAGCCTCGTAGAACTCTTGAGTTTCTTTGTAGATAGGGGATGCCTTGAACGCATCAACCTCAAGTGCTCTACCAATTGCTGCGGCACGAGACTCTTGACGACCTACTAGAACGCTAGATACTGGGCGTGTGCCACCGTATCTCTTGTTAAGTTCAACTACCTGATCTTTGTACCAGATATCTGAATATCTATTGAGCGCCTGTTCGTTTGAAATCTCAGACAACTCCATGTTGTATACAAGTTCTGTAGCAGCAGATTGTAGTTCCTCTGACGATAGTTTCTCACGACGGCTAGTAGATAACTGCCAGTTGTAATATGAAACAGCGGCTTCTCCGCCAGGGAAGAAATATGGAACAATATCTGCGTTACGAGTAGCATACTCTTTGGCTATCTCAGGGTTCTGATTTAAGAAGCCCCAAGCATCTTCTGTACCTGTAACGGACTTTGTAGATCCGCTGAGGATAACCATAAGGTTCTTGATGCCATACTGGTCAGCAAATTCTTTAATTGCTTCCTCGTAATCACCAGGATTAGCCTTTGAGATATCGTCCCAGTTCTTGTATAACTGAGTCATTGTAATAAAGTTATACTTGTTATCAGCACCCTTGATAGATGCAAGTACTTCCTGAGAAGGTGTAGCAGGTGCGATACTCTGGAATATGGCAGTCATAAGCGATGTCCAACGAGACATAGATTGTGCTTTTTCAAACAACTCATTACGAGTAGTATTGTTAGCAAATGGGTTATCACCAAAGTCACCTGTTGAGGCTAGATAGCCTGCCCAGTCTTTAGTGTTACGCTCAATCTGCTCACTATTGTTTGTCGCTAGCAAGAACGATTTGTTAAGCCATGAAGGAAGCACTGTGTCTGTAACAGACTTTGGCTCACCAAATGGGAAAATCCATTCACGCGCTATATCCCAAACAGGGCCAAATGCATGTGATTTACCACTAGCAAGATATCCTATTTGAGCAACTGGGCCAATACCAGGCATACCTGGGTTAACTGATCCGAATGCAAGGTTAAGTGACTGTACTGGCGCTGTTAATTGAAGCGCATCTTTGTCGGTCATACTCTTACCAGCGAATGCACTAAAGAGTCCACCAACCATCGGATAACGGAAACGAAGTGTTCCATATTCATCCTTGTAAAAGAAACCTTGTCCTTCTTCGTACTCAGTTCCAGTCAGGTCATAGATTGCGCTAGTTCCTGGTTTAGTCAAAGAATCGTATGCTTTAGCAAACTTATATACCTGACGAGGGTTTTTAGCGGCTAGAGTACCCCACTGTTTAATAGTATTGAAGTGCGCTTGAATAAATGGGAAAAAAATACGCACACTATTTGCAGCATTATTTTGACGTGCAGCATCATAGAATAGATTGCGAGTATATTCACCAGCCATACGAGCAGCAGTGCTGTGTGCGTCTTGATAAGTCATTACTGTAGGAAGTGGGTTCTTCTCACGACGTTTAATCTCACGTTGAATAATTGTAAGCGTTGGGTGCTTCTTGCCTAGAGGCCTTACTTTTCCATTTGCCAAGCGTGAGCGAATAGGCGCTAAAGTCTTAGTTGCCTCACCTCTTAGACGAATTAAATCATCTAGTCCAAGTCCAGGAGCATATCTTCCAATATGATCCCAATATGACATTCTAAATTCAGGGCCGTACCCAGCAATATTTTCTGCTTTAGCGGAAAGAGCAAAGAAGCCATCAACAGCCCGCTTTAGAATGCTAGAGTTATCTTGCAACCAAGCCTTGCTATCAGCAAAGATAGCCATAGATCCTGGCATCTCATCTGCTGGGAAAGCCTGTTCTAACTGCTTGCGGAAAGTTGCTTCTGCCTTAGAGCCTTCTTCTACAGAAAGTGAGTTCTTGTAGCGAGGCATACGGATAACCATAGGTGTGCCGCTTGTTGTAGGAAGTGTTACCACTCCATCAGCAAGTAACTTACGTATATAGATACCACGTTGTCCAGTACCCATAAGGTTGTTTAGTGCTGTCTGGTATGAAGCACTTGAGGCTGGATCAAATAGCCAGTTACGCAGACCTTCTGTGTTAATGTTCTTGTATGAGAACTCAGCCTCAGGATCTCTCAAGAATATATCGGCAAAGTCTGAAACTTTACGATTACCGCGACTTACGCGAGATCCATTGTAGATTTCTTCAATAATATTTGTACGCTCAACATCGTTAATAACGATTGGCTCATTGTTGGCTAGTTTCTTGACTAGATCATCTTGTAGTTGCTTGGTATCTGCCTTAGCAACCAACTGCATCATATCATCTAGGTTAAAGCGCGAAAGAGTAGTAGAAAAAGCCTTATGGAAGTTAGGATCTGTAGATCCAACAACCTTATATACTTTACCAACTAAACGAGTCTTAACATCTACTGAGCGCATATCGCCAGCAGATACGTTGCGAGACATGAATGTTAGATACTCATCTACAGCCTCAGTCATTAACTTAGCGCTTTCGGGATTTTTGAAATCATTACCCATAATATCGTTGCCGTATCTAGCAATATGCGTCGCTAACTTCTGCATAGCATTGCCTTGAGGGTTTGCAATCATCATTGAGATATAGCCAATTGGATGTGAAAGCAGTGTTTCGTGTCCAGATAGATACTGGCGGAATTGCATTTCCCCAACGTTACGAACTAAGTATGAAATACGGAATGCTAACTGTGCGGTACGCCATACTTCGTTGAACTCTGTGCTTACCTGTTCTAAAGCAGCACGGCTTCCAACAAGTTTTCTATTGGCTTCATATTTCTTAACTGCACGATAGATAGGCTTAGTATCTGGTAAACGGACTACATCATCCATAAACTGATGAGCATATACTGCCCCAGTCATAGGTATTTCTATTCCATCTTGGATAAGAACACCAGGAAGTGTTCCATCTACGATAGCCGCGTTAGCGTATTGAGTCATTAAAGCCTTATCATCGCCAGCAAGTTTTAACTCTTTGGCAAGTAAGTCTTTAAGTTCTTGGCTCTTTGGATTGACTGAATCTACAATTGCTTCTTGAGCCTTGATAAAGGCATCGTCAATAATCTTGCTTCGTACGGCACTTAGGCTGCGTGTAGTTGTAGCACTTGCTGAAACCAACTTGTTTAATGTTTCATCAATAAGTTCTTGCGGTACACGAGCAGTACCCATCCACTCTGAAAGACCTTTACCTAGTCTATCTAGGTCATCAAGTGGTAGCACTTTAGAGCGCGCATACTGCTTACTAAGGATCCTTTCCATCGTCTCAACAGCCTTCATAGCCTTAGCATTAACTGGCATGGTTGACTTGAGCATAGGAACAGAACCTAGAGCGGCTTGACCACGGAGAGTTAGGCTACGTGCAAGTTGTGGATCTGTTGTAGCAGCAGCCATGTGTGCGCGTAATACGCCTAACACTTCATCTGATGTCTCTGCTTTGGCTAGAGCGCCTGCAACTTCTAGATCAATCTTATTGTTAAATAAACGCAATACACGAGCAGCGCTTGTTTCTGCTGCAAGAACCTCTGCTACAATAGCAAAGCGCTTGCCTAGTAACCACTCATTAACCTTAGATATATCACCAGCAATAGGGCCACCGATGCCATCTACAAGTCCAGCCTCAGCCATATAGATTTCTTTAAGGAAACGCTGATCGCCAATTTCTAAATCTAAATCCATAACACTTTTAAGTTTAGTGTTTTCAGGATTGTTTACAATCTGTGCAACAAGATCAGGATCTTTAGATACATACTGACGTAGTATTTGGATCTCACGCAACTTCTTGTTGGTGATCTCACGCTTTTCAGCAGCAGCATCACGGGCTTTGCGCGCCTTTTCTACTGCCTTTTTAGCATCTTGAATAGCCTTAGGAGCGTCTAATATAACCCCTGGAGTCATGCTATCTGCTAAGAACTGGCTAACATTTACGGCTTTGGCTGCAACGATGTCTTTATTAACAATAGCAATACCGCCAGTGCCGCCATGGATTGCACGAATGTTTGCAAAGGCGTCAACTTTCCAGATATCTTCAATCATATTTGTAAGCAAGCCTACAGCGTGCTGATTTTTGGTATCTCCTACAGTTTTAATAACAGTAGCAAGAGTTTCTGTAACCTCATCTTGGTTAAAACCTAGAAGTGAATCGATATGCTTAGTAGTCTGGATCTTTCTTGCTGCATCGCGTGTGGCTTTAGGCAAAGTTGTATCATTTGTGACTTCTACAATGCGATCATACAGTTTAGAACGGCGTAGTAATTCCGCATTAACTTCATCTAAAGATGCGTTTGCAAAATCTGCAGTTAAATCAAGAACATTTACTTCTGATTTGGTCAGAGATAGCGCGTACTCGTCCATGTTCTGCGCTGAAAGAGCAAATCCTGATGGCTTTGGTAATTCTTCTACAACGAATGCACCAGGAAAGGCTTTGTTTGTGTTGGTAAAGTCAGCGGATAGTTGTGATAATCCACGGATAATGTTATCTTGTTCTCCAGATATAACTGAATCGCCCAAGAATTTAGTAATCTTCTCGTCACCTAGTTCAGGAGCAACCTTAGATGTGGCCGCTTCTACTGCATCATAGTGCTTTGTGAGTTGTAGGTTCTCTGCTTCTACAAGTATGCGTTCTGCTTCTGTGAGTCTTTCGTCAGCGCGCATGTAATGGTTATCAACTGCGCGTGTAATCTTACCTGCAGCATTTTTACGAGCCTTGATAAGTTCTTTTTCAGTCTTTGTAGGATTAAGAGTGTTGCGAATTTCCGCTTCTTTTAGTGCGCGTTGTTCTGCTTGAGCAATTGCTTTGCTCTCAGCAAATTTACGACCTTTGCGAGCAACACCGGTGAGTCCAGGAGTAAATGCTTCTTCCTTAAAACCTTTTAGGCCCTTACCTGTTGCTAGTGCTTTTCCACCGCGAATTAATGGAACTACCCCAAGGGTAGCATACGATGTTGGATCTGCAAGCACATTGAGTGTTGCGTCAATAAGACCAGATGCTGTCTTGTATAAAGTGCTGTTTGGATCTGCACCTAGAGTAGATAATGATGCACGACCAATAGTAAATGATTGTCCATTGACTCGACCAAAGGATTGCATAGCCTTTGCTTGCTGTTTTCCTACGCGAGAAGTTGGATCAATAAAGAAACCAGAACCAGTGCTAATGCCACCACCGTCAAAGGTGTCTCTTACGAGTGCGCCTAGTCCTACGGTTTCGCCTACAAGCATAGTTGCTGGATTAAGGTTCTTAATAAATTCCTTACCAGCACCCTTTTCGCCTTGCATAACTGCATAAGCGTCGCGTCCTACCGTAGTAATGTAGTCATACGGTGCGCGTAACGTTGTAAATCCTACACGGCTTGCGCCTTTAACAGTGCCATATACGGCATCTCTTACTGTTCCAAATAATGATTTATCTTTATCAAAGGTAGATGGAAGTTTTTCCACTGCAGTTGCTGCACGGATAGTCTTGTTAATTCCATCAAGCGTTGTTACTTTATCAATTCCTGGTGTATCTGCGTTAGCGCCAGCCTTGATAAGACCTACAACAACTTCCTTGCTGAGAAAAGGATACTTACGAGTAATCGAGGTAAAGTTCTGCAGTTCAGTACCATTAAGTGCAGCCATTTGCTGATTAATGATACGGTTAAGCATATCACCTTGGGTGTTGGCAAAAAGACTTGCGTTCTTTTTACTTTGAATTGAAGTTGGCTCGTATATCCCTAGGTCAATATCTGGCACTAAAAGATACCTTCTTCGTTATACGCCTCTACATATCGGCGTAGTTCAGGAGTTGGATAAGCAGCATACATAGCGCGTACTAGGACTGAACCTGCGTCTACGGAGTTAGAATTAGCCATTAGATCGCTTGGTGACTTGCCAGGAGTTTGTCCACCCATACCGTCAGTATCTGGACGGTCAGGACTTCCTGGTGCAAAAGGGCTTACAACATTAGTTGTTGGAGTACGCATCGCTGGATTAACACTTACTGCACTAGCGGTTCTAGACATAGCCCCACCCTGTGATAGTTCACGATTAACTTTTGCAGTGCCACGAGGAGCACCTGTTGCGTTAGCCATGTTGGCTTCACGCTGTACGCGCTGTGTGCGTTCTACAATGTTTTGATCTGTGCGAGATGAGTTCTTGCCAACACCTGATACTTTTTGCTGAATTGCCATGTATTAGTCCTCATCATCGTCATCGTCATATGGTTCATCGCTAATTTTTTCTAGCGGTTTAACTGGGAGTATCCAAGAAGGAAAAGAGTCTTTATCAAGTATCATCCAGTACGCCATGTCTGTAGAAAATCCAGCACGACGTAATGATTTGTACCACTCGTTCAAAGAAATTGCGTAAGCATCCATAGCAGAATAAGTATCTAAGTCAATGACTTTTTTACGTGGTGCCATTTTACTATCCCATCGTTGCTAGAATGCTTGCTAAATCTTGTGGTGGTGCTTCTTGTTGTGGAGAGGCCCCACCAGAAGGTTGTCCAGGAGTGGCTGGGGACGGGGGCGCCTGCTCTACTGGGCCTTGTGTGCCTGGTGGAGCCATCTCTGGCTGCATCGGTTGTTCAGGCTGTGGAGGCGTGAACACTGCCAAGGCAGCATCCTCTATGTTTTCCCCCTTGCGACGACGTTCAATGACGTCGGCAATATTACGGATTAGCGCAGATGGATCTTGTCCCTGTGCGACCATCGCAGGAATTGCTTGTGCAGTTGCTGTGATAGAGGCGGTGAGATTATCGCGCATCTTTTCTATTTCAATTCGCTGTTCTTCCAGCGTTACGTTTACGCTCCATGGAAGTTCACGACGGATGAAGTCTTTCGATACTAGGTCTGCACCTAGTGCTTGAAGGGAGAATATTAGGGCGCGGGAAGGATCTAATCCAGCCATCAAACCATATCGAACCTCTATTGAAGAGTCTCCATTGATGTCTTTGCTTGGCTTGTACTTTAACTCGTACGGCGTACCTTGCGCTGTTCCTCTAACACTCTTATCTTCATCGAATAGCATTTCATCTATTTCGAAACACAACTTGAGTACATCTTCAAACACCTCAGCAAGAATGGTTTGACCAGCCTTGATCTGAGAGTCGAAAGCACCAAGTAGCGCCTGGACACCTTGACCAGTAATAATACTGGCGTCAATGTTTCCAGTTCTACCCTCAGGATATCGAGCACCAAGTCGTAATTCAGATTGGAGTGCTGATTGCTCCTGAAAAGTAGCAGCGGGAATGTCAAGTTTGACACGCCCGACACCTTGTGGATTTGCAGTTCTGATGATTGCATCAGGCCCCATAGGCAAATCAATTACATCGTTAGGGACAACAAACGGCGCTTGGATAGACTTTTCAGCCGCTTCCATAGCAAGGTTTGCAAAACGAGCACGAGCCATCTGTACATAGATAACATCGTCGAACTGTCCGCGTGATTCATCATCGATACCTGGACGACGTGCGATACGCACCATCATCTTACCGAGTGGGTTCTTGATACGGCTCAGAACTAAGTTACTGCGTGAAGGTACATAGAGAACTGTTTGGTCTTTGTCCATGTACTTGATGAGTTCAACATCTACGTTGTTGTCTCGATCATAACCCATACGACCAAGAAGCGCAGGAGCGTGTTCTGGAAACTCATTAGCAAGTTCATGTACAGTTTTCATATAACGCTTTGCGTATGCTACGCAACGCCCGAAGCGATCAAACTCTGGGTATGAACCCATAGGATCTTCAACTCGGATACGAGGAAGGTTATCCTCAAAGTCTGGCTCTACGTGAATAGGAAGGAACCCGTATGAGAAGTACCAGTCAGCGCCCCAGTACATCTGTGACTGTAGGCGTGAGTTGTACACGTAGTTGTTAGCAACCATGCCACGCTTATCAGCGAAGGCGCGAGCCTTTGAATTAGCAACGCTAACTGTAGAGCAGTTAAACGATGGCAGTGGAGCCAATACTTCCGCTAAGTCGCGCGCAGCAACATCGATGAAGTTGGCAACCATTGAGTGAGGCATGCCTTCAGGGAACAACTCTGGAAATACATCTGCCATATTGCCCTTGCGGACAGCCTGGATTTGTTCCATGCGAATGTCACGCTCTGCATGGCGCTGTTTGAGGTTATCAACGCGCTTAGCAATAGTATCAATATCTGCAACCATTATTGTCCTAACGAAGTTTGAAAAAAATTATTTATCGAAGTAGCGGTAAGCAGTCTTTTTTAATTTACTGCCTTTTGCGCTATCAATCTTGATAAGGTTAGGCATATTTTTTGCCTGATTGTAAGACGGTGCTTTTGTCTTTTTTGGAAAAGCAGGTTTAATATCTCCGCCAGATTTAATCTTAACTGGTTTAGGCATAAGTCCCATTGCTCTATCAGCAGCAATTGCTTTTTCTTTGTACTGCGCTGCTGCTTTAGCCCTTTCGCCACTTTTTGCAAGATTGGCTTTAATTGAACTAGTTGTATTAGTCGCTGCACGACTTATCGCGTTGGTGGGCTTTACAACCTTGACTGATGCTTTATCCGTCGCCTTAACAGCAGCCTTCTTCTTTAGTGCTGCTTGCTTTGGTGTCATAGCAATTTTCTTTATGGGTGCTTTCTTTACTGCTTGAGTAGCAAGTTTCTTTGCAATAACACGTGCCGCAGCAGCGGCAGCAACTCCTATTAGTGGTGCTGGCATAATGTTTTCCTATTCGTTTCCATATTCATAGTCGTTTACATTGAGTGTGAAACGATTTTGAAGTTGACTTCTTGTAGCCCACTTATTGCTAATGTGAGCCTGACCGTTACGGGTAACACCGATGACTTCTCTAGCGCGTAGTTCACAGAACCATAGCGCCATCACACAGTCGGTTTTACCCTTGGTATTAGGTTCCCATGTGATTAACTGTTGAATCAAAGACTTAACGCCTTCTGAGCCGTCCTGTGAAGGAAGTTCAATCAGGTTATCGTCCTGATGTTCCTTGCCACGGACTGTACCGAAAAGTCCAGCCATAGCCGCAACACCAAATCCAGTATCCCATTTGTTCTTGCCAGTAAATTGACCAGAGAACTTGACTCCTACGGAGGCTAGGTACTGCTGTAAATCTGTATCTAAGGCGTAAGCCTTCTGATGTGCGTTAGTTTCAATACGCAATTCGTGGGGAGTGTACTTATCAACCCATCGTTCAATCAGGTTCTGGATCTTCTGTGGAGTAGGTTCAGACATGTTCTCGACATCAAGTACATATCGCATGCGACTTACTCGGTCAACCGTCATGATTACTGCTGCAGTACGCCCAGACATCGCTGGGTCAAGACCCATGATGGTGTACCAGTTACCGCGCTCAGTGGGGTGTCCTGGAGTACCTACTCGCAGTGGCCCTCTCTTTCGCATTCGGTTAGTAGCACCTTGGACAGCGAGAGGGGAAAATATAGAGTCCTCTTGTACGTCCTGTTGCTGATAAACCAATGCCCACGCGCTAGGGCTAACTTCGCTTCGTCTACGAAAGAGTGCTGGCCCGTTCCATTTAGGATACAGACCGTCCTCATCTGGAACGACATCTTCATCTGAACCCTCCCAGGGTAGATGTGACTTAGGCCATAGCGTGA
>Ga0315899_10001158_pt1 | contig 30420 bp, 29 predicted proteins | sample LakEriMetagenome_2_FD_203518 | JGI IMG/M metagenome (GOLD analysis project Ga0315899, IMG submission 203518) | Freshwater fungal communities from buoy surface, Lake Erie, Ohio, United States - Buoy 4 MA112 | ecosystem: Environmental > Aquatic > Freshwater > Lake | place: USA: Lake Erie, Ohio...
ATCTCGGCATGCCGCTCCGTGCCGAGATCCTCGCGATCCCGGCCACCACGGTGCCTTTCGTGTGGAGCTGCTTCGGGCGTACGTGCGTCGTGCTTCCCGCGTCGATCGTCTCCGAGATGTCCGATGACGAACTGCTCCTCGTCCTGACGCATGAGCTCGCCCATGTGCGCCGCCGCGACCATCTCGTCCGCTGGCTCGACTGGGCCGTCGTCGCGTGGCTCTGGTGGAACCCGCTCGCATGGATCGCGCGCCGCGGCCTTCGAAGGACCGAGGAACTCGCCTGCGACGCGCTCGTGCTGCGCACGCGCGGTGCGGCGCAACACACCTACGGAAGCTGCCTCCTCTCCGTTGCGGAGGCATTGAACAGGCCCGCGTTCCGCGCGCCGGTCCAGATCTGCACGATGGGTGACGGCGGATCACTCGAAGAGAGAATCAGGTTCATCATGTCCGAAGCATCCAGCAGCCGTCCCTCCATGCCATTGCGGGTTCTTGCTACCGTCGCCGCGAGCGCTTCGATGTTCGCCGGCGTGGTCTGCGTCGGACCGGTCCAGCCGGTCTTGGCTGCCGTTCCGTCCGAGCAGTCTTCCACGCAAGCGGCGACATCGAGCGCCGCCGCGCCACGCGACGCCGGCTCCTTGAGCCGCGAGCTCGAGGCGTCCATCGAGGGGGCGAAGTCGCTGCATGTGGAGTCGACGAACGGCTCGATCAAGATCGTGCGCGACGACTCCGCGAAGACGATGCAGGTGACGGCCGTGATCGACCCGGCCGGTGTCTGGATGGAGCGGAGCTTCGCGGAGGGAACGACGATCCATGTGGTCGAAGGGGAGACGACAACCACGACCTCCCGCGAAGGAGAGCAGCAGCGGCACTCCGTCGAGAAACTGAAGCGGTTGGACGACACCAAGCGGCTCTCTGCCGAGCAGCTCATGCGGTTGATCGACGGCGCGAAGCTCGTCGCGGAGAAGGACTCGAACGGACGGGTGACCGTGCGTGTCGAGCTTCCCGAGTCCGAAGGCTCGCGTCTGTTGCCTTCCGTCAACATCACGATCCGCACCGCGGCGCTCGCGAATGTGCATGCCGAGGCGATGAACGGCGCGATCGAGACGATCGGCGACCTCGGCAGTTTGCATGTGGAGACGCTGAACGGCGCGATCGATGTCTCCGGCATCGCGTCCGCGCTCCGTGCCGAGACGACGAATGGCGAAGTCCGGATCTCGCTCGCCGAGAACGCGGCCGCGTCGGTCGATGCGGAGTGCACGAACGGTCGCCTCGTGCTCGAGTTGCCCGCATCGTGGAACGGAGCGGTGAACGCCTCGACGACCATCGGTACGATGCTCGTGACGGACATCGATGGAACGACGACCCTCGGCCTGACGGGAGCAGACTTCAAGGGCAAGGTTGGCTCGGGCAAGGGTGCGGTCGCCACGCTTGACGTCACAAATGGTTTGATCGAGGTGCGCAAGCGCTGAGCATGCCGAACCGTCAGCTTCAACACGAAAGGAAACCTACTCATGAATCCCTCCATGTCACGTCGCTTGCGAAACCTGATGCGCGTTGTCTGCGCGATTCTCTGTCTCGGCCCAACCGCCGCGAGTTCCTCCATGGCCGGGCAGGTTCCGGACGACCGAATCCCCGTCCGCACTGCCGACGACCTGCCGCGCCACACCTACAAGGTGCAGGGCAAGTCCCTGGATATCCTGCGTGACCGGAAGACGATGGACCGCCTCGTCGACGCCCTGCTCGCCGACTCGCTCGCGGATCTGCGGAAGTACCGCATCGAGGATGCCGCCACGCTGATGGCGTACTACGACCGCATCGCGCTCGCTCACGACTACAAGGGCGACTTCACGCAGGCGATCGCCTTCGGCGACAAGGCGAAGGCGCTGATGACCAAGGAGGAAGAGAAGGCCATGAGCGGCATCACCCGCCAGGCGCGCATCGCGGCTCGTCTTGCCGTCGGAAACGACGAGGCAGCCTATCTCGCCCGATTCCGCGAGGAACTGCGCGCCATCGTCGCGAGCCTGCCCTTCGAACTCGTGAAGGACAAACTCATCGCCCGCCGGAATCAGGGCCGCACGCTCACCGTGGAGATGGTGGAAGGCAGCTTCACCGCCGGACTTGACCCGCTGCTTGAGGCGGCGAAGGGCGAAATCTCGGACGGCCTCGCCGAGCGGATCCTCGGCGCCTGGTTCACGCTGAACGTGCAGCTTCCGCTGGTGTCGATCATCGGCGAGGTCTGCGGCGAGCGTATCGACGCGAACGCCACGATGCAGGCTGCGGAGGATCGCTGGACCCCACGTCTTGTCACGCTCGATGCATCGGCCAGGGCCACCACCGTGGTGGTGGGCATCTGGGATTCCGGCGTGGATACATCGCTCTATCCGAACAACCTGTGGACCAACCCGCACGAGCAGTCCAACGGCGTGGACGACGACGGCAACGGCTTCGTGGACGACCTGCACGGCATCGCGTTCGGGCTGGATCGCCGTCCTGCGGTCGGGCCGCTCTCCTCGATCGACGGCCTGCAAGGCGGGAACAAGGCGCAGCTGATGGAATTCATGGTCGCGCAGGTGGACCGTGGGGCCGGCGTCCTGAACGATCGCGTCAAGGCCTACGAGGCGTTCCTGCGCGACCTGAAGCCGGAGGACCGGAGCGTCTTCGGTGACAACATGTCCCTGATCGGCCAGTACGCGCACGGCACGCACGTGGCGGGTGTGGCGGTCGCCGGCAACCCGTTCGCCCGCATCGTGCATGTGAGCGAGCTGTGGCCGTGGAAGGAGATTCCTGACGATGCGCCGACCGTGGAGTTCGGCAAGCGCTGGGGTGACTCCGAAAGGCAGGCCGTGGCGTACCTGAAGCGCAGCGGTGCGCGCGTGGTGAACATGAGCTGGCGTGTGGCGCGCAGCGCGTTCGAGGAAGAGCTGGCGGCCAAGGGCGTGGGCGCCTCGCCTGCAGAGCGTGCCGAGATGGCCCGCAAGATCTTCGCGGAGATCCGCAGCGCCCTGGAGGAGTCGATTCGCGGCGCACCTGACATCCTGTTCATCGCTGGTTCGGGCAACGAGGACAACGACGTCGACTTCGCCGAGTATGTGCCGGCGGGCCTTCGGCTCCCGAACCTGATCACGGTGGGCGCCGTCAACGCGCAGGATCGCTTCACGGACTTCACATCCACCGGCAAGGGCATCGAGCTGTACGCGAACGGCTACCGCATCCGGAGCCTGATCCCGGGGGGTGGAACCGTCGAGTTCAGCGGCACCTCGATGGCGGCGCCACAGGTGACGAACCTGGCCGCAAAGATCCTGGCCCTGCATCCTGAACTGACCCCTGCGCAGGTCGTGGCGGCCATGCGCGAGCATGCCGAACCCGTGCCTGGGCAGGTGGGTCGTTTCATCATTAACCCCAAGCGCGCGATCGAAGCACTGCAGCGAGGGCCTTGAGGCGAAAGCGCCCGATCACTGCAAACTCATCTCAGTGCTTGTCGTGAGCGTGGTGAATTCGGTCAGTCGATACGACCTCGCGATGTGCGGGCGGAGCAGCCGAATGCATGCGCGAGTTGACACAGACGGTGCCTCCATTCCATTCATGACCATGGCGCTGCATCGCCAAGTCCGAAGAACAGAAACCCATTCCAGTGCTTGCCCGTGATCGCCTTCGCGACCGCGCTCAGCGACTTGAACACTTGCCCGTCGTACTCAAATCCGTGCGGAAGCACGATCACACGGTACTCGTGCCCCTTGAACACGCGGGGAATGACGCTCCCGGCCGGCGGCACGCGCGGGTCTCGCTTGAGCGACAGCCTGCCCGAGAGCGTCCGCAACTGGCCGACCGGTTGGGGCTGGGCGGCCAGGGCGGCGTGCTCCGCCCCCCGTGGCGGCCGGACGCGAAGATCGGCATCGCGGACCAAATCGCGTGCTCGCTCCCGCGCCCGCTCCGAGAGGTCGCCCTCGGCCATCGCCTGGATCCGCCACGCGACACGGCGGAAGAGCCACTGCCGATTGCCGGACCGCGCCGGCTCGCCGAAGACCTCGGCGTACCGGGCCTGCAGTTGGCCCACCGTCATCCGTTCCAAGCTCGCGATCTGGTGCCTCATACTCATGCCGACTCTCCGCGTTTGAGCCCGTTTCGCCCGCGGCGTTCACCCGCGGGGAACCGAGCGGACACACTGAGGGCGGCATGCTGCGGGAGTTCAAGTCCATCGCCACGAGATTCCTTGGGCGCGGAGATGTCCGATGTGAGCGGCTCAGACGCGAGCCTCGCCAGGCCGGAACCCTCATAGGCCTGGATCAGGATTTGGGGGGCACGTCAAGTCGTGCCGGCCCACTGCCGGAGGGCCGTTAACCACCATCTACGCGAATGGAGCAAAATGTGGCGAACAACCCAAGCGTGACTGCAATCCCTGCAACCTGCAGTCGTTCGGCAGTTATCGTAATGCGATGGGTCTATCCGCCAAAGCCTGTCCCACGCTGTGTCGGTGGCATCCGAGAGGAGAATGCCGTGCGAAAGAAGGCAAAGTGGGTTATTGCTGGAGTGCTGGTGGCAGCGGGCGTCTTGGTGAGTGGCCGCATCCTTGCCTCCCGACCGGCAAGAGCAGACCCGAAGCAGAATCGGGTTGAGATCAAGGTCGAGGGCGACAAGCGTATCATCGTTTCCAATGGCATCCCCGATCACGCCTCGGGCCTGTTTCCCAACGCTAACAATCCGTTCGCCATCCGGCCTCAGCGTCACCGATACACCGTATCTGCCTCGCCCACGCCAGCCGCGACACCGGTAGTCATGGGTTTCCGCGAGTTCGGGGTCGCTGTCAATGGCGTGCCGTTCGACCCCGCTGGGCCCTTCTTCCAGGGCAGCCAGGGGTCGGGCTGGGAGTTCGATCCGTTGATGCCATCGATCGGTGCGCACCTAGGAACGGATGAGCACAATGCGCACACCCAGCCGAGCGGCGCATACCACTACCACGCCATGCCGCGGGGGCTCTACGAGCGGCTGGTGCGTGAGGCTGGCGGGGAAGACAAACGAATGATCTTGGTCGGCTGGGCCGCCGATGGCTTCCCCATTTACGGCCGGTTTGCCCATGCGCAGGCCGAAGATCAGACCAGCCCGCTCCAGGAGATGCGATCGAGCTATCGACTGCGAGCCGGCGCGAGGCCGACGCCGCCCGGTGGAAGCTTCGACGGCTCGTTCATTCAAGACTTTGAATACGTGCCCGGACTTGGCGACCTGGATGAGTGCAACGGCCGCGTCGGGGTGACCCCTGAATTCCCTCAGGGAACCTTCTATTATGTCCTCTCACGCGAGTTTCCGGTGATCTCGCGGGTCTTTCGCGGTACGCCGGACGATAGCTTTCTTCATCCGGGCGGAGGTCCAGGCCCCGGCGAGGTGCCGCCTGGGCTCAAGGACTACCCGCTCGTAAGGCCACCTCGTAGATGAGCGGAGTTCGTCGCTGATGTGCGACTTCCCCGCTAGCAGGCCGTTGGAGTTCGCTCTCGCGGGGCTCTTCCGAGCCCTTCGATGCCAGGAGCTGCCCCTCGGCCCCGGGGGCGAAGGCGCGACAATCGGCCTGTTTGACCGCCTCTTGGGGTCTTTCGGCAGACTGTTTGACAGGGCTTCGCCGCCTGATCCTCGGACGCACAGCAAGCTCGAACTCGCCGCGCTCGTCCTCAGCCCCGTTCCGATTCTCGCTCACCACCGATCGGAACCCCGCGTCAAACCGGCGTGGGCGCTAACCGAGCGGGCCAGAGAATTTGAGAGGTTCAGCCGAGAGGGCGACGCGAACGCCTGGGGTTCTCGTCGCACCACGGTCGGGCCGACGCAAACCGAGAGCGCGGCGGCCAGCGCCACCCCGCGTTCGACCCTCCCTATCCACAACCCCCGCGAACAAATTCTCTAGCCGTGCCGGTGGGGCAGGTGGACAAATTCTCTGGTTAACACCCCGGTTTAACGGTCGCGCCGACGCTGCGTTGGCGAGGCCGCACCACGCCAAAAACGACGCTGGCGGCGTTCAGAGCAGCAAGGGGATTGGACAATAGACATGAATACTGGCAGTCTAAACCGCAGCTACGCGCACATGGCAATCAAGGCGGACGATGGCTCGCTCCGATGCGTTCAGACTCGCCTAACTACTTCCAGAACCTGTTGTCTGATCATCTCGACCACCAAGTGAGCCTTGATTTGCGACCCCTTTTCAGAAAAAAATAGCGACACTCATGTGTGCCTAGCGGTGTTCCGCTTTCGTGCACGAAAACGGGCGACTGCGTAAGCTAGATCGTCGTACGGGTTCGAGCGAAGTGATAGATTGACACCAATGTTATCTCGCACCCAAGCTCTTACCTCCGCTCGAAAGAGGCACGTCAATGTGCGTGAGTTGAAGTTATGGGGTATACGGAGTAGTTGAGATGATCTCCACTGCAAGAGAGCTTCTGTCAACTGCCATAACACTCCACGCTCGAAGTAAATGCTTAAGCTATCGATTAAAGGTTGTCGTCGATTGTGTTGGTGATAGTCTCGTCGCCAACCATTAATCGTCGGATACTCGACTGGCTGAATGAGATCAATAACAGATCGATAGGGAATATCAACACAAATATCCTCTAAGTCTCGAAATGCCAGTCGCCCAGTAGGACGGAAATCCTTCGTCATCTCAATCAACACATTCTGTGCGTGGGGCTCCATAGTTATCCCGCACAACGTTGCCAAATGCATCGAATCACGAGCAAACGGCTGCAGCAGGAACACTCTTAGCCAATCGACCACGTCGAGGGACGAGTTACGAACCGCCGTCACGAGTAGTGGTTCTCCGAAGCCGCGAGGATCGCTCGTAAGGGCAAAAAGAGGCACGTGTAGCGTGGGCTTTCCGATCGCACTCGGTGGAATTCCGCGTAAGAGCATTCCGCCCCGCGGAAGGCAGTGGGGTGCAACGCCGAGGTACTCGGGCCAGAAAACAGCCGTTGGTGGAATATCGCTCGCGCGAGCTAACATCTGCGTTAATCCGACGCACTTACATACTCTCTCAGATGGGATCGTGCGATGTACCTCACCGATAACGGCATCAAGACTCACCTTCACACAAAACGGCTTACTCTCCGATCCATCTTTCCATGCCAATAACGTGCGAGAACTCGCCGTTGGAGTTGCATAAAAAACCGAGTCAATACAGGGGGTCACGCCTCGCATCGTCAACAGCGGACGGTAGTATGACAATGATTGGGGATGAACTAGCAGAAGCACACTATCGTGAGTGGGCAAGAACAATTGTCGCAGACTCACTGGCAATGACGATGCCGTCCACACATGCACGTCACCTCGCTTGACTAATACCGCCTTCAACCGGAAAACAGAACCTGCTTCTGGCCTATACACGTGTGGGAGGTTGGATTCGTTTCTTACAAACACACGGGAGTCTTGTCGCGGGTTCGCGAGCTTCTGCTCAAAAAGTGCCAACTGTTCGATGATTGCTGGTCGTGCTTTGCGGTCGGCGCTTGTCACCTGTTGGGCACCTCTCAACAGCGAGCAAAACTGTCCAGGCCTGCCCGCACTGGCAAAGGCGCCAGGTTGGGGCACGTATCCGCAGTTGGTGCTCCATTTTCAATGTCACTTCTCCGTGATCTACCAGAGAAGATTTTGTCAAACGGATGATACGGCATCGATATCGGAGTTGCCACTGCGATGAACTCGAGTTGGTCAGAACCCATCTTCTTCCCCGAAAGTGATGTTCAAAACCGCAGCAGAGCAAGGGATTTCGGTGTTCGTCGCGGTCGAAACGACTAGCAGCTTTAGCGGACACGCGCGTCGCTGACTGTTCGACTTCTCATCCGCCATCGTCGCCCCCTTTGACTCGAGTACTCACTTTGTCGCATGAAGCACGGCTCTGCACCGTGCGATTATTCTTGGGGTGATAACAGCCATCCTACCAAAGGCATAACGCGACGCGCAATACGTGCGCGATCTTGTCCAGACATAGCTAGCACGAAGAAAATTCCGCGGGAAAGTGCTACGTCACAGTAAAGGATGGCGTACAAGGGTCAAACTCGTCTCGCTAGCACATCGAAAGGTCGCCGACCAGAATCTTCAGTTCTGCTTCTGTTTTCAAACTTCTGTCCATTCGCGAGTGTCCCGATGTAAGCAAGGCTCATATCCGCCTAAGGTCTCGGGGGTACCATATGGAAATCGCCCAAGATAGTTCAGCATCAGCTTATCCACCAGGGAACCCGACATTTGTGAAGGGATACGGGATTAATCTGGTGGACGACTGTGGCACCGAGTACATGGACGCGGTCGCAGGCACCTTTAATCACACTCTCGGCTATGGTCACATCAAGGTGACGGAAGCGGTATGTGAAGTCCTGAAGTCGGGGCTATGCCATCTTTCAAGCGCATTCGCACATCCAGAAGTGGAGGGTGCTCACGCCGACTTAGTCGCTATTGCCCCCCCCAATCTGGACCGATGCCACAGTAAAGGATCGACAGGAGGCAGTACCGCGATTGAGCAGGCAATCCGCACGGCATGGTGCGTTACACGTAAGACGAGCTTGATGACTTTTCGAAATAGTCACCACGGACAGACTCTCGCAACCACATCCGTGTCTGGGATGCCGTTTCGGAAGGACCGTATCAGGACCATTTCTCTGCCGGTGGTGCAGGTGCCAGCTCCAGATTGTTACCGATGCCCAGTGGGTAAGAGGCCTGAAACATGCAAACTTGAATGCGTAGAGACGGTTGAGCAAGCACTGGATCACCCGCCCGGTGGCGAAGGTGATTTTGCCGCGATGATCGCTGAGCCGATACTTGGAGCGGGGGGGGGGAATTGTCCCCCGTCGCGACTATTGGTCAGAATTGCACGCGCGGCTCAAGAAACGCGGTGTGCTGCTGGTATTCGACGAGGTGCAGACGTTTGGGCGAACCGGCCACTTCTTTGCGTCGCAGTTTTTTGGCGTAGAACCAGATATGATCGCTTTGGCAAAGGGCATCAGCGGTATTGGCGTTCCTGGCGCGGCTGCCGTTCTGCTTCCTTCAAAGTTCGCGATACTTAACTCCGGCGAACGATCGCTCACATGGGGCAGCTCAGTGCTCACTGCGGCTGCGATTCGAGCTACAATTCGGATAATGAGTTCGCCTGAGTTTTTCGCGAACGTCCGAGAGTCCTCCTCGGTTCTTGCCGAGCGTTTGTTGCGTTTGGAACACAAGTATTCGTGTATTGGAACCATTCGTGGCGTTGGACTGATGTCAGGACTCGAGATTGTTAGAAGCAAGGAGTCGCGTGAGCCAGATTCCGTACTGACGAACAAGATTATTACGTGTGCCATGAATCGAAAGTTGCTGCTTAGGAACAGTCTCTATGGACGCGGGTCCTTTGTCAAGATTCGTCCCCCTCTGATCATCACTCCCAATCAGATCGACGAATTGTGCGATCGCTTGGATGGTGCAATTTCTGACGCGATTGCGATGCATTGATTTTGGTTTGCATGGGTTATTCCTTGATCAGATGGGACGCGAATGCGGGAGACCATGATCGCTTGTTACTAAGATGGTGCCGGGCCAGCGGAAAGTGTTTCGTAATTGCAGGGAAAGTTGGAGGGCTTATGAGATCTAAAGGACGCGGGTTCACGGACGCTCGAGTTGATGCGGTTGTAAAGTTTGGTGGGAGTCTGCTGATGAAAGAAGAGTGGACCAAGCCAGCCATCCAAGGCATGGCGGAAGCTGCTCGGGCGGGAAGTCGGTTGGTTGTCATCCCAGGTGGCGGACCCACAGATAAAACAATCGAGGCGTTGGATAAACGACATCCATTCGCACCTAACACTCATCATCGCGCATGTGCGAGAGCCCAAGATCAAACGGGCCTAATGATTTCAGACCCGGCATTCGGTACTGATCTTGTTCCTTGCGAGAACCTCGAACAAGTGACAGCAGCACTCGACGAAGGCAAGGTGGCAGTTTTGCTGCCGTCTTCGATCATCTTCGCTATTGATCCGTTTGAGCGAACCTGGGAGATTACCTCGGATGGAATGTCGGCTTGGTTCGCGTGGTTGCTCGGTACGAAGCAACTGGTAATTCTCACGGACGTGGACGGCGTTTACCCGCCTCAGTCTGTTTTTGAGGGGCCACCGATTCCAAAGATCGCGGCTTCCCAACTCGACCTGTGGGGTCATACCGCCGTCGACGCATGCACGCCATCATTTCTCAAAAGACATGGGATCAGCTGTTGGGTCCTCCATGGTGGAAAACCTGGTCGGCTGGCTAGTGCGCTTGGTGGCCAGAAGACGGTGGGTACGTTGATACTTCCTGAGTAAACTAGATGATGAAGCACGATCTATCCGACCACGTAAGAGCGGGGAACGCGACGCTTGTCGTTTTCTCGCCCGATGCGGTCAAATCCAATCTGGTTCGGCCCGTTGAAGATGCATTGCGAGAGTCTGGTTGTAGTCCGGTCATTCGTGCCTGGATTGCACATAATGATTCGTCTATTGAACAATTTTACTCTGCCAGTATTCCTGCAAATGTACCGACGTGGCATCTCGTATCGAGGCTGTTTACGCTGGGTCCGTCACTCGCGACTTTGTGGAGCGGGGCTGACGCGGGTAGAAAAATATTAGCGATGAAGGGGCGGTCGCATCCGGCACTTGCGCAAGCTGGGACAGTTCGTCGACGCTTCTGGTGCGACAACCCGGTGACGAACCTCATTCATGTAAGCGATGATGCAGACGAAGTACTTCGCGAGATGGCAGTGCTTTGTAGCTTGGGAGCGGACCGATTCCGCGAGCCTCTCGTAGGTAATCGACTCGCACCGTTCAGTCAGTGGGGAGTTCCGGAACCGAACCATTCCGGAATTCTCGCCATTTGCCGTCTTGTTATTGCAGGCTCGGATGCCGTGGGTTCCGAGCTTCCTCCTCTCGCGATTCCAACGAACGGAGACGCTATGGAAACAGTGGTTTCGGCTATGCGATGGCTACGCGAAGCGTCGCTAGTTATGCCTGATAACGCGAAGCCTGCCATCATGCGGTATCTCGACGGTACTGCAACTCCGGATCACATTTCTCAAGCGCTCAACTCGATGGTTCCATTGACCTTGTGGGATGATTTGCTTGTGAGAGCAGCTGCGGTTGCGCGAAAAGGCTGGTGCGAACATGGCTCCGGGTGTTGAGTGTAGTGGATGGCGCGACGTTCTGTGCCAGTTGCCTACGTTGCTTGGGCACGAGGCTGAGTGGATGATCAGTGGCAGTTGTGCAATGGTCTGGCATGGGTTGACCATCGAGCCGAACGACATAGACGTATGGTGCATGCCGGATCACTTAAAGCACCTCGCTGATCGGTGCGGAGAGAGAGTCAGTCAACACCAGAAGGCGGCTCTGTCCCTCGAGTCGTTTGAGATCAACGTCAGCGGTTGGCGGGTCGAGATTGTCGGACGAGTCTACAAGGAGGGCGGAATTCTGATGTCGGTAGATCGTGACATGTTAATGGAGGCTCGCGGGCATCCACTAGTGGAAAGCGTGGAGGACCTTGTGGCTGAGCTGTTGGTGTTGGATAGAAGTTCTCCAAAATTCGACTTCCGCAGGGCGGTAACGCTCTCAAAAGCCCAAAGAGATGGGTTGCGAACGCAATACGTGCGAACTCGACTTCGCAGATTTGGCGTCACGCCGTCCGAGGTCGAGTACAAACTTGATTTGCTGCTCGCTCAGCTGGCCGCCCAGCCATGATTGGGATCAAAGGTATTGTGAACTGGGAGGAGATACGCTCGATGTTGAAGTTGCGCTCTTCCCGGAATCTTGAGCTCCCTATTCACAACCCCCGCGAACAAATTCTCTAGCCGTGGCGGTGGGGGAGGCGGACGGATTCTCTGGTTAACACCCGGGTTAGACGGTCATGCGGATAGTGTGTTGGCGAGCGCGCATCACGCCAAAAACGGCTCTGGCGCTGCGCCAGCGGTGTTCAGATACTCCAGCCGTCGAGTTTGAAGGGTGATTGATGCTCGGAAAGTGATTAACAGCCGAGCGTCTGGACCGCGAGATCGTGCGGAGTCGAGAATGTGGTCAGGGGTGCCAAGTGGTCAGCTCGACCCGAAGCCGTTAACAGGTGGGTTCGAGAGAATGGAGCGCACCAAAGCGCACGGTGCGAACGGTGTTCAAGTCGAGCGCGAACCCCGCACCTTTGGTTCAGACTACACGCCATACAGCAAACGCAACCTGGACATGTGATTGCCGTCTGACTGTTGACAACTACCAAGCAGTCCGGTGCGTGCTCACGGCACGCTCATGACCCACTCAAAATCCGGGCGATCTCTACATGCCCCTTCGCCTGCGCGAGCGCCAGGGCACTTCGCCCCTTGCGATCTGTCGCAGATGCGGAAGCTCCCGCATCCTTCAGCACCCGCACTACTGTGAGCTGGCCGTCGCGTGCCGCGTACATCAACGCCGTCATGCCCGACTCCTGCTGCACATCCAGTTGCACCCCGCGCGTGATCATCGCTCGCACCGCGTCGATCTGACCGCGCCGTGCGGCGAACATAAGTGCAGTCTGCTGATCGCGATCCCGCAGCTCCAGATTCGCTTTGCTCTGCGCCAACGTTAACGATGTGTTCGATCGTCCGTAGTGCGCAGCCATCATGAGCGCCGTGCGCCCGTCTTCGTCAATGATGTCGGGATCAGCCCCGTGCTGCAGCAGGAACCTCACCGCCTGGTCGTTGCCTGCGATCGCCGCCGTATGCAGCGGCGTGTAGCGGTTGCTGCGTTCGCGCGCGTTGATGTCGGCTCCGTTCGCCAGCGCCGCCTCCAGATCCTTTGCTGCGCCGGTGGTCGCCGCGAGAAACCACGGATTGCTCGCGATACTCACCGTCTTGCTCGCCGGCACCACGCCCATGCCTGGCTTTCCGCCAGACTGCGCGCACCCTGCAAGCCCAAGCCCGACAACCACGCCGACCACCGCACGCATCACTTGCCGCATGACAAACCTCCCAAGTAGTATACCGCCAACTGCGTTGCGTCGAACATGCCCGCGGCGCGGCGAGTACACTCACTTTCTGTGACTGCTCCGGCCTCACAAGTCGCGTCGACCGCCGACAGTCATCGTACTGTCCTTGTCGCCCCAAGCTACAACCACGCCCCCGCCCTCGCCGCGTTCCTTCCTTCCCTCGACGCGTGCGATCTGCCCTGCATAGCCATCGACGACGGCAGCACTGATCAGACATCTGCCGTACTCGCGGCATGGCGCGACCAGCAACCCTCCCGCCGCTGGCTTATCACGCACGATCGCAACCGCGGCAAGGCCGCCGCGCTGCTTGCAGCGTTCGAGCTTGCGTGCGAGAAGGGCTTCAAGTACGCGCTGACGATTGACACCGACGGCCAGCACGACGCCCGCGACATCGCAGGGCTGCTCGCCGCTTCCCGTCACGAACCGCATCTGCTCATCATCGGCGCGCGCAGCGTGCGCACACGCGGCTATCCGCTGCGCAGCCGCGTTGGCCGCGCAATCTCCAACGCGCTGGTCTGGCTCGCCTCAGGCCAACGCGTGCAAGACAGCCAATCTGGCATGCGTGTATATCCGCTAGACACGCTGGCGTGCGTGACGCCGCCGCGCGGCTGGGCTCCTCGATACGGATTTGAAACCGAAGTGCTCACCCGGCTGGGGCTGCAGGGCGTGGGCTGTCGCGAAACGCCGATCCGCTGCATCTACCAGTCGCGCGACACCGCAAGATCGCACTTCCGTGTCTTCGCGGATTCATGGCGGGCAATCACGATGCATGCGCGACTGCTCGCCGCGGCGCACGCCTGGGGGCATCCGGCGCACCAACATGGCGATACGCTGCTCGGCACGATTCCCCGGCGACTGCTGTGGTGGTTCGCGCCCATGCGGATCGTGCGCATGGCGCGAGGCGATGAGCGTGAACGCCGCGCCTTTGCGGCAAGCGTGGCGTGGGGCGCGTTCATGGCGATAGCACCGCTATATGGCGTGAAGACCGTTGTGTGCCTCTGGCTGTCCCGTAGGTTCGCGTTGCATCCGCTTGTCGTGATCGCAGTCTCGAGCATCTCATCGCCGCCGATGGGCTTTGTTATCGTCGCAGCATCCATCATGCTCGGACACATGCTGCTCGAGCGGACAGGGCCTGACGCAGAGCACTGGTCGACGCTGCTTACGACGATCCGCAGCGACATAGGCTCACTGCCTACTCGCGTGCAAGGCTTGTTTGTCGAGTGGCTGGTGGGCGGATTCATCGCTGCGATCATCGTGGGCCTGCTAACGTATGTGATCAGCCGCGTTGCGCTGCGCAGCTCTCGCAGGCAGGCGCTCACGAGCGCAACGCCGCCGTGCCCGCCGACATAAATTCCTCGGGCAACTGTTCCACAAGCCGGCAACGCTCGCGCCGCGGCACGAGCGGTACATGCTGCTGAGCCCAGATGCACGCATCAAAGAGCCGATGTCGCCAGCGCAGCGCGGACACAGGCTTGGGAAACACTTGTCCTGCGAGCACGGAGATTATGGCGCCGTGCATGTTCGCCGGCCCGGTGCCGTTCATGAACAGCTCGCGGAAGCTGTGACGGTAGTAACTGCGGATCAATCGCCAGAACGGCTTGCTGCTGGACTCGACGAAGTCGATGTGCCGCGTGCGAGCGTTCTGCATGCTGATATCGCCTCGCAAGGCCTGCGCGACAAGCCCTGCTCCATGATGCGCGCTCACCATCGCCAGCGTGACACCCGTCGAGAAAATCGGATCAAGAAAGCAGGCGGCGTCGCCCAACATAAAGTAGCCCGTGCCGGCGTACGGCCGGCAGCGATAGCTAAAGTCTGACAGCACTTCGTTCTCCGCGCTGCCGCGCGCGGCTCGCATGCGATCGCGAACAAGCGGGCAGCGTGCGATGGCCCACGCGAGTACGCGCCGGGCCGGCACACCGATGGTCTGCGTGAACCCAGGTCGCGTGACGAAGCCCACACTGGTTTTGTGATCATTGAGGGGAATGATCCAGAACCAGCCCTCTTCACACATCGCGATGCACGGGTGGCCGCGTTCTTCGCCTTCATGATGCCAGACACCATCAAAGTGCTGAAAATACGCTACCTTTTTCAATTCAGGCTCTTCGAAGCTGCGCCGCAGGCCCAGATGCCGCGCAACGACGGTGCCGTGGCCCGATGCGTCGAGCAGCACACGCCCTCGCACCGCGCCGGTCCGTGTGGTCACTTCAACGCCTTGATCGCTCAGCGCTAAGATCTCTTTAACCGGTTCCCCCTCGCGCACTTCCGCGCCCGCATCGCGTGCCAGATCGAGCAGAGCTTTGTCGAAGACGGATCGCTCGATGTTGAAGACCGGGAAGCCAGGCAGGAGCCCGTCGCGAAAGGTGAAACGCCGCGTCTGCAAATCGTTGCCGAAGCCAAACTCGGCACCGAACTTTGGCACGTGCGGCAATCTGCGAATCGCGTCTTCGATGCCCAGTTCGCGCAGCAGCGGCGTGTTGCGAGGGAGAATGGACTCGCCGATATGAAACCGCGGATGTAAGTCCTTCTCCAGCACTACCACGTGAAGCCCCATGCGGCGCAGCGTGAGAGCGGCGGTGCTGCCTGCCGGTCCGCCGCCGGCGATTATCGCGTCGTACTGCCTGCTCATGCCTGCCCCTCCTTACCGGGACGCTCGCGGTCCGCCCGAGTGACTCGTACGCCCACACAGGCCCCAAGCCAGTCGCCGCAGACGATACCTGTTGATTCACCGGATCGTTGCAGGCGGTGCTGCAACACGTCAGCGAGCACGAGCAAGGGCGTCGTTGCGAAGTGCTCGCCTATGAACGCGGCTTCGCGTGTTGCGATATCCACGCGGCAGCGACGGGCGGACAGCCGTTCGACGCGTTCGAGAAACGTGCCGGCGTCTGTGCCGGCGATGCACCGCGTGTTGACCTTCTGCATGACATCCGTCATCGCCTCGGTCATGCGGGCGGGCGGGCGCCAGGCCCAGTGCGACGCGTCGACCGTCGCCCAAGGCCGCACGTCGCGAGCGTGGGCATGCGCCGCACTCTCAAGCACGAAGGCGCACGCGCCGGCGAAACTGCGCAGCGGCGCGCCCAACGCGGCCTCGTATGCACGGTCGATAGCTGGATGAGCCTCTTCAGCGACGGCGACCAGCACGACATCGGACGCGCCCTCGCGAATGCGCAGAGCGCCCAGCGAGAGAGCGTCGAGTCCGCTAGTGCGCGACCCGATGATGGTCTGGCACGCGCCGCGCACGCCCAGCAGCGCGCTGACATGCGCAGCCGCGGCGTTGGGAACGCCTTCGGCGAAAAGCACGGGATTCGCGGCCATCACGCCTTCTTGCACGATCTGGCTGTAGTAGTCGAAGCAGTACCCCGGGCTGCCGTGCATGCTGGCGAGCAGCGCCGAAGCTCGCTCGAGGGCGTGGGCGGGAAGCGACGCGTCGGCGACCGCTCGCACCAGCGCTGCGACCGTGTACTTTGAGTACGCACTCAGCCGGCGAGCACGGCGACCGCTGAGCAACTCGCCCAGCGACGAATCATCGATGCTGACTCGCTCGCGCGTGTCCGCGGCACGCGCGTAAGGCCACCCACCAGCGGTCAGGGCTGCGATGCCCGTGATGCACACAACGCGCGACGGAGGTGATGGCCGCGACGCACGCGGGGGCTGTGGGGTCAGCACCACGCTCGTGTTCGCACCGCCGAATCCGAGCGATGAGTTGAGCGTGGCACTGATGCTTGCCGCGCGTGACGGACCAGTCGCGACACCGAGTCCCTCAAACTCGACGGCGTCAGCACCGACCTGTCGGCAGGTGAGCACGACACCTTCACGCATGGCCTCTGCGGCAAGCACGAGTTCGACAGCGCCCGCGCCGCCCAACGTGTGACCGAGATGACTCTTCAATCCCACCACGGGCACCGTGCCGCGTGCGTTGCCCAACACCGTGGCGAGCGCGGCGGCCTCCGAAGCATCGTTGTCGGGCGTTCCCGTTGCGTGCGCAACGGCGAGGCCGATTTCGCCGGGCACAACGCCCGCGCGTTGCATCGCCTCGTGCATCGCGCGGGCTGCGCCGTCGCCCGTGGGTAGCGGCTGCGTGAGATGATGCGCATCGGCGGACTCGCCCCAGCCCGCGACGTACGCTCGTACCGGAGCGCAACGCGCAATCGCGTCATTCGCTCGCTCGAGCACCACCACGGCATACCCCTCGCCCAGCTTCATCCCCTCGCGACCTCGCGCGAAGGGGCGCAGATCGCCACGCGCCACGAGGCGAAGTGAACTGAAGCCCGCCCACGCGTACTCGCTGATGGGGTCGTAGCCACCGGCGACGACCACATCGGCGTGGCCGCCGCGAAGCAACGTGGTGGCCAGCGCGATCGCTCCCAGACCCGATGAGCACGCTGAGCAAGTCGTGATCACGCCGCCCGCGAACTCCATACCTTCGGCTGCGCATGCGTTGGTGGCGTTGGCGAGAAAGTGCTCGAGTTCCGCCGGATCTCCGTTGCGCAAGAAGCGACCACCTGCGCGGATGCCATGCAGGGTGGTGCCAAGCATGAGCATGCGGCGGCGGCAATCTCCGGCGAGGGAAAGTCCGGCGGCGGTGAGAGCGTCTCGGATCGCCTGACGCAAATACGCCGCCTCGCGCGGAGCGTCGGAGCGTGTGTCGATGTCAACCGCTTGCGAACCAACCGATCCGGCGGGAAGTGACGCTTCCATGGCGGACATGGGGCGGAACTCGCAGGTGTGGTCTCGCACGGAGCGGAAACACTCAGCTGGGGTCGCGCCAGCGGAAGTAATGAGTCCGGCACCGGTGATGACAACATGCCCGGCTACGTCCACTCGCGGATATTCATGGTGTGCGGGTGAAAGTTGGTTCATGTGGCACCCGATGGAACCAGTCCGGCGGACGGATCATTCTCAAAGGCCCTGCGAAGCACCAACCATTGCTCAGGGTACCGCGCGATCACATCACTCAGGACGCGAGCGTAGGCAAGGGCGGCGGGATCGAGTGTTGCGCCGCGGGATCGCGGCACAGTACAGTCAATGGCGGGATACAGCTCGATCTGAAACCGGCGCGGCGCGGTGCGCACCGTGAAGACCGGCACGACGACGCTGCCCGTGAGGCGCGCCAGCTTGTACGCGCCGACGGGTACGCGGATTGAGCCATGCAGCAGAGGCACGAGCTGCGAAGGCTGTCCGGGCATGGCGCGATCGCCCTGCATGACGATCGCTTCACCCCGCACAAGGGCGTCGCGCAGGCTCATCCATGTGTCGAGTCCGCGGTCGATGGGGGCTTCGCGCACGCCCAGGCGTTCGCGCAGTGTGCGGCGCATGCGCTCAAAGCTCGCAACGGCGTCGTGCTTGTAGACGACCTGCACGCGCGGCTCCATGCGCACGAGGCGAGCCAGGCCAACCTCGAACGAACCCATATGCGCGGTCAGCAGGATCACGCCGCGACCGCGGACGCGCGCGTCGATGTACTCGCGCTCGCCAAGCGTCTGGGCGATGCAGGCGTTCAACTGGTCGGGTGACTGGCCACAGGCGTCGCCGACATCGACGACAAAGTCAAAGAAACTGCGCACGACGCCATGCTGATACGCGCGGATGCGCTGCGGCGCGGTGTCGCTTCCAAGAAGACCGAGTGCGTTGGCCTCGGTGTGGGCGCGCAGACCGGCGGAGACGGCGAGCGCCGCAGAAGCGCCGGGACCGGCGAGGTTTCTGGCCAGGCGCGGCGAGCGCTGCGCGAGCCAGAAGAGCGGCGCCAGGCCCTGCGGCGTGCCTTCGCTCTCAGGCGAGTGTACAGCGACCGGCGACGCCGGCGCATCGTGAAGCTGGAGTGACGTCGGCCCCGAACTCATTACGCCCACTATACCAGCAAAGCACGGGCGGATGGTGCCTATTCTGCTCGCGGATATGGGCGCTGTTTTCTACTCTGCATGTCGAACAGCCTGCCAGTTCGTGCGTGTGCAGTGCATCCGCCAGCAGGTTCACGGGGCCGAAGGCGTTCCCGCGAGCGGTCCGGCTCTTCTCGCCGTCACGCATATCAGTCATTTGGAGCCCATCGTCGTCTCCACGCAGCTTGGGCGGCAGGTGCGGTGGATGGCACGGCAGGAGTTCTATCAGCCGACTTGGGCGCGATTCCTGCTCGACAACGGCGGCGCGTTTCCCGTGGATCGATTCGGCTGGTCGCTGCCGGCGGTGCGCACCGCGGCGCGATTGCTGGATGATGGTCAGGTCGTTGGCGTGTTTCCGGAAGGTGGCGTGGCGCAAGGTGCACTTTCGGTCCTGCGCGGAGCACGGCTGAAACAAGGGGTATGTACGATCTCCTTTGCTACGCAGGTACCGATCATTCCGGTGGTGGTGCTGGGAACGCACGAACTCAACCACGTAGCGCCGTGGCTGCCCTTTCGACGGGCGCGGCTCTGGACGCGGTTTGGCGCGCCGGTGGCGCCATTGCCGCGCGGCACACAGCGGCGCGCGGCCCGGGAGGCGCAGGCGAAGCACCTTGAAGCGGCGTTTCGGGAAACATATATGTCACTGCGTCAGATGCACAATCTGTCGGACTCCATAGTGCCCTGAGCGAAACCCATGTCGGACGCGTTTTACACCTTCGTAAAGGGAATCGGCACACCGGCGTTCTGGGTGAGCTCGCGCCCGATCGTTACGGGGCTGCAACACATTCCGCCAAGCGGTCCATGCATCATCGCGGCGACGCATCAGTCGCCCTATGACGTGCCCTTGCTCATCCGACACTCGCCGCGTCATCTTGACTTTGTGAGCATCGTGGAAGTGTTTCGTCAGCCGCTGGTGGGCTGGCTGTATCACAATCTCAACGCGTTTCCGCTGGACCGGGCGAAGGCCGATCCGGCGACGGTGCGCGTCGTGCTTGACAGGCTAAGGCAGGGCCGGGTGATCGCGATGTTTCCGGAAGGTGGCTTTCGCCACGGCGCACGCTCCGTCGTTCACGGCGGCTCGATCAGGCCGGGCATCGCGCGCATCGCGGCGTTGGCACGGGCGCCGATTGTTCCGTGTGTGGTACTGAACTCGCTGCTGTACGCGCGGTTTCAGAGCTGGCTGCCTTTGCGGCAGACGCGATATGCGCTGGCGTTCAGCGCACCGATTCTGCCGGAGGCGGCCGACACAACGGGTGAACGTGTGGAAGCGCGGCTTGTCAGCGAACTGAGGGCGTTGCACGCGAGGCTGCTTGCACAGTCGGGCCTGACAGATCTCAATGCGCCGAGCGAGCCGCGGAACGAAGCATGAGCAGCGGCATGAGCACGCAGATAGCACCGATCATGGAACCCGCGATGCCAACTCCAGCGACGAGACCCAAGGATCGAATTGCTGGTGTCGCGGTGAAACACATCGAAGCGAAGCCGGTGATGGTGGTGGCGACAGCCAGGAGGACAGCATGGACCGTGGGCCGCAGATGCGTGACCAGATCACTGCGCGCGGCCCCGTGCGAACGGAAGACAGCGACAAGAAACACACCTGCGTCAACCGCGATGCCATCCAGCAGCGGGATTGCGACGCAGTTGATGGGATTGAGAGCGGTTTGCGTGATGGCCATGAAACTGACGATGGCGACCGCCGCGCACGCGAGCGGCACGAGCGCCAGCAGCACGTCGAGCGGATCGCGAAAGGCGGCAAGCAGCCACAGAAGCACGAGAGCGAGCGAGACGGCGATCGAGACGGGCAGCCCGGTGCGGGTCGCGGCTTCGAGCTCCATCGACACGGCGGGCAGACCCGCGAGCGTTGTCCCTGGGATGTCGGCCAAAGCGACGCGCAGGCGCGCAACTGTGGCGTCGCGTACTTCGCGATCGTGCAGAGGCGTGGCAAGCCGCACGAGCAGCACGGTTTCTCGCACAGTTACGGCCGTTGCGAGCTGTTCGGCGGGAAAGAGCCTCTCGGCGACGCTGGGATACCCAAGAATGTCGGCTACTCCCGGCGGGTGCGACGTGCCGAGCATGCGTGCGATTGCGTCGCAGTATCCCGCGTAGGCATCAAGGCGAAACGCGCTTGATTCGACGGCGCGATTAAAGTCGGCAACGAACGCCTCGGGACTAACGCGGTGCAGGACAAGTCGCACGGCGTCGCTCTGCGCTGGATCGGGCAGCAGTTGATGCACGCCCAGCACCGCTTCCACGCCGACCGCTTTGCAGTCTGGCGCAGCAAGACGTGCGGCGGCAGCATGCGCGGCCGTGATGAGAGCCTCGGAGGAATCTGCACGAACCTCAACGGGCACGATCTCGCCTTGGGAGCCGAAGCGTGCGATGATCTCGTTGGTGACGCGGAGCGGGGCGTTGGGCTGCGGATGGAGTTTGGTGAGGTCGGCTTCCAGCCGCGGCAGCAGGCCTTGCACGCCGCCAATGCACAGCAGCGCGGCGAGGAGAATGAGCGTTGAGTACATCCATGTGCGAGGTCGCTTTGCGACGACGTCGGCGACTGCGCCGAAGCGGGTGGGGCGATTGTCGGGGGACCGCGATCCGCGATCGCTAAGCGCCAGCAGCGCGGGCATGAGTACGAAGACGGCGACGAGTGCGCCGACGAGTCCGGCCGAGCCCATCATCGCGAAGTCGCGGAGCATCTTGATGTCGCTGGCCCAGAGGGAAGCGAAGCCGAAGATGCTGGTCATGCAGTTGGTGATGATGGGCAGGGCCATGTGCGAGGCGGACTCTTTGATTGCCTGGGGCACGTCGGCGCCTTGGGCGCGGCGCAGGTCGTAGTGGGACAGAAAGTGGATGCCATAATCGACGCCCAACCCTGCGAGCAGAGCCGACACGGCGGCGGCAAGTGGCGAGACGCTTGACGAAAAGATGGCGTAGAGACCGAAACCAGCGACCATGCCCGTGCCTGCAACTGCGCCGATGAGCAAGGCCGCGAACCAGCGTCGATAGAAGAGCACGAAGAGGGCGTAGAGCAGGGCGACGGAAACCAGCGTGCTGACGATGGAGTCGCGGCGAATGGTGCGAGAGGCAGTTGTGGCGATGGCCGCTGCACCGCCCATTTCCACGCGAAGCCCCGTAGCGCGAGCGGACTCACGCGTGGCGTCGATGGCGGTTTGTACGAGGTCGTGGAGCGTGCCCGACGCGTGAAGGTCGCCGGGCGGGGCACGGCCGCCGATTCGCAGGAGCACTGCGCGTCCATCAGTGGAAAACTCGGCCTCGGCTTGCGATCGCAATTGCACGGGCACGAGTTCAATCAGGCGCAGAGGATCGGTAAGGACACGATCGGAGAGTGCATTTCCGGCGGGACCGGGCGAAGCCATCATGGACTCGTTGCGCGCGAACTGCTGGGTCATGCGATCGGGCTGCACGCGGTCAATAAAGGCCTCGAGGCCGGCCTGATCAAGATAGAAGACCCCTGCGGGAAGCATGCGTTCGGCGGCGAAGCGCGCGAGTGCTGGATCGGGGCCCATTCGCACCCAGTCAACGGATCGGCTCTCGCGATCGGCGTCGTGAATCGCGCGGGTGAGCAACTGGGCGTGTCGCACGAGTGCGTCGTTGGCGGTCTGTGACGCCGGCGCGTCGGTGGCGATGAGCACCATGAGCGCGTCACCCGAGCGGTAGCGTGTGGTGACGCGATGCATGGCTCCCGCTGCCTGCGCGTTCATACCCAGCATGGCTTCGAGCGATGAATCGATGCGCATGCGCGAGAGTGAGAAGATTGACAGGACGAGCGCGATGGCGGCGAGGAGCAACACCGCGCGCCATCGTGCGGCGCAGCGGGCGGCAAGGCTGCCCAGCATGTGAGCGGCGCGGGCAGTCCATCCAACATCGCGGAGTGCGGTCATCGCACCAACCTCGCTCTCGCGGAGGGCGCGAGCGCGGCCTGGGGGAGTTGCACATTCAGTGCAAGGTCGGTGCAGCGGATGTGTACTGACCCTTGCGAGCTGTTCAGATCGATCGTCGTGGGCCAGAGCATGCCGTCGATGACGCGGTGGTCGCGCAGGCGGAGCTCGACCGCGTCGTCGATAGTGAATCGGCGCAGAGCGAGTGTCTCGCGATCGACTTCGCACGTGACCCCTCGTCCGTCGCGGAGCGTGCCGCGGAGCTGTAGAACAGAACTTGCGTGCTCCCACTGGGCGCGTTCGATGAACGTGGGGCCCAGCAGTTCGGACGCATCGGCGAGGGCGCGAGCGACCATTATGCCAGCATCGCTGTCGCCGCCCGCGTCGTAGACATATGCGGTGTCGTCATGAACCGCCGCGTCGAGGACGGCGCTTCCCATTTTCCAGGCGCGCACGCGGATCTGATCAGGGAAGCGAGCGGCCAGAGCGCCATCGAGGCGGACGGTGCGGCCTTGCCTGGTCAGCACGAGCTGGCAGGCGGCCTGCACGGTCTGGATGCGACGAGCTCTTTCGCGCAGCTCGGTGAGCGCGGCTTGTTCGTCGCTCCACGCGAAGGGCGTGGGGGGCTGGCCAATGATGGCCGTCTGCCGGGCCGCGCAGCTGGGGACGGAGCACGCGAAGAGACTCGCGATGCCGAAGAGCACGAGGGCGAGGCGTGTTCGTTTGGAATCAAGAAACGTGGGCACGTAGTATCTTCCCTGTCACGCTGCGAGGCAACGCGTCGACTCGCTCGAATGTTCGCGGAACCTTAGCGGCGGAGAGCCGCTCGCGCACGTACGCACGCAGCGCGTTCTCAGAGACGGGCGGAGCTTCGGCAGCTTGGACATACTGAGCCCGCAGGCGCTCGACGGTTTCGGAAGCATGCATGCCTGTGACAAGGCACGCGGCGACGCCTGGGTGCGAAGCGATCACTCGCTCCACCTCAATGGGATTGACCTTGAATCCCCCGACGTCAATCAAGAGTTTCCATCGCCCTGTGATTTCCAGCTCGCCGCTGCTGCGACGGCGGGCGACGTCGCCTGATCGCCAGTATCCGTCGCTGCTTCGCAGCGGGCCATCGGCATAGCGGCTTGCCATGGACGAGGCATGCACGAGCAGTTCGCCTTCTTCATCGATTGCACAGACGCGAGTGGGGTTGTCGCGGTCGACCACGACGAGCGACGCGTCGCCCACGCCCGAGCCGATGAGACAGATGGCGTCGGCGTCATCGTCGGGGCGGCCCAGCCGCACGCCGACGGTCCCCACTTCCGTCGCGCCGTACAACTGCCCGACGTGGACGCACCATCGCTCGCGTGTGAGTCTCCAGATGCGTTCGGGCAGCCATGATCCCGCCGTGACAACAGTGCGCGGCACATGAGACGTGTGTTCGAGTCGCAGGGCCTGTTCCAACTGAAACGGCACAGTGGGCCAGACGGATGGGCGTGAGGACAACGCCGCGGCGATGCTTGGTGGCGTGGCGCGCTCGAGCAGCACCATCGTCGCGCCACACATGAGTGATGCGCAAACGAGATCCACGCCGTAGGAGTGACAGATGGGCACGCTGACGAGGAGATGATCATCGCGGTGGAGACCCAGACCGGCTGCGGCGGCGAGGCCGTTGGCGCACAGGCTCGGCCAGTCTCGCAACGCCATACGCGGGCCGCCCGTGGTGCCTGACGAACTCAGCACGATGCCGCCGGCCTCGCGGGCGCTGGCTTCATCAGCTTCGCCCACATGCTCGACGCATGCCACGGCGCGTGCTTGGTGGGCGCAGGAGCGAGCTTCCATCGGCGTGGCGCCGGGATGCAGGCAGACCACGTGAAGACCGGCGGCGATGCAGGAAAGAAGCGTGAGCAGGGAGCCCACGTCTTGATGCATGCTGAGGCAGACTGTTGTTCCTGGCGGGAACTCGCCGGCGAGCCAGACGGCCTTACGCGTGCAGCGTTCGAGTGATTCACGCCACGTGAGTGACTGCGACAGTCGGCCGGATTCGTCGATGTACCGCACGAACTCGCCGCCCTGTCTTGCTCGCGTGGCGAGCAGGCTCAACGGATGCTCGCACTCGTCAGCCATCGTTCTCGCTCACATCGGATACCAGCAGTTCCACTTCGACCAGCAGTTCGGAGCGGCAGATGTCGGCGAGGAGAACTTCCTGCGTGGTGCGTCCGGCCATCGCGGCGTTGAGTTCGCGCCGCATGCAAGGGAGATCAGCGTCGCGCCGCACGTATGCTCGTGCATGCCTGACGCCCGCCCAGCCGAAGGCACCCCATTGTCTGGCGTTCTCGAACAACGCAGCGAAGTTCGTCATCGTCTCGCGCCACTGCTCGCGGGCGCTGCAGTCGTGGAGAGATTCCTCGCCGCAGACGCTGGCGGTGCCGCCGATGAGCAGGAAGTCGCCGTCGGGCAGGCTGGCGTGCGTGGCGCGGGCGAAGCACGGCGGACGGGGGCCGAAGCGTGAGGAGTAAGCGAAGGCGGGAATCTGGCGCGGGTTGTCAACGGGTTGACCGGCCACGCTGGAACCGAGCGCAAACATCTGCAAGGCATCGCCCGCGTGACCGACGCCTGTCGCAGTGGGCAGTGTGTGACGGAAGCGATCAGGCGAGCCGAACCAGTCGCAGAACGCGTCGAAGCGGCCCAGATTGAAAGCGCGGTATCTGTCAAGGCCCTGCTGCGTGGCTGCAGGCAGGCCTTCGAGCGAATCGTGAATGCCGGGGAGGAAGTTCCAGATGCGGATGGGATGCTCGGCGCCGCTCGATGCGAGCGCGCCGCGAATCCATGTCATCGCGGCGCGCGTGGTCTCCCGCAGGCGATGGGCATCAAGGCCGGTGCAGTCGATCTCCGCGCCCACGAGGGTCCAGCGGCGGGCGCGGTCGCGAAGTGTTTCGCCCGCGCCGACGAGCACGTGTCCGTCGTCGACGCTGAAGCGTTCGACAAGGCGAGGCACTCGGAAGCGATCACTCACCCACGACGGCAGTGCGATCGTGCAAGTCTTTGCCGCACTCTGCTTCATCACCTGCGTCACCCTGCCCTCCCTACTGATAACTCGCGAAGCAGTCTCCACAGACTCCACAGCATACCGCAAATCAACGGGCCGGGGGGGCCTCTTGGCGAGATTCCGGCGACTGCGGGGCCGGCATCCCTTCCAAAGGCTTCGACTCGCGGGTGCCTTCGGGCAAATGAAGGGCGAGGTCAACATCCTTGACGCCCGTGTTGATACGAATCTGCGTGAACTCCACGGAAGTCTGCTCGCCGTCGGGATCGGTCATGACGATCTTGGTCACGCATGGGACGCTGGTGTCGATGGTGACCATGACGGTGGCGACGGCGTTCTTGAGTTCTTGCGAGCGGGGCGTGAGTAGAACCTGCAGCGTGGAGGCGCTGGCGGGCGGTTCGCTCGCGCGTGCGAACGTGAACAGCTCACGGAGCTCGTTCAGGCGCGGAAGAGGGCCGCCCGCTATGCCCTTGGCGTTGTGAACTGGGTAGATTTCGAGAAGTTTGTCGTCGGGGTAGAGGAGACGAATCTCGCCCGGGCCGACGCGCATGTCGGACTTGCGCGGCTGCTGCGTTCGCCAAAGCACCACGTCGCCACGTGCGATAACTTCGCCTGTCGAGACCATGGGCTGGCGAAGCATGGCGGAGGACTTGCGCTGTTCGAAGTTTGCGCGGAGGTCTTCGATGTTCGCGATGCGGTCATCGACGGCCTGCATTGCGGCGTCGAGCTGGGAGTCGGCGGGCGGCTGAGTCTGGGGGGATTCCGCGGCGGGTTTCTCGGGAGGTTGGGCGGCGGACTGTGCGGCGTGCAATTCGCACGTGGCGACAAGACCAGCGGCGAACAGACAGCAGGCGTGCGCGGGTTTCATGCGGCACCTCCCGCTCGCGCGAGCACAAGTGTGCCGGTGGCGACGGGAACCGCCGTGCCGTTTCGCTGCATGTGCGCGGCGACGTCGAACATGGCGAGGTCGGCCATCTGCTTGGTGAGGCGGGAGACCAAGGCGACAGATGCGGGCGGAATGACGGGCGCGAGCACCTTGACGTTCACGTGCGCGAGGCGGGCGGTGGCAGAGGACGCATGCGCGAGCCAGACAACGCCGCTGAGCTGGGCGAGTGACTCAGCGATGAGCACACCGGGGACGATTGGATCACCGGGGAAGTGGCCGCGAAAGAAGTCTTCGGAGCCGGTCACTCTCCACTCGCCTTCGCCAGTCACGCCAGGCGTGAGCGAGGTAAGAGCGGAGACGAATCGGAAGGGCGGGCGATGCGGCAGAGCCTGCAGCGCGTCGAGCGGATGGACGTTGTCATGGGAGGTGTTCATCCCTGCACCTTGGGCAGATGCTCGACGAAGGTGGCGAGGGTGTGGATAGTGGCGAACGCGGACTTGTCCATCGTGCCTTCGCGAATCTGCACGCCGAACTCTTTCTCGAGATTGGTAATGATGAGCAGCACGTCGAGTGAGTCGATTTCGTACTCGCCGCCGACCAGCTTCATGTCATCGGCGAGCGCGGCGGACGCGTCGATTTTCAGACTTTCGCGCACCACGCGCTTGACGCGTTCCAGTGTTCCCGCTGATGGCATCCACGAGCTCCCTGACACCTTTCCGCAAGACACTCACGCACGGTGCGTGTTGTGCCGCAATTCTAGCCCGGTGCGATCGTGGCCCGACCAGAAGCGGTCAAAAACAGGGACGGCGGTGACGGTCGTGATGATGGCCATGAGCACACCCACGGAGAACATGACAGGAGTGATAACGCCGGCCTCGAGACCGATGTTGAGGATGATCAGCTCCATCAACCCGCGCGCGTTCATCATGGCGCCGATAGCAACGCTGTCGCGCGGCGTGCTGCCTGTGCAACGGGCGGCGACGGCGCAGGCGATGAACTTGCCGGCGGTGGCGGCGGCGATAACGAGCGCCGTCACGCCCCAGAGCGACCAGGTGTTGATGAGCGTGATGCGGGTGTTGAGGCCGCTGTTGACAAAGAAGAAGGGCAGCATGATGACGGAGGCGCAGGGGAGCATCATGCGGATCAGTCCTTCGGCGACTGGGCCGCGGGGCACGGCCACGCCCATGATGAACGCACCGAAGACGGCGTAGATGCCGATCGCGTCGGTGGTGTACGCACCGAGGGCCAGCAGGATCATCACGCCCAGAAAAGCGTTGGGGGACACGCCCCATGGGCCGGGCTGGCCGGTGGGCTTGAGCCAGCGGGCCAGCATCGGCCTGAGCCCGGCGAGCACCACAGTGGCGTAGATTGCTGCGCCGACCGTGGCGGTGAGCACGAGCGTGACATCGCCGCGCATGATGGAGAGGACCAGCGCGAGCACGCACCATGCGAGGGCGTCATCGATGGCTCCTGCGGCGAGCAGGAGGGTGCCGACGCTGGAGCCGGCGAGGCCGCGCTCGGAGATGATGCGTGCGAGCATGGGGAAGGCCGTGATGGACAAGGCCGCGCCGAGAAAGAGCATGGCTTCGAGGGGCTGGACTGCCTGGCCGAAGAGATCGCCGCGCTCGTAGAGGTGCCAAGCGAGGGCGGCGCCGAGAGCGAAGGGCGTGACGACGCCGGCGAGCGAGATGGCGGCGGCGGCGCGGCGACGCTCGCGGAGCAGATCGAGACGGAACTCCATGCCGACGATGAACATGTATGCGGCCAGACCGACCTGAGCGAAGGTGTAAGTGACGGTGCGTGAGGGGCGTGGAAAGAGCCATGCGTAGCCGTCGGGCCATAGCTGGCCCAGGAGGGAGGGCCCCAAAAGGACACCGGCGATCATGTGTCCCACGACTTCCGGCTGTCCGAGCCAGCGGGCAGCTCGACCGACGCACCAGCACGCCGTGAGGACGGCGGCGAGCTGGAGGAAGAACATCATGGATATGTTGAAGTCACTCATGTCGGATCTCTGGGCGCGTCTGCCTATCTTTGCATCATGCAGCGCGGGGTGACATCATCGCAGCAAACGAGCTTGACCAACGCATCGGCATCGCAACCGATTGCGCCGCACCCGCACATGCAGCATCTGTATTCCTCCGACGAGCAGAAACAGCGATTTTTGAAGTCGATCTTTGACGACACTGCGGACGACTACGACCGCATCGAGCGTATCTTGTCGCTGGGCTCGGGTTCGTGGTATCGGCGGCAGGCTCTCAGCCGCGCCGGGGTGAAGCGAGGCAGCAAGGTGATTGACGTGGCGACGGGGACGGGACTGGTTGCGCGGCAGGCGCTGGCGCTTGTCGGGCCGGAGGGCACGGTGACGGGGGTTGATCCGAGTCCGGGGATGCTGCGACGCGCGGCGAGCCAGTTGCAGTATCCGATTCATCTGGGGCGAGCGGACGCGATTCCGCTGGACGCAAGTTCGGCTGACTTTGTAACCATGGGGTATGCGTTGCGGCATCTGGACGATCTGCCTGCGGCGTTTCGAGAGTTCCAACGCGTGCTCAAACCGGGCGGGCGCGTTTGCATTTTGGAGATCACCCGGCCGTCATCGCGCGTGGGGCAAGCGGTGCTGAGGGCGTATTTGAGCACCCTGGCGGCGACGGTGGGCACTTTCTCGAGGCTGATGCCGCGGACGCCGGAGCTATGGGCGTATTACTGGGAGACGATCGACCGCTGCGTTCCGCCCGCAACGATTTTGGCGGCACTGACTGCGGCAGGCTTCGTCGAGGCACAGCATTCGCGCACGCTGGGTATCTTCTCGGAGTATACCGGGCGGAGGTCGGCGCAGCAGAATTGACAGCGTGAGATTGTTAGGATGTCATGCCGTTCTTGACAGCATTCCTTGCGACGTGTAGGAACGCACACGTCTAAACGCACACGTATAGAGGTCTGACTGAATCACCGAAAGTCGTCAGTGCACCTCTCGGACTATCTCTTCGCACTGTAGATTCTTGTCCGTTTCACAATCGAGCGGCTGTACGTCCCATGACATTTCCCCCTGAACACACGCCACGCGAAACTCTAGCTTTTGGCGTGGATCAGGAGGATCAGGATCATGGCGAGGAAGCGTCACACGGCGGAAGAACTGACGAACAGCTGCGGCAGGCGGACGTGGAACTGGCGAAGGGCTCTTCGATCGCCGCAGTTTGCAGGCTGCTGGCGATCAGCGAGCAGACCTTCCATCGCTGGCGTAACCAGAGGGGGATAGGGGGTCATTTCCTTCCCACCTTTTGAGTCGGGACGGCTCGTTGCGTGTTTCACGAATCGCCGCAGATTTCAGGGGGGTATTTTCCCCCGCCAAAACTGCCCCGACAATCGGCAAAGTGGCCCGCATCCGCGATTCACCACGACAATCCGCGATGCACGGCTGCGAAGTGCGCGTGTATCGCGACGAAACTGGGTACGACAAACGCTACACGTGCGAGACATGTTGTCTCGTCGCGTGTTGTCGAAAGCTGTAGCGAGTTGCATCGCGATGGAGCGTCAACCGGCGTTGCACGCGTCCACACTACGTCGTAACGTCGCTCGCGGAACGGATGGCCTGCCATCTGGATGCCGCAAGACCGTTGCCCTTCGCGCGGATGTGCGCAGGTAGGGTTTGGGTGGCGGTGCGGGCGCAGCGTGCCCACACAGCACGCATCACGTCTGCGGCGCGTCCGCGCGTGGAGCACTCGTCGTAGTGGGGCTGCTGTCGCTCACCGGCGTGCTGACGACCGCGTCGTTGACCACGCG
>Ga0315899_10001160_pt1 | contig 30398 bp, 24 predicted proteins | sample LakEriMetagenome_2_FD_203518 | JGI IMG/M metagenome (GOLD analysis project Ga0315899, IMG submission 203518) | Freshwater fungal communities from buoy surface, Lake Erie, Ohio, United States - Buoy 4 MA112 | ecosystem: Environmental > Aquatic > Freshwater > Lake | place: USA: Lake Erie, Ohio...
TAAGGTCAATAGCTTCAAGAGGAACAAATTGGAAAATATTTTGTAATGGTGTAAAATAGATTGAAAGCAGTAGAATAAGTAATGAAATGCTTAGCATCAAAGGAATTAGGATATTTTTATATTGAATAGTTGTTAGTATAGAAAAGTAGAACGACCTATTCGAGAGTGTAAGAAAACTATTGCTAAATACCAGTGTGCTATAAATGATGGTTCTGACCTCAGCTATTGAATGTTCGTTTTGCATATAATAATAACCTAGGCCCAGGCAAAATGTGGTAATTGCAATTCCTTGTATAATACTTATAGATAGCTCATGAAATGAGAAAAAACTCGAACTTAATTTTCGGGGAGATTTATTCATCGAGTCTGGTTCGATGGGTTCATTCTCAAAAATTATAGAGCATGTGGGACCCATAATTAGTTCCAGGAATATTACATGAACTGGAGTAAAAATATTGGTGTATTTCCAAAAAAGTAGTAATGGAACAGTAACTATCAATATGATCGGGATGTGGATTGAGATAATATACTGGATTGCTTTTTTTAAATTTTCATAAATTCTTCTACCTATGGCGATGGCTTCGACCATGTGTGATAAATCATCGTCGATCAGCACCAGCGAAGAAGCCTGTCTGGCAACTTCAGAACCTTTTTTACCCATAGCAATGCCAATGTGAGCTGATTTGAGCGCCAGGCTATCGTTTACCCCGTCACCTGTCATAGCTACAACTTCACCATTCTTTTTAAGAGTTTCAATGATCCTAAGTTTTGCCTCCGGAAACATTCTTGTAAAAATATTGTAATCATTTGCAACCTTAATAAGCTCTTCATCACTCATGTTCAGCAGATCTGTGCCATCAATTGTTTTCTCTGCATTTCTGAACCCGCATTGTTTGGCAATTGTAGATGTTGTTAAAGCATTGTCTCCAGTAATAATTTTAACTGCAATGCCTGCATTATAAAATTGATTAAATACATGTTCGATATTATGTTTTGGAGGGTCATAAAATGCTAACAAACCAATAAAATCAAAATCAAAATCCTGTTGATTAGCAGGAAAGGAATTGCCTTCAAATTGTGCTCGGGCAACCCCCAGAATTCTATAGCCTCTTGACGCCAGCTCGATTATTTTTTTGCTAATCTTTTCTTTCTCATCTTTTGTTAGCCCTGAAACATTCATCATCTGCTCTGCTGCTCCTTTTGCAGCAATTATTCGATTTCCCAGCTTATTTTCAAATAAATGTGTCATCATCGGTGGTTGCCCTCCCAAAGGATATTCATGAATCATTGAATACTGCTTTCTTTCGTCTTTAGAGGCATGATTTTTATAAAATTCATGCAAAGAAATTTCCATTGGGTCAAACGGAACTGGCTCTGATGCCCACATTCCAAATTCAATCACCTCATTCAATGTGGATTGTGTTCTTAGATCACTTTCAGTTAAAGTTTCTCCTGTTTTATATACAAAAACAGCACTAAGTTCCATTCGGTTTTCTGTTATAGTTCCTGTTTTATCAATACAAATTACAGTGGATGCTCCAAGAGTTTCTACGGTGTTCAAGCCTTTAACTAGTATGCCGGTTTTTGATAATTTCCATGCTCCAAGGGCCATGAAAGTCGTAAAAGCAACAGGGATTTCCTCCGGTAGAATTGACATTGCTAAAGTTAAGGCGCTTAATAGGCTTTCAAGAAATTGCTTGGTTTGATAATAGTTTATGGCAAGCACAATTATGAAGCAAACCAGCCCTACAATGGTCATTGCTTTAACAAAACTCAGAATCTGTTTGTACAAAGGGGGCTTTTCTGTCTTGATATCTTTTGCTAGTGCTGCCAGCTTAGCTGCTCTACTTTCTGCTCCGGTAGCGGTAACTTCATATACTGCAAGGCCTGATATAGCCAGCGTGCCCTGATAAACAACATTATTCTCTTTCTTCGTATTTTTATGAACCGCTAATGACTCGCCGGTAAGCATAGCTTCATTGACAGCAAAATCATTGCTATGAACGATCAAACCATCTGCTGCAAGCAAAGTGCCTTCTTCTGAAATGAGGTAATCACCGTTAACAATCTCCTCCGAGTTGATTTCTATTACTTCGTCATCCCGAATAACTTTCGTTTTTGTGGCTGTAAGTACTTCGAGTAAGGACAATGCCTTCCTACTTCGATAGGTTTGAAAGAATGAAATCGCAGAAACAAGAATCACGGCAGATAATAGAAAAATTGCCTCAGAAAGTTCACCAAGAAGCAGATAAACGCCCGCAGAGGCAATCAATAGAATGAATACAGGTTCAAATACCGTATCCTTTAATAGGATTAATAGTTCATTTTGTTCTGAAACTTTATGAGATACATCTTTCTTACGTTCAGTAACTTCTTTAGTGCTTAGTCCATGAAATGGAAATGGGTTCTTTGGCAAGTTCTTAGATCTTTGCAGTATTTAATTTAGTCAAATTACTCATTTTACCTTTCAACTCAATGGACACGTTAAAATTTAGGAGGAAAGAAATAGGATAGACTAAATATCGGTATTTGTAATTTATGGTTTTGTGATCATTGTCATTGATATTATTGAGATCGTCATTTTCTTGAGCATTTAAGTTCGTAACTTAGATTTTTCCATTCAAACAAAGCCGCGCAGTTTTAATCATTTTTAATTTACTGAAACCGTTACGTTAAATAGAAATTAGATTTTTAACTAATCCCATCACCATGAAAAAGATTCTCGTTACAACCGATTTTTCCTCGAATTCTAAAGCAGGGATGCGCTTTGCGATACAAATGGCTTCGCAACAGGCATGTGAGTTGACATTTTTTCATTCTTATCATATCTTGAAGCCTTCTTCATGGAGTGAAAAAACATTCACAAGCTATGAGAACCATGAGGCCACAAAGATTAAAGCCAAACTTGAAAAGTTTGTTGCCTCAGTTTATGCGGGTATGGGTTTATTGCCCGGCAAAATCAATCATGTCATTATGAGTTCTTTTATAACGGATGCTAATATCATGAAGTATGCCAAGGAAAAGGCATTTGATTTAATCTGTATTAGTAGAAGAGGGGCCGGACAGGTGAAGAAGATTTTTGGAACCAATACTTCTAATCTGATTTTGCATTCAGGGGTACCGGTGATTGCGGTTCCCAATACCTACAAGCAGACTAAAATCAAGTCTATTTTATATGCTTCAGATCTTTCAGATCTTGAAAATGAAATGAAAAAGGTAGTTGAATTTGCAGGTCAATTTGGAGCAGAAATCGAAATTTTGCATCTCAATTATCCATCAGATATCGTTTTTAATTCGAAAGTGATTGAAAATGTCATTCGCAAATTCCCTAAATCAAACATTAAATATAGTCTCGAAAATATAAATATGCTTTATAACCTGGTCGTAAACCTTCATGCGGCAATTAAAAAACATAAGCCATCAGTTTTAGTGATGTTTACAGACCAACAACAAGGATTTTTTCAAAAACTTTTTCTCTCAAGCAGCACCGCAGAATATTCATTAAATTCGTCTGTACCTCTCTTAGTTTATCCCAAAAAGTAATTTTTTCTATGGAATTATTTTAGCTAATTAGTTCAGTAGATTCAGTTTTTTTTATAACTTGAGACATGTAGCTAAAATTTTTATTATTGGTGTAAATTTATTGTGATGAAGAATTTTCTATTGAGGATGCTGGCAATTATCAGCGTTTGTGTTTTATTTTTAAATTTCCATGATTATCTTTCAGAATCTGGTCAAAGCGACTGGCCTGAATACTTAGGTGGGGCAGACAGGAACCATTATTCACCGCTAGCGAACATAAATACAGCAAACATTAAATCCCTTAAACCAGTTTGGGAATTCCACACCGGGGATTCTGGTCAGGTGCAATGTAATCCTATCATCATTGATAACCGTTTATATGCTGTTACAGCCTCGAACCACTTGTTTGCACTTAACGCGGCAACCGGACAGGAATTATGGCGATTTGTACCAGAGAGTAAGGTAGCTGCCAACGTTAACAGGGGTGTGGCTTATTGGGCGAAGGGAAAGGATAAACGAATAATGTACACTTATTTAACCTGGCTTTATGCTGTTGATGCCATAACGGGAAAACCAATACTTTCATTTGGGGATGGAGGCAGAGTAAGTTTACGAAGTGGTCTGGGAAAAGAATCTGAATCAAAATTTGTTTCATCCACAACACCGGGAACAATTTTCGGGGATCTGATCATTATGCCCTTAAGGCTTGATGAAGGTTCTGGTGCCGCACCGGGATTTATCCAGGCATTTAATGTAAAAACCGGAAAACTGGCCTGGGTGTTTAAAACTATTCCTCATCCTGGTGAACCCGGATATGAAACTTGGCCGGCCGAAGCCTATAAAAACCCGGCAATAGGAGCAGCAAATAATTGGTCTGGAATGTCTGTTGACCGAAAGCGCGGAATTCTATATGTGCCTACCGGATCGGCCGCCTTTGATTTCTATGGTGGAAATCGCGAAGGCAAAAATCTTTATGCTAATTCATTGATTGCCCTAAATGCTAAAACGGGAGGATATATCTGGCATTTTCAGACAGTTCATCATGATATCTGGGACAGGGATCTTCCTGCGCCACCTAATCTGCTCACGATAAAGCGAAATGGTAAAAGTATTGATGTTGTTGCTCAAGTGACCAAATCAGGCTACATTTTTGTCTTCGACAGGGTAACAGGAGAACCGATTTTTCCAATAGATGAAGTTCCGTTTCCTCAATCTACATTGCCTGGTGAAAAAACCTGGCCTACACAGCCAATACCCCGAATGCCAAAACCATTTGCAAGACAAACACTTACTGAAAATGAGATTACTCCATTTTCTGCGAAAAGGGACTCTCTGTTAACCATTTTCAGACAGGCAAAGCTGGGTGCTTTTGAACCACTTGATTTTCGGCAAACGCTTATTTTTCCCGGACCTGATGGGGCAGCAGAGTGGGGTGGTGCCGCAGTGGATAAAGAAGGTATTATTTATGTTAACTCCAATGAAATGGCCTGGTTGTTTAGCCTCAGTCCCAAAACTGAAGTAAAAACGAAAGCTCTGAGTACTGGTAAATCCTTGTACCTTAATCATTGTCAGTCATGTCATAAGTCTGATTTTTCCGGTAATCCACAAAGTGGTTATCCTGCTTTGATTGGGATCAGAGAACGCTTAGGACGTACAATTACAACAAGCCTAATTACCAACGGTAAAGGAATGATGCCAGGATTTAGTCAAATCAGTGATGCCGATAAGCAATCTATTGTGTCCTATATTTTTGGTGAAGAGAAACAGGAATCATCTGCTGTGGTTAAAGATCAATACCCGGATGTACCTTATCGCTTTAACGGATATAATAAGTTTTTGGATGAAAAGGGCTATCCGGCTATTAGTCCGCCCTGGGGAACACTTAGTGCAATCGACCTGAATACAGGAGAACAGGTTTGGAAGATTACTTTGGGTGAAATAAAGGAATTAAGTAAAAAGGGCATTCCTGCTACAGGAACCGAAAATTATGGCGGACCTCTGGTAACTGCAGGAGGCTTATTGTTTATTGCTGCCACCAAAGACAATACGTTCAGGGCATTCGAAAAAAAATCAGGTAAGTTACTTTGGGAATACCCCTTACCTGCTTCGGGTTTTGCCACACCTTCAACTTATATGGTGAATGGTAAGCAATATATAGTAATAGCATGTGGTGGAACCAAGTTAGGAATGAACAAGGGCGACAGCTATGTAGCATTTGCTCTGGAATAACTCATTTGACGGAGAATTGAGATTATTCTCAATTCTCAACCCGATAGCTTTCGGGTCTCAATTAATCATATACCCAACTTGTTTAAAATTTATTCCTAAAATGGAAGTTGAAACCGCAGTGCTTTCTGATTTAAAAATTGAGCACCTGATCGGTCTTTTAATCAGTATAGGAATGGGTTTTTTAGTTGGTATAGAAAGGCAGTTTTCTAAAGAAGCGAGGGAACATGAAGAGCAATTTGCCGGAATCAGAACCTTTACTCTCGTTTCGATATTAGGTTTTATTTCCGGGATGCTTTCTTCCTTAATAGGAGCCTGGATTTTCGGTGCAATCTTGGTTTGCGTTTTTGCATTTGTTATTGTATCCTACATGCAAATGTCCAAACTGCCAGGTAATAAGGGCGCCACATCTGAATTCGCCTTGCTGATTACGTTTATACTTGGCGGACTTGTTTTTCTGAAAATGGTACTGTTTGCATTAATCGTAATGGTTGTGATGCTACTTCTATTGACCTTCAAGCCTGTTTTGCACCTTTTTGTAGAGAAGCTTGAACGAAAGGAAATACTCGCTATGGTACTTTTCGTGATAATTTCTGCATTAGTGATTCCCTTTTTGCCGGATAAAAATTTCGGGCCTTATCAATTATGGAATCTAAAGGAGATCTGGCAAATGGTAGTACTTGTTGCAGGTACAAGTCTGGTAGGGTATATGATTGCCAAATTCATGGGTGAAAGAGGGACTATCATTGCCGGTCTGGTTGGGGGCTTAGTTTCCAGCACTTCAGTGACGCTCACTTTTTCGAGGAAAAGTAAAGAAACTATTTCTAAAAGTTCATCTTTTTATTATGCAATGGGAATAATCAGTGCCTGTACAATGATGTTTCCAAAGGTTCTGTTTGAGGTTTATATAATTAACTGGGACCTTTTTTTAGACTTATGGATTCCAATACTCCTAATTTCAATAGCTGGATTTAGTTCTGCATTTTTTATTTATACGCTAAGAAAGGAAAATCCAGCTGCTGATGGCGTTATTCTCAAAAATCCTCTGGATTTAGCTACAGCAATTAAATTTGCGGTACTATATGCTTTAGTTCAATGGTTTGTGAAATATGCAGGAGATAATTTTGGCGATAGCGGAACCTATATTGCAGGAGCAATTTCAGGAATAACTGATGTGGATGCTATTACACTATCTATGGCCAAAATGGCAAAATCCGGGGGAGATTCTGCGATTGCTGTCAATACCATTTTAATTGCAGCACTTTCAAATACGTTGGTAAAGTTTATGATTGTACTTAGTTTAGGGAGTATAGAATTACGTAAAATTGCGTTCCTCGCATTTTGCGCAATATTTTTTACCGGATCAGCCTATTTCTTATTCTTCACAAATTTTTAATCATATTCTGTTACATAACCTATATTTTACACATTCTAGCATGAATAAACCAATTTATTGGCTAATTTGCTCATACTATATAACCCATCAATCCATTATGAAGAGAATATTTTTAACAACCGTATTATTTTTAGGTGTGGCTTTTTTAAGCTTTGCTCAAATTGCCCCTGCTGCTATGACACTTACTACAAATGCATTTGCAGACGGGACAATTATACCCGTGAAATATAGCCAGGCAGCTCCGGGAGCAGCACCAGGTGAAGGAACATCACCCGCATTATCCTGGGGAAATATACCAGCAGGTACAAAAAGCTTGTTATTACACATGCATGATCTTGATTTTGTCCGTAATAAAACAACGGATGATCAAGTACATTGGCTGGTTTGGAATATTCCTGCAAATGCAACAGGCTTACCTGAAGGGCTTGCAAGGGGAGCAAAATTACCCGATGGGAGTTATCAAATAAGTGTAACTGGTCCGGTTTACCGTGGACCCGGAGCTGCCGCAAGTGGCCCTCTTCATCATTATATGTTTGAAATTCTTGCTCTTGATATCATACTTGATTTTCCAGCAGTAAACAATGATCCTTTCGAGACCAGAGCTAAGGTTATGCAAACAATTCAGGGTCATATTCTTGGCAAGGCAGTTACGGGCGGTTTATTCAAAAGGCCTCAATAAATGATTTAATGCCTGTTTTCTTACAGTCATATTTTCATTCATACAATAGCATCTGATTTTTCAGGTGCTATTTTTGTATAAGATACTTCGAATTAGAAATCATGTCGGAACTCAGCAAATTCAACACGTTTACCCGTGACTTAAAACAAACCGGATATCTCATGCCAGTCCTTTTTATTGGACATGGTTCACCGATGAATGGAATTGAGGATAATGAATTTTCCCGTCGATGGAAAGAACTGGCCCATGAAATTCCGCAGCCTGAAGCAGTCTTGGTTATTTCAGCACATTGGCTAAGTAATGGAACCAAAGTAACTGCAGTGGATTATCCGGCAACCATACATGATTTTGGTGGATTCCCTCAGGCTTTGTTTGATGTACAATATCCTGCACCGGGAAGTCCCAAAATAGCAGAAGAAACCGCAAGTCTTTTGCACAAGGTTCATGCAGAACTTAATCACGACTGGGGTCTTGACCATGGTGCATGGACTGTAGTCAGGCATATGTATCCTAATGCAAATATACCGGTCTTACAATTGAGTATCGATTATTCGAAAGGTCCGCAATACCATTATGATCTGGCAAAGGACCTCTATTCTTTACGCAAGAAAGGCGTTTTGATTCTTGGAAGTGGAAATATGGTACATAATTTAAGGTTGGTGGCATGGGATCGCTTAGCTGAACCTGAATTCGGTTTCGATTGGGCATATGAGTTGAATGATAAATTTAAACAACTGATTTCTGATGGTAACCATAAGGCATTGATCAATTTTGGTTCAATTAGTCCGGATATCTCCAAAGCTATACCTACCTCAGAACACTACCTTCCACTACTTTATACTTTAGGACTCCAAGGTAAAAATGAAGAAATTTCTTTCTTTAATGATAGGGCTGTTGGTGGTTCATTGACTATGACCTCCGTTAAGATAAACTGATCCCCAGATTTATTTTTTTCATTAAAAGGATTAGATTATTGGTTCTTTAAAGCAGAAAAGACTAATGCCACTGCCAATACTATGCCATTTGCTCATTCTGCATTCCTTGATCTTATTAATTCAACAACATGCAATAAAGACAAAATGTCCTAAAATAAAACCGCCCGAATTAGTATTATTGTAATGTAATCCTCAGGCCCTTCAGGCTTTTAGTCGGAAATTATTTTTAAGACTGAGGGAAATACACTTAAAGCGGTACATATTAATGCAGGATTATATGGCAAAGAACAAATACTTTTTCCCCTTCATCATGGTTACCTCACTTTTTTTTATGTGGGGTTTTGTTCATAATCTTGATCCAATACTTATTCCCCATTTAAAAAAATCTTTTAGCCTCAATATATTACAATCCTCATTGGTAGATTCTGCTGTGTTCATAGCTTATCTTTTGGTTGCTATTCCGGCAGGGATACTGATGAAAAAATATGGTTACAAGACTGGTATTTTATCCGGACTGGTTTTATTTGCAATAGGGTCTTTCTTGTTTATTCCAGCAGCAAATACTCAGCAATATTCGTTTTTTCTCGGCGCATTGTTCATTATTTCATGCGGATTAACAATCCTTGAAACAGCAGCAAATCCCTATGTTTCTTTACTGGGTGATCCTGAAACGGCTACCAGCCGACTTAATTTTGCGCAGTCATTTAATGGATTGGCGGCTACTCTCGCTCCTATAATCGGTGCAAGATTTATTTTAACTGAAGGCTTTAGTGATAAGGAATTAGATTCCATGACTGAAAGTGCAAGGCAAATTGCTTTGGCATCCGAAGCTTCTACCGTTAAAATGCCTTATTTTATTCTGGGAAGCTTGATTCTGCTTATTGCTATTATTTTTTATTTCTTACGACTTCCTGAGGTTGAGGATAAGGATGATAGTAAAAGTCTCAATGTTTTCAGGGCATTCCGACACAGGCACCTAACATGGGCTGTTATTGCCCAGTTTTTTTATGTAGGCGCTCAGGTATGTATATTCAGTTTTTTTATTTTATATGCTGTCGAAGTTTCAGGTATTGACAATGTTCTAGCAGCCGATTATCTGGGCTGGGGATGCGGGCTCGCGTTTATGATCGGGCGGTTTTTTGGCGTTTTTTTAATGAAATTTATTGCTTCTGAACGTTTACTGGCAATTTATTCGGTTATCTGTATTATACTTTGCATTTTGGCGACCATTAGTCATGGGTTTATAGCGATTTACGCTGTCATTGGAATTACATTTTTCATGTCCATCATGTTTCCGACAATTTTTTCGTTGGGAATAAAGGGTTTAGGAAGAGATACACAATATGGTAGTAGTCTGATTGTGATGGCTATTTTTGGCGGAGCAGTTCTACCTTTACTTTTTGGATATATTGCAGATTTGACGGGCAAAGTTCAGTATGGTCAGATTGTGAGTTTACTTTGCTTTTGCGTGATTTTAGCTTTTGCAGTGCGAGGCTATAAAATCGGAAATCCTCAAAAAGAATAGTATGAAAAGATATTGTTTGGCAGTCGATTTGAAAGAAGATCCAAAACTCATTGCAGAATATGAGTTATGGCACACAAAGGTTTGGCCTGAAATAATCGAGAGCATAAGAACTTCAGGAATTGAGGATTTGACAATTTATCGTTATTCAAACCGTCTGTTTATGATCATGGAGGTTAATGACGATTTTAGCTTTGAAAAAAAGGCTGCTTCAGATCTTGCAAATGTTAAAGTTCAGGAATGGGAGGAGTTCATGTGGAATTTTCAACAAGCCATTCCAGGTGTTAAACCGGGTGAAAAATGGGTATTAATGGATAAAATATTTCAATTATAGTTTCAAATGAACAGTAATATTAAAGCGGGTATAAAGCATAGATTTCTTCAGATTCATCCAAAAGATAATGTTTTGGTGGCCTTACAGAATCTTGAACAGGGTGAACAAATAGATTTTGGAGCTGGAGGACTTGTTCTCAAAACTGCGGTAGAATCCAAACATAAATTTACTATTGAAGCCTTAAAAAAGGGAGATAAGGTTATTATGTATGGTGTTTTAGTTGGCATAGCCAATCAGGATATTGAGCAAGGAGCTGCTATTACAGTACAAAATGTGGATCATGCATCAAGTGATTACGTCTTAGGTTTGCGTAAGCTTCAGTGGGACAAGCCTGATACTTCCGCTTTTGCAGGCAAATCATTTAACGGATTTTACCGCTCAGATGGTTCGGTAGGAACCCGTAATTACTGGCTGGTTATCCCATTGGTTTTTTGTGAAAATAGGAATGTGAATGTTTTAAAAGAAGCGCTGGATGAAAAACTGGGTTATAAAAAGGTAAAAAGCTATGAAAATGAGGTTGAAAGTTTGATCGCTTTATACAAAACAGGAAAATCAACTGAAGAAATTCTTAACGCGGATTTGAAGGCAACCCCAAATGCAGCTAAAAGAGATCGTTTATTCCCAAATGTAGATGGAGTAAAATTCATCACTCACGATATGGGCTGTGGTGGTATCAAATTGGATGCTGATAGTTTATGCGGACTAATCGCTGGGTATATTACTCATCCAAACGTTGCGGGCGCGACAATTTTAAGTCTGGGTTGCCAGCATTCTGAGGTTAGCACTTTACAAAGAGAGATCAAAAAGCGTGATTCAAATTTCAGTAAGCCGCTTGTAATTCTTGAACAACAGGCCTTGGGTACCGAATCAAACCTAATGCAGGAGGCTTTAAAAAGAACATTCGCAGGTCTTGTGGAGGCAAATAAAGAAGAACGAAAACCTGCACCTATCTCTAAAATATGCATCGGTCTGGAATGTGGAGGTTCTGATGGTTTTTCTGGTATTTCTGCAAATCCAGCACTTGGATATGTTTCAGACATCCTGGTTTCATTGGGTGGCGCTGTTGTGCTGTCTGAATTCCCTGAGCTTTGCGGGGTAGAGCAGGAATTGAGTGATCGTTGTGTGGATGAAGAAACTGCTACCCGTTTCATGGATTTGATGAGCACTTATAATGCACGGGCAGTTGCCAATGGATCTGGTTTTTATGCAAATCCATCTCCGGGAAACATCCGAGACGGATTGATTACCGATGCGATGAAATCTGCCGGTGCAGCAAAAAAAGGTGGCTCATCACCGGTAACTGCAGTTCTTGATTATCCTGAGAAAGTTAAAAGTATGGGACTAAATCTACTTTGTACTCCGGGAAGTGATGTAGAAAGCACTACCGCAGAAGTTGCTGCAGGAGCAAATATCGTACTTTTTACAACTGGATTGGGCACACCAACTGGAAATCCAGTTACTCCTGTAATTAAGTTGAGTACTAACACTAAAACATTTCAGAAAATGCCTGATATTATCGATATTAACTGCGGAACAATCATAGATGGTTCTGAGACTATACCCGAGAATGCACATCGCATTTTAGATTATGTTATCAGCGTTGCCAGCGGTGAAGAACAGCCTAAAGCTATGCAATTGGGGCAGGACGATTTTATCCCCTGGAAGCGTGGTGTTTCATTATAACGTTATCAAAAATTAAAATAATATGTTCAGTTTAAAAGGAAAAACAGCAGTAATAACAGGTGGGGGAAGTGGTATTGGTAAAGGCATCGCTATGGTGTTTGCAGCCCAGGGCGCCTCAGTTAAAATAGTTGAGTTAAATCAGGATGCAGGTCTTGCAGTGGTTAAGGAAATTACAGAACAAGGGGGAATAGCTTCTGCTCATGGCTGTGATGTATCCAAACAAGCCGATGTACTATCTCTGTTTAACAGTATAGGGCAAATTGATATTCTTGTTAATAATGCAGGTATAGCACATGTAGGAAGAGCCGACACGACTTCAGAAGCGGATTTGGACAGGATCTATAATGTCAATGTCAAAGGTGCATATAACTGTCTTTTTGCTGCAATTCCTCTGATGAAGAAAAGTGGTGGCGGTGTAATTCTCAACCTTGCATCTATCGTGGCTATTGTTGGTGTTGCAGATCGTTTCGCCTATTCTATGAGTAAAGGTGCAGTTTATGCGATGACTCTTTCTGTTGCTAAGGATTATCTCTCAGATAATATTCGTTGCAATAGCATATCACCTGCCAGGGTTCATACGCCATTTGTAGATGGATTTATAGCTAAAAATTATCCAGGACAGGAAAAGGAAATGTTTGAGAAGCTTTCGAAAACGCAACCGGTTGGAAGAATGGCAACACCTGCGGATATTGCTGCGATTGCACTTTATTTATGTTCTGATGAAGCCAGCTTCATAACCGGAAATGATTATCCGATTGATGGTGGATTTATTAAGTTGAATAGTTAATATTTATAATTCAAATAATGCCTTCGGGCTTTTTATTTAAACAGAAAGATTGTTTTTTAAGTAAAAACAATTAGCCAACAAAAATTCAATAATACAATGAAATTAATCAGATGGGGGAAACCCGGACAAGAAAAAACAGGAGTGATAATTAATGATGTAAAACTTGATACATCTGCTTTTGGTGAAGATTATAATGAAGCTTTTTTTGAAAACGACGGATTAAATCGTCTGGATGCGTTTTTGAAATCAAATCAAGGGAAGCTTAATACAATCGGTGATTCAGAGCGTTTAGGGTCTCCTGTGGCTAGACCTTCTAAAATCCTGTGTATTGGATTGAATTATGTGAAGCATGCCGAGGAGTCGGGAATGGCAATTCCTGCAGAACCGATTTTGTTCATGAAGTCGACCACTTCTTTGGTTGGACCTTTTGATGATATTACCATACCCAAGAATTCTGTAAAATCAGACTGGGAAGTAGAACTCGCCTTTGTAATCGGTAAAAAAGCCAGTTATGTTTCTGAAGCAGAAGCCATGGATTATGTAGCTGGATATTGCCTTCACAATGACGTTTCTGAGCGTGAGTGGCAGTTGGAGCGTGGCGGTACCTGGGATAAAGGTAAGGGCTGCGACACCTTCGCGCCGGTCGGCCCTTTTTTAGCGACTAAAGATGAGATCGCAGATCCTCATAAATTGAGATTATGGTTAAAACTAAACGGTAAGATTATGCAGGATAGCAATACTGATGATCTTATTTTTAATATTCCTTTCCTGGTATCGTATTTAAGTAATTTTATGACACTCCTACCGGGAGATATCATTTCAACAGGAACACCTGCAGGTGTGGGTTTAGGCTTCAAACCTCCAATTTTTCTTAAAGATGGAGATGTCATTGAGTTAGGTATTGACGGATTGGGCGAATCAAGACAGGTTGCAAAAGCCTATGTTAAAAATTGATTCCCATCAGCACTTTTGGCAGTTTGATCCAATAAGAGATAATTGGATTACCGAGGAAATGGAAGTCATCCGTCATGACTTCCTTCCTCTTGATCTTAAACCATTGCTCGATGCCAATGGAATACAAGGCTGCGTCGCTGTACAAGCTGATCAATCAGAACAAGAAACCAATTTTCTTCTTGATTTGGCCAAAGAATACGATTTCATTAAAGGAGTAGTAGGTTGGGTGGATCTTTGTTCTCCTAATATTGAAGAGCGGCTCGAGTATTTTTCCCAATTTCCAAAACTTAAAGGATTCAGACATATTCTGCAGTTAGAGCCTGTGGAATTTATGCTTAAACCCGAATTTAAAAGGGGAATTTCAGCCTTAAAGGAATACCAGTTTACATATGATATATTAATATATCCGCCTCACCTGGCTTCAACTCCTGAACTGATACGTGAAAATTGCGATCAGGCTTTTATTATTGATCATCTCGCTAAACCTTATATAAAAAAGGGTCTTTTCAATAATTGGGAAGCTGATATGAAACATATTGCTTCATTTGAGAATGTTTATTGCAAACTCTCAGGTATGATTACCGAAGCTGATCTAAAAAATTGGAAAAAGGAGGATATTTTTCCATACATGGATAAAGTTTTTGAATTTTTTGGTGCAGAGCGTTTGATCTTTGGTACAGATTGGCCGGTATGCAAACTTGCTGGGGATTACGACGTGGTTTGCGGTTTAGTAGATGACTATTTGAATAAGTTGAGTGTAAGAGAACAGGAGTTGGTTTGGGGGAAGAATGCGGAACAATTCTATAAACTTTAGTACATTCAGGTTATCATTTTAGAATTTTATAATGATCTCGCAAAGACGCAGAGACGAAATCGTATACTATTAAACTAATTGTCATAAATAGTCCCTTTGCGTCTTGGCATCTTTGCGATAACTAATTTATTAATCATCCTCACTAGTCTGGTCACTATTTCACCGACTAACTAAGAAGATTATGTTTATGGTAAGTTGACAACATCAACCAAAAGGGAATTTAGGATTATAGATACAAGCAAATGGATTTAAAATTAAAAGATAAAGTAATTCTTGTCAGTGGTGGTGCCAAGGGAATTGGTGAGGCAATTGTCAAAGTTTTGGCAGCCGAAGGAGCCATTCCAGTGATTATTGGTCGAAATGAATCAGATAACCTGAAAGTACTTGCTGAACTTGAATCCTTAGGATCTCAGGCTTTTCAGATTAGAGCCGAGTTAAGCAAGCCTGAGGAATGTGAAAAAGCGATCAGATTGACTCTGGAAAAGTTTGGCAGGATTGATTCATTGGTTAACAATGCCGGAGTTAATGATAGTATTGGTCTTGAAAATGGTTCATACGAAGGTTTTATGGCGAGTTTGCACAAGAATGTAGTTCATTATTATTTACTTGCACATTTTGCCTTACCCTCGCTGAAGAAATCTAAAGGAGCAGCGATTGTAAATATCAGCTCTAAAACTGCTGAAACAGGGCAAGGAGGTACTTCTGCCTATGCTGCCGCGAATGGTGCCCGCAATGCCCTGACCAGAGAGTGGGCTGTTGAATTATTGCCTCACAGCATTCGTGTCAATTCTGTGATCGTTTCAGAATGCTGGACTCCTTTGTATGAGAGCTGGGTCAACACCCTTTCAAATCCTGAAGAAAAATTAAAGGATATTGTCAGTAAGATTCCCCTGGAAAACCGTATGACTACTTCAAAGGAAATTGCGGATACAGTTGCCTTTTTATTATCAGAGCGATCTTCTCATACAACAGGGCAGTTGATCCATGTGGATGGGGGATATGTGCACCTTGACAGGGCAATAGGGAAGCTTTAAGCTTAAAGCAAAAAGCCTAAAGCTAATTTCCGTTATTTATGTCATCCCGAATGTAATGAGGGATCTGTTTAATATGAGCAATATATGTCTATGTCTACCCCGCTGTCCTTAGAATTCAGCGCAGTGTCTCTAAGGATTATTAAATGAAATGGAGTCTTAGACTCCAAAAACATAATGTTCTATAAATTATTTGAAAAACCCGATGCTTGCAGTATCCCTTACCGTTCCATCAGTATCCTGATAAATAAAATAAGCTTCCAGTTCCTTGTGTTTTTTCAAAAAGGCAAAGGCCTTTTTAATGCCCATACCAATCAGTACATTATCATAGCCATCGGCACTCATAGCATTAGAGGTTCTGACAGTAACACTTATAAGTTCATTTTCGAGCGGTCTGCCCCTTTTTGGATCCATTAGATGAGAAAGCTTTTTGGATCCATTCTGAAGATATTTTCGATAATTCCCGGAAGTAGTTATAGCTCCTCCTTTTAATTCTATAATTTTTGAGATGCCAGATTCCTCTTTTTCATCATCATCAGCCGGCTGTTCAATACCAATTCGCATAACCTGATTACCGGGATATTTACGTCCTTTTACCCTGATCTCTCCGCCAATTTCGATCAGATAATTTTTAACACCTCTGGATTCGATGTAATCAGCAATTACATCAACGCTGTAACCCTGTGCTATTCCGTTCACATCAATCTTCAGGCATGGAATATCCTTGATCAATTGCCTTCCTATAACATGCAGCTTATCTGAACCTGAACAGGATAGCGCCTGCACAATTGTCTGATCTGATGGCTGATTATTATGTCTCTTCACTCCGAATCCCCAGGCTTCAACAATTGGTAATATACTGATGTCAAATATGCCATTACTTTCTTTCCAGATCTTTAAAGATCGCTGTACCACCTTGAATAGATGTTCGTCCATCGTTATTCCTTTTTCAGAATTATTAAACTGATTAATCAATGAATAAGACTTGTATATAGACAGAGCGCTATCAAGCTCAGCGAATTTTTGGTCAATTGATCTTGAGCTGATGATTGCATTTTCTGCATAATAGGTAATCTGGTAGCTGGTACCCTGTGCGAAACCTGAAATTTGGAATTGAGAGTAGGATTGGGATTTCCTACTGCTACAACTGGGTAGGATTGTTAGGATGGAAAGGATTTGTAGGATTATAGCATAACTTTTGATTAAAATCCTTCCTCTATTAAAAATCCTATTCATCCTAAAATCCTTTAATCCTGAAACCCTAACGCACCGGTCGTAGTATAATACTTCGCAATCATGTTTGGAATTTCCCATGCAGGCATAGTATTATTCAGTAAATACCCGATTGCTACTTCTGCTGAGTTGGTACGTTTGAATTCCCCCGGAATTACGATCCATTCTTTATCTTTTTTAACCATGTCGAATCCAGGGTATTTTTCTTTCATTTTATTTTTTACATTTTCAATGACCGAAACAAAGTCATTAGCAGGAACTTCCGGAGCTGGCTTGATATATAAAATCGCTCGATACTTCTCCTCAACACCTTGTCTAAGTTCCAGATCCGCTTTTGTTCCTCGCATCAGTGCATAATGAGTATCACTTGAACCTAGGGGTTCCCTATATCTCCAGTTAACAGTTACTTTAGCGTGAATTCCTTTAATGGTATAATTAATCTCACCATTTGCTAATACAGATAATATACTATCCTTAAGGTATTTTTTGAGATATTCTGGGTATTCGACGCGCGTAACTCGTTTGAATTCTGATGGAGTTAGATCTGTGGGCCATTCCTTAGAGCTTAAAATTTTTATATCCTTTTTATAGTTGAGTTTAACTTCAGGAAATCCTGCCCATTGTGACATATCTACCAGGTGAGTGCTCACATCAGTGATGCCATGACCCTGTTGGTCAATATCGAAGAACCATGCTGGTCGCCTGGCAGGTTCAGAACCTGAAAATTTCAAAAAATGGTGTAGATTCTCCTGAATTAGTGAAGGATCGTCAAGACTTCCATTTTTAAGTTGCCCAAACAATTCAGGTATTGCTGCCAGTTCTTTCTGCAGAATATTGCTGATATCATAACGAAGATCCATGGGGTCAAAAATCAGCACCTTATTTTTATGAGCCAGTTTGAATGTTTTTTTCAATTTAGCAAAATCTTGAGGTGTTACAGCCATGGGTTTATCCGCTAAAACATGTAAGCCAGCCTCGATCGATTTACGCATGTATTCAGCTTTTTTGCTATTATTTCCTGAAATAATTACCGCATTGCCATTTTTTTCGGCCAGCATCTTTTCCAGGTAATCTGGCCCTGTATAAACCACCATTTTCCATTTTGTAGGATTGGAAGAGCGGAAATTCATACCGTTAATACTTTTAAGATAGGTTTCAACATCAGGTCCTGCTGGCGCATACACATGCACTTCCGGATCCAGACCTTCATACATTCTGCCTTGCATGTAAGTTGCATGTCCGTGACCCGGGTCAAGGACTATCAGTTTGATCGGATTATTTTGTGCAATTACCTGGGTAGCAATTATGTTCAATAACAGAAAAAATACGACTACAGAAAATTTATTTATCAGGTTTATCATGTTGTTAATGCTATCTTTTTAAGAAAACAGGGGATATTTAAAAATGTTTGCAGTGAACTTTTTAATGTTTTTTGTTACCCGTAAAATAATCAAAATTAAGAGAATAGATTAATTCTGTATTTGATATATTGATCCCAAGTCAATTTATCTGCTTTAAATGAATAATCAGCTTTTGTTGCTGGAGATAACTTTTTAGGATAGAAAGCAAAGACTCAAGATCCAGAACTGTCTATAGTCATGATTCAGTTTTAATGAGATGATGAGCATTCCAGAGAAGAGTACACTTTTTATTAATGGATGGACTTTTTTAACTGAGTAGTTCATGTGACATTAGCAATTAATGTCTTGATTCCTGGTTCTTGGTTCCTGGATCAAAAAAACTACTCTTTGATCAAAAAATAATCATAAATCATCCTAGATACTTTAGCCATCGACTTCACAGCGGCTTTATCATCCTCTAATTCTTTTGACAACAATACCAAAACATATTTTCGCCCATCGGGAAGAATGACAATTCCGGCATCATGGTTTACTCCGGTGATCCAGCCGGTTTTATGCGCCACTTTTACTTTTTTCGGCAGTTTTGCAGGAATTTTATCATTAAATTTCTGATCGAGAAGAATATCAATCATCGCATCTGAGGCCTGTTTATCTACTGCATCACCTTGGGCCATTTTGGTAAAAATCAGCATTTGATCGTAAGCTGTGGTCGTGTTGTTAAGTCCTGCACGGAAAGCTTTGGTATCTTCCACACCTCTCAAAACCTGGATATCCATAGCGCCCATTTCCCTCATGGTCTTGTTTGCATTTTGTGCTCCCACCAGTTCGATGATGATATTTGTAGCCAAATTGCTGCTTTGAATAATCATTTGATACAGCAAATCATAAATTTTGACTTTTTTCCCTGCTTTTTTATATAGGTCAGTCTCACTGTCGTCTTTTGGATTTAGTGAATAAGCACTTCCATCAACTATACTTTTGAATTCATTTTTAATGATCAGCGAGTCATTAATTGAAAATTTTCCAGCTTTTGCATGTTTATAGGCTTCAATAAGTACAGGGGTTTTCATTGTACTGGCAGCATGAAAATTTATCTTTTCATTGATTAGTATTTCTTCACCGCTAGCCAAGTTTCTATAAGCCAGGGCAAAGACTCCTTTGTTTTTAGCGAGTTCTCTATTGATCTGATTCTTGAGTTCTTTCGGGTCTTTAGCACCTGATGGCAGCATGAAAAGTAGAATTGATAGGATTAATGAATACATCTTAATACTCCTAAATAATAGGGGAGCTGCAGTGAATATAACAATAAATTGAATTTGATTAGCGGTATATAGCTTATTTTAAATAGGTTAATCCTTAGTGCAATATCTGCGTTAACCATGGGAGCGACATCCCTGCTTGTCGTCAGGCAGGCTTTTTGGCTATTTGGGACCAAAAAGATATAGCGGTCAGCGTGTTAAAACGCAAATAATTCTGTTGCATAATAAATAATACGCTTTTGAGGATCCAAACCCATATCAATAGTATAATTTGTATTTTTAGTTCTTTAAAATAGTATGAAATTATGATCCGGTCAACTAGTTTTTTGTTTTGCGCTTTGTTGTTAACTATGTTTCAGGTAGCCCTTGGGCAGGTAAATCTTAAAAATGTTGATCTGGCATGGGATCATTATGATCGGTACAGAGAACCTATCATTCAAAACCGCTTTTTAAAGCATTCAGATCTTGTTTCCTTGATCAAGAAACACGTAACATCTAGTCTGTTGATTTCCAAAGAAATTGGACAATCCGTTAATGGAAGAAGTATTAATCACTTAATGCTCGGTACGGGTAAGACTAAAGTTTTATTATGGTCGCAAATGCATGGTGATGAGTCGACTGCCACGATGGCCTTATTTGATTTGTTCAATTTTTTCCAAGCCGATGATGAGCACAACGATTTAAGAAAGCTGATTCTGGGTAGTTTGGAGCTCCACATTGTCCCTATGCTCAATCCGGATGGAGCACAGCAGTGGAAACGAAGGAATGATCTTGAGATTGACATAAACCGAGATGCCCGAATGTTAGTGACACCAGAGGGTAGGGCATTGATGAGTCTTGCAAAAAAAATTCAACCAGTAATAGGCTTTAATCTTCATGATCAAAGTACATTATATGCTGCTGGGCGTAATGACAATACTGCTACTTTATCTTTTCTTGCTCCAGCTTATGATTACCCTAAAAGTATGAATGAGGTTAGAAAAAGAGCTACGCAACTAATATTGACAATGAACGAGGCCCTGCAAACAAAGGTTCCCGGAAAAATTGCTAAATATGACGATGCATTTGACCCACGTTGTTTTGGAGATACTTTTCAGGGGATGGGTATTTCCACGATACTAATCGAATCAGGAGGCTTTTATGCAGATCCTGAAAAGCAATACATCAGAAAGTTGAATTTTTATGCACTTCTTAATGCTTTTGTTTCAATTGCTGAGAAAACTTATGTTAATCAAAATCTTGCTGATTATGAGAAAATTCCTGAGAATAGCCGCTCTTTATACGATGTGCTGATCAAAAATGTAAGCATATCCAAGGAAGGTATTCAATTCCGGACTAACCTTGGGATTGTTCGGTCTCAGATCAAAAGTCCTGATTATGGGAGTATGTCATACAATGGCCGTATCGAAGAGCTTGGTGATGTAGAACTAACTCATGGATATGATGAAATTGAAGCTTCAAGCTTGACCCTTATTCCCGGCAATATCAAACTCATGCGAAAAAGTGAATGGGAAGCACTAAGTCCGCTGCAAGAGCTTGAACTTATCCGCGCTGGTTATCTCTTTGTTAAATGGACAGATGGAACATCGCCTTCAGGCCCACTTAAAGCAAGGCTCTTAAACCTAACCAACAAGGAAACTAATACTATTCAAACCGCTTCTATAGGTCAGCAAGCGCAATTTTTACTAAGCAGAGATGGGAAGCCCGTTTATGCGGTGCTTAATGGATATGTTTTGGATTTGACAAAGGATGTGACAAATGTTCCGAATGTGTTTGGTTATTGAGAGGTATTTTTATTGATTTTAGTCTTTGCCGATCTTAAATCCGATCTCAGGAAATTGATTCTGATCTGAATGCTTAACAATAAGTTCATCCAGATATTTAAATACTATTTCCAGATTTTTGTCATGATTCTTTATTTTCATTTTGATTTTTTCAATTTCCAAATTAAGTTCTGTGTGATTGTTTAGAATATGTTTTATCCACGTGAAAATTCTCATTATCCGGATGTTTACCTGTATAGCTCTTTCACTATGCAATATCCCTGATAACATAGCTACACCCTGTTCAGTAAATGCATAGGGTAATTTTCTTGTGCCTCCCCAACTTGATATTCCATTTTGGAATATCAAATTCTTAAATTCTTCTTCATAAAGTTGAAACATGAAATCCTCAGGAAATCGAGATTTATTGCGGGAAACAGCTTTGTTTAAATTCCCTGTTGACACATCATAAAGCTCAGCAAGATCTTTATTGAGCATTATCTTGGTATTTCTGATACTATAGATATTGTTGATAACGACTTCATCAGTGATAATCGCAGTATTCCCCTCTGGTCGGTGTTGTCACCGTACCAGTTCCCCTCTGGTCGGTGTTGTCACCGTACCAGAAGTAACAGTAAATTACTTTGGATAGAATTCCCTGACCCTTATCTCTTCTTTATCAGCTTCATCACTTTTACCTTGCTTTCTCAAAATTACGGCTCTAAATTTATGGCATTGTGCTGCAACGTAAGAATCAGGGAATGATCTTGCAGATTGGGTAAAAAGCTCATAAGCTTTTTGCTGTGACGCTGCATCGTTTTTCTTCATCAGTACCTTCCCGTCAAGATAATCCTGATACCAGCGTTTGGCAATGGCACTCATCCGATCGGCTTCCTGCAATGTGGCAAACTGCGGAGGGAATTTAGAAGGTGTTTTCTGACTAATTATTTGATTTTCTTTTTTAAAAAATTTCTCAATTGACTTTGAAATGGCAAGTGCCTCATTATAATTATGCTCTCTGGTTTTTAAGCGGGATTCTTCTTCTGGATTAGTAAACAAGGAAGCTTCGGCTAAAACTCCAGGTATGCCATAAGTTCCTCTCAATACGGAGGATCCTGCACCTGAAAAAATGGTGAAATCAGAAACCACACTCACTGGTGTTTTAGTTTTGTACATGTATTTTTGCAAATTCTTTGCTAGAATTTTACCAAAACTTACTCCGGCCTGGTTTTCTGAGGCGAGGCCATGATAATAAATGATTGGGAAATTAACCGATGGGTCGGCAGTGGCGTTATGATGAATGGAAATAAAGAAATCAGCTTTGTTTTCAACAGTTATTTTAGAGCGTTCTGCAAGTGGGACAGGGATGTCGCTGCTTCGGGTCATGAGGACTTTAGCTCCTTTTTGCTCCAAAATTTCTTTTAATAATAAACCTACTCTCAGGTCAATCCATTCCTCTCGTTCACCTGTAGGTCCCTGGCGGTAGCTATCTGTAGCTGCTGAACCACCGTGGCCTGGATCAATAGATATTATTTTACCATTTAAATCAGCTCTTTTTGTTGAATTCTCTTGAGCGTAGGTGCTTTGGGTGATGCATCCAATGAGAATGATTAATAAAAAGGATTTTAGTTGAACTTTATTCCAGTTATTTAAATTGAGCATGAGAATTTGATACTATAAAATTGAATTAATAATTGTCATGAAAATGGGTAATTATTCGGCCCATTTCATTACGTATATCAGCCATAGGAATCAAAAAGTTATTGTTCATGAATGAATACATATATTTTTTGCCTTTTCGGGTTACAAAAAATCCTCCCTGCAAATGTACATTTTGAAGAGTTCCTGTTTTTGCCCAAACGAATGGCTGGCCATTATCGGTTTGATAAGCATTTCGGAGGGTTCCACTTACTCCGCCAGCAGGTAATAAGTTAAGCAGCCTTTCCTCGGTGCCAAGCTTATCCTTTAATTTGGTCAGAATCTTAATTATTGAGCGCGGACTGAATAAATTATTTCTGGATAATCCTGAACCATCTCTCCACTGAAATTTATCTGGTAGATCATTCAGAAAGTTCTTTGAGCTGTAAGAGATGGCCGAATCAACACTGAGCTTTCCCGGAAGCAAGGAAGAGCAGAGATATAGAATTTGCTCTGCAAGGTAATTATCACTTGGAAGCATCATTCTTCTGTAAAGACTATCTGAGGGAATACTGTAAATGGTCTTAGCATTTTGAGGCAAATTCATACGAATGATAGTTACGGGTAACTTGAGAGTATCGCTGAGTGTAGAAGCTGTCAGTTCTGCTCCCGGTACGAGGTAAAGTGTTTGCCTGTAATTTGAAGGCATCGTCATTTTAGGATAAATAAACATATTAGTCTTGTCGTCCCTTTGAACACTGAATGCTCTTGGATGATATGATGTATCTTGTTTTAAGTTTTGATTAAGAAAGGCAGGTTTGATCTCTAAGTTTCCGTACTTATTTGCATAAGCCACAGCTCTGTTTTCGCCTACAGGTAAAGAAACCATTGCTATTTGGTAAATGGAGGAACCATTAAATTCAGTGCCTGCATTACTGTGAGAATAAAATAATTTTTTGCCAGAATTTTTAAGAAAATCATATACCCGGGTTGATTTCAGATCCGGATGAAGAAATGAAGGATCACCCGTACCCCAAAAAATAAGGGAATCGCCTTTACTTACATAACGAAGTCCGGGGATAGAATCACCCAACATATTTAGTGCGGTATATAAAGTAAACAGTTTGGTATTTGAAGCCGGAATAGCAGGTTTATTTGCATCTAGTTCAAACACCGGTTTCATTGTTTTGAGATCATATAGTGAAAATCCGGTATAGTGATTTTGCAGAATTTCGGATGCAGCGAAAACTTTGGCCACCTTTCGTTTAGTTAACTTTTGTGCATTAACATTGCTACTGATTAAAAGTAAAATGATCAAACACAATAAACCATTCATTATGTTTCTATTTGAGTTTAACTTTTCAGGGATCATCTGTTTCAGGTTTTTTGTTTAATTCTTATCGCTATAAATTGACTGTTCTGTTTGTTTAATCAGTAGTAGTAATTTTATGCAAGATAGGTTTCCCATATGAAAGATAAAAGGGTTATTATAAGGCTGGAAGGGTTAAAAACCCTGCCAGCCTTATTCCTTTTTATTTAAGATTAATGTTTAATATTGTGTCCATGCAAAAACTGATTCATATTATACTTTTCAGCATTTTTCCGATGCTTTTAATGGCTCAGAATTCCGTAAGGCCAAGAGAGATGGGTATAAAGATTGGCGTATTGCCGGTGGGAGCATTAAATGCAATTACAGATGTACCAGGTGTTAAAGTAGGACATAAAACTCTTGTAAACGGATCGACAGTTCGTACCGGAGTAACTGCCATACTTCCCCATGATGGCAATTTGTTTCAATCTAAAGTTCCTGCTGCTGTATTTGCAGGAAATGGATTTGGAAAATTGAGTGGGACTACCCAAATTGATGAACTCGGAACATTGGAAAGTCCGATTATTTTGACCAATACCCTGAGTGTAGCTGAAGGAATTCAGGCTGTGATTGAACATACACTAGCTCAGAAGGGCAATGAAACAGTACAATCAGTAAATGCAGTTGTTGGTGAAACCAACGACGGTAATTTAAACGATATCCGTAGCAGGCATGTTAAAAAAGAAGATGCGCTTCATGCTATCCAATCTGCAGTTGAGGGTCCTGTTGCCGAAGGAAATGTTGGTGCGGGAACTGGCACAGTTTGCTTCGGATTTAAAGGTGGAATAGGGACAGCCTCAAGAAAATTGCCTAAGAGTCTTGGTGGCTATACGGTAGGGGTGCTTGTTCAGACAAATTTTGGTGGAGTTTTACAAATAGATGGGGTACCCGTGGGTGAGGAATTGGGAAAGTTTTCATTCAGTGATAAATTATTGAATAATGTAGATGGGTCTTGTATGATCATAGTAGCTACTGATGCTCCATTGGATTCAAGAAATCTGGAACGTTTAGCAAAGCGTGCTTTCATGGGTATGGCTAAGACGGGTGGCATTGCATCCAACGGAAGTGGGGATTATGTGATTGCTTTTTCTACTGCCGAGAGCTTGCGTGTTCCTCATCAGCCTACTCAGCAGGTAATTCAATCCGGATATCTGCACAATGATTTCACTTCACAAGTATTCCTATCGGCTATAGAAGCTACAGAAGAAGCTATTATAAATTCCCTGTTTGCTGCTAAAACCACCACTGGATATAATGGGCGCATGATTGATGCCCTGCCTCTGGATAAAGTAATTGCGATACTTAAAAAATATAATAGATTATAAAATGAGTAAATTATCTGTTTGGGTAAATGATTCTTTGATTCCTTCCGATGAAGCGAACTTAAATATTGCCGACCTTGCAGTTCAAAGAGGTTATGGAATATTTGATTTTTTTAAAACCATAAATGGTAAACCTATATTTCTTGAAGACCATTTAGATCGTTTATTCCGGTCTGCAGTTCTAATGCGACTTCAAATTAAGCAAAGTAGGGTTGAAGTACGAGATCAGATTAATAGTCTCATTGAAATCAATAAACTAGATGATTCTGGAATAAAGGTTATTCTTACCGGGGGCTTTTCGCCCGATGGATTTAATATTGCCAAACCAAACTTGATTATTAGTCAGCAGCAGTTTCAAATACCCAAAGTGATGTCTGAGAAAGGCATTAGTATTCTTACGCATGAATATCAGCGTCAATTTGCAGATGCTAAAACGCTTGATTATCTCCAGGCCATCTGGCTGCAGCCAACTTTGAAAGAGAAAATGGCGGATGATGTTTTGTATTATTCAAACGGACTGATACGTGAATGCCCCAGGGCTAATATTTTCATTGTTACAAAAGATAATAAGGTACTTACTCCTGAATTTGGGATGCTGAAAGGAGTAACAAGAAAGCAAGTACTTAACCTATCAGCAGGCAATTATTTAACAGAGGCCCGGGACATAAGTTTTGAAGAGTTTAGAAATGCTAAAGAGGTTTTTATTACCAGTACAACTAAAAATATCCTACCTGTTGTTCAGGTAGACGGGCGTGTTATAGGTGATGGAAGTCCGGGAGAAGTAAGCAGGGCTTTAGCTAATGAGTATAACAAAAGCATTTACGGCTCCTAAAGTTGAATCTATAAGAAAAAGCTTTGTCGCTGCTTGAATTTTAGATCCTTACTTTTACAATCAGTTTCTTAATTATACCATCCGCAATCATTGGAGCGTGTACGTCTTCTGGAAAGAAGATTACAAATTGATTATCAGTTAATTCGAAAAAGGTGTCAGGAGAATCATTGTAAAATAAAACGTCCTTTTCAGCATTATATTCAGCTTTAAGCGATTTGCAGTCATTTCGTGGTTTCCATCCCAGTTTTTCTTTACCACGGATACAAAGCTGAATATCGATATGCTTGTTATGGCATTCAAATTTGGCGGTAGACTCTTCTGCTGTCATACCTTCTTTTTCTACGACAACATAGTTAAGACCTTCGCTAATCTCATATTTTCCAACTTCAACATTTTTCAAGTCTATTGAATATAAAAATTCAAATGCTTTTGCAAAAAGTGGATGAACCGAGCTGTATTTTGCAGCGTTGTCCAGGGTATCTATAATCATAGGATTTATATTTTTTGATTTCAATGTATTAAAAATCCGCCTGTACTACAGGCGGATTTTTAAATGAATAATTTATTTAACGTTGAACACGTCCTGAACCATCGCCACCTACCAGATCTTTAACTTCTGATAAAGTTGCATGATTTAAGTCGCCAGGAATAGTATGCTTAATCGCAGAAGCAGCAACACCAAATTCTGCTGCATCGCTCATTTTCATTTCAGTAACCAACCCGTAAATAAAACCACTGGCAAATGAGTCGCCGCTACCTACACGATCAACAATTCGTACTTCATATGATTTGGTGTGATAAAATTCAGTGCCGTCATAAACCAGAGCCGACCAGCCGTTATCTGATGCACTGTGGCTTTCTCTCAATGTTGAAGCAATGTATTTAAAGCCGAATTTAGCCTTCATTTGCTGGAATACATCCTTGTATCCATCTAAATTTAATTCACCTTTGGTAACATCTGTACCCTTACTTGTAAAGCCAAGTGTAGTATCGGCATCTTCCTCATTTCCAATGCAAACATCTACATAATGGCATAATCTTGTCATTACCTCCCTTGCTTTTTCCTTTGACCATAGCTTCTTGCGATAGTTAAGATCAATACTGGTAGTGATTCCTCTTGCTTTTGCAGCTTTTAATGCTGCTTCAGTTAATGCCGCTGCTTTATCACTTAATGCTGGGGTAATCCCAGTAGTATGAAACCAATCTGCACCTTCAAAAATTTTGTCAAAATCGAATTCAGAAATTTCAACTTCAGAAATTGAAGCATCTGCACGGTCATAAACTACCTGTGAAGCACGCATAGAAGCACCGGTTTCCAAAAAATAGATCCCTAGTCGCTTACCGCCTCTGGCAATAAATTGAGTATCAACACCATAACGGCGTAGATGATTGATTGCAGACTGACCTAAAGGGTTGTTAGGCACTTTAGTTACGAAGGTCCCGTTTAAACCGTAATTGCATAATGCAGCAGCTACGTTTGCTTCTCCGCCACCATAGGTAACATCAAAACTATCACTTTGTACAAATCTTTTGAAATCAGGAGTAGATAGACGCATCATTATCTCTCCAAGTGTTACGACTTTTTTAGCCATGGCTTAATTCTGTATTTAATTGAAAGAACTTATAAAAATCCAAATTTTGGATAAGCAAAAATACATTAATGAGTGATAATTAAAAGTTTTATGCATCCTTAATTGTTTAATAATAAACAAAATGTTACTTGTGTTACTAAATGCTTTGAATTTGGTTTCAGTTTAGCTAGTTATTTAATAATTATCTAATTTAGTGGCTCAGTTTTACTTAATAAATATCACAGATGAGCAAGAAAGAAGAACTCTTGAAATTAATACCCGAGCAGGGTATATTACCTTTATATTTTAACAAGGATAAGGAGACCAGTATCGGACTATTAAAAGCATTGTATAGTGCAGGTATCAGGGCTGTAGAATACACTAACAGGGGGGAAGCTGCTTATGCAAATTTCAAGGAGATGAGAAAAGTTATTGATTCTGAATTGAATGGGATGTATTTGGGTATTGGGACCATCAAAGATGGAGCTATGGCCCAAACCTTTATCGATGCGGGTGCAGACTATATTATCTGTCCGGGTCTGGTAGAGAGCGTGGCTGAAGTTGCCGACAAGCACAATATGTTATGGGCGCCTGGTTGCATGACTCCCAGTGAAATTATCAGAGCAGAGACATTAGGGGCTAAAATGATTAAATTATTTCCAGGGAATGTTCTCGGACCTGGATTTATGTCTGCAATAAAGGAGTTATTTCCAAATCTTAAATTTATGCCAACAGGCGGGGTAGATCTTGATCGTGCAAATATCGAGGGATGGTTTAAAGCAGGGGTTTGTGCTGTTGGAATGGGGAGCAAGCTAGTTAGTAAGGATGTGATGGAAAACAAAAAATACGATGAGCTTATAGCCTCAACAAAATCAGTTTTAGAGATCATCAAACTGATAAGAGCTTAAGCTATTGTTCATCTCAAGAGCCGGCAGAAAAACTCTGCCGGCTTTTTTGTTTACGGGTAAATTATTGCTGCTTTACAACTGAGTTTCATTCAAAAAAATTAAGAGGTAATTGGCTGATTTGATTTATCACTCTTGTATCATTTTTCCTTGAATAGGTTTTAAAAGCCTCTAATTTTCTATTTTTATAACTCTTGTAGCTTTTCTGAACGTATCTTAAAGATAGTTCAGCTGATTTGTGAAAAATGATTAGGACCTAAGAGGAATGTTCAGACTATCATATTTATCCTTTTTGATTTTTTTCTTCTGGACACTTTCAGGTTCAAGAGCTGTTGCCCAGAGTACATCTAATGAAGGAACTGATTTTTGGGCTGTTTTTCCAACACATGTGCCTGCTAATTTTAATGGAGTCAGGCCATTAGCAAGATATTCTATATTTATTACAGGCAAGCAGGCATCTTCAGGGACAGTTACCGTTGGTAGCACAACTCAGCGCTTTAATTTGACCGCTGGAAATACAGTTATTGAGGTTCCCATAAATCGCGCTGATGCTTACATTGATGAATCTGAGGCCGGTAGAGTACTCACGAACAGAGCAATCAGAGTTCAGGTTGATCAGGGAAAACCCAAAGTAGTTGTTTATGGGCATATTTTCGCGGGTGCGCGCTCAGCGGCCTCACTCATTTTACCTAAGGAGGCTTTAGGGCAACAATATTTCAGTATGAATTATGAGAGCGGAAATACTCAAGATCTAGGTCGAAATTATATCGTGCTGATTGCAAGTGAACCAAATACAAAGATTTTTATTAAGCTAAATGGGAGTGATCTAGTTCCCGGTGGAGTTACATTGGCCAATACCGGGGATGTTTATCAATACCTTTCTAATGTTGACCTTACTGGAGCTAATGTTTTTGTTGATCCGCAAACTTCCGGTTGTAAACAGTTTGCGATGTTCTCTGGTACAACTAACTCTGCAATTACTGCTCCTTCCCTATGTACAGGAACTATTTCATCAGATCCATTGTATCAGCAGAATTATCCAATTGATAGTTGGGGCAAGACTTATGGATATATTCCATTTAGTTCGAGAAGTCCCAGAGGTGTTAATGTGAGAAGCAGGGGTAATTATGTTCGAATATTGGCTAAAGAGAATGGTACAAGGGTAAATTTTAATGGAGTACAGGTTGCAAACTTAAATGCCGGGCAGTATTATCAGACACCTGCCCCTATCAATGAATCTGCCTATATTTCAGCGAAAAATG
>Ga0315899_10001161_pt1 | contig 30389 bp, 23 predicted proteins | sample LakEriMetagenome_2_FD_203518 | JGI IMG/M metagenome (GOLD analysis project Ga0315899, IMG submission 203518) | Freshwater fungal communities from buoy surface, Lake Erie, Ohio, United States - Buoy 4 MA112 | ecosystem: Environmental > Aquatic > Freshwater > Lake | place: USA: Lake Erie, Ohio...
TGCGCACGAGTCGGCGCGGTGAGGCGTTCGCCTTCCCGGACGTCCCTTTTGGTGTCTTCCTTGCGCCCGGTGCGTTGCTCACCTTGCTTTGGGGTGATGCGCTGATCCGCTGGTACGTCGAGCGCGCGTTCTCCGCCTGACCTTGCCCATGACCCATTCGCTCCGCCTGCCGCGCATCCGTGCGGCGGCGTTCGTCCTGGTTGCCTCCGTCGTCGCGGCCTGCGGCGACACGCCGAAGAACGGTGAGGGCCCCTATGCCGACCTCGTGGCCGAGTTCGTGCCCAAGATCGAGCGGGAAATGGGGCTGCCCTTCAAGACGCCGCCCAAGGTGGAGCAGCGCTCGCGCGACGAGGTGGCGGCGTTCGTGCGCAAGCAGCTCGAGAGCGAGCGTGGGCGCACGCAAGTGGCCGGACAGGAGGCCGCGTACAAGCTGCTCGGCCTTGTGCCCGACACGATGCAGCTGGGCGTGCTGCTGCAACGTCTGCTGGAGGAGCAGATCGTAGGGTATTACGACCCGGCCACCAAGGTGCTCTACGTGGTGGAAGGGGCGCCCGACGCGCTGCTCAAGCAGACGGTCTCGCACGAACTGGTGCACGCCTTGCAGGACCAGTATGTGAAGGTCGATTCCATTCAGGCCCAGGTGGACGACGGGGATCGCCAGGTGGCGGCGCAGGCGGTGCTGGAAGGCCAGGCGGTGTTCATGCAGTTGCGCATCGACGCCAATGCCGGGCCCATGCTCAAGGCGCCTGGTGGCTGGGATCGCATCCGGGACATGATCCGCGAGGGCTCGGTGGGGATGCCGGTCTTCGCGTCGGCGCCGCGCGCCGTGCGTGAGGGGTTGCTCTTCCCCTACCTCGGCGGGGCTGACTTCGTACGGCGCTTCATCAACGTGCGGCCGGAGAAGGAACTCCTGACCGACCTGCCGGTCTCCACCAAGCAGATCCTCAGCGACTCCGCGTACTTCGGTGGCGGGGCATCCGGGCGTGACCTGCCCGCGCGGGTCACCTTGCCGGCGCCGCGTGCGGGAGAGGTGATCTACAGCAACACCTTCGGCGAGTTCGAAACGCGGCTGGCGCTGGTGCAGCACATCAAGGACGACGAGCTCGCACGGCGCGCCGCCACCGGCGTGGACGGAGACCGCTATGCCGTCATTCGGACGGCGCAGGGCAACGCCCTCGTCTGGGCCTCCGTGTGGGATTCCCCGGCGGATGCGGCGGACTTTCTGGATGCCATGGGCGACGCGGCGCGTCGGCGCTATGCGCTGCCCAAGCCGGAAGTCACGGGCGGAAGTACGACGCGCCGCTACGAGGTGGCCGCCACACCGGTGCGCGGCGCGCGCACGGTGACGTTGAGCGTGGAACAGGTGAACGGAACACCCGTAGTGGTCTACATGGACCTTCCTGCCGCCGTTTCGGCCCCCATCGATCCGTCCCGCATCGTGGTGGACCCCCCGGCCGGCGGCCGCTGACCACACCGACCGGGGACGGGCATGACGTGCCCATGACCAATCCTGCTCCGCTGGGCCCCCCCACGGCCGACCACACCCTGCCGGCGGCGCTGCGCATCACCCCCGACGACGAAGTGCGTCGCGTGCGCCTCGCGCAAATGAAGCGGGCCGCCACCACGATGCTGGTGGTGGTGGCTGCGGTGTTCGTCGCGGCCCGCGTGTACGAGGCGCAGTATCCGTGGCTGGGCTATCTGCGCGCCTTCGCTGAAGCGGCCATGGTGGGGGGCATTGCCGACTGGTTCGCGGTGACCGCCCTCTTTCGCCACCCGCTGGGCATTCCCATTCCGCACACCGCCATCGTGCCCGCGCGCAAGGATCGCATCGGGACGGCGCTGGGCAACTTCGTGCAACGCAACTTCCTCACGCGCGAGGTCGTGGCGAGCAAGCTGGGCGCCATGAAGCTGGGGGAGCGGGCGGCGGCGTGGGTGGCCCGGCCGGAGAACAGCCGCCGCCTGGCGCGCGCCGCCGCGCACGGTCTGTCCGGTGCGGTGGGAGTGCTGCGCGACGAGGAGGTGCAGACGCTTGTGGACCGCGGCATCGTGGCCCGGTTGCGGCGTCTGCAGGCGGCGCCGCTGGCCGCCAAGACGTTCGAGCTCCTCACCGCGGACGGACGGCATCAGACGCTGCTCGACGATGCTCTGCGGCTCGCCGCGCGTTTCCTCGACGAGAACGAGGAGATGATCCGTGCGCGCATCCGGCAGGAGAGCCCGTGGTGGGTGCCGGGCGCCGTGGAGAACCGGTTGGGGGACAAGATCGTGAGTGGTGTGGAGGCGACGCTCGTGGCCGTGGCCGCCGATCCGGCGCACCCGCTGCGGAAGCGCTACGACGAGGCCGTCGAGCGCTTCGTGCAGAATCTGCGCGAGAATCCCGCGACCATTGCCCGTGCCGAGCAGATCAAGCTGGAGCTGCTCGACCACCCCGGCGTGGCCGAATTCTCACGCGAAGTGTGGGGCGACGTGAAGTCGCGTCTGGCGCAGTACGCCGAACGGTTGGCCACCGAGACGGAAGCCGAGCCCGATCAGCTGGAACGGTGGTTGGCGGGGCTGGGCGAGAAGGTACTCGCCGATCCCGCTCTGGCCGACAAGGTGAACGGCTGGGTGGTGGAGCTCGTGACGTACTCGGTGGAGCAGGCGCGCGAGGAGGTGGCCGCGCTGATCGCCACGACGGTGGCGGCGTGGGACGCCGACGCGACCTCGCGCAAGATCGAACTGCAGATCGGTCGCGATCTGCAGTTCATCCGCATCAACGGCACGCTGGTGGGCGGCCTGGTGGGACTGCTGCTGTATGTGGTCGGTCAGTCGCTGAGCTGACCGGCCGACCACCGGTCAGCGCAAGTCGGCAGGTACCGCCCGCGATTTGCGGCCGGTCGGCGTGGCGCGGCGCTCCACCTGATCGGCCGGGTGCCTGGCCGGGTGTGGCAGCAGCGCGAGATGCAGCACCTCGTCCATCGTGCTGGCAAAGGTGAACGCCATCTTCTCGCGCACCTCCTGCGGGACATCGCGCACGTCTTTCTCGTTCCCCTTGGGCAGAATGACTTCGCGCAGTCCGGCCCGATAGGCCGCCAGCACCTTCTCCTTCACGCCACCGATCTCCAGCACCTTGCCGCGCAGTGTGACTTCGCCGGTCAGCGCCAGGTCGCGCCGTACCGGCCGTCTCGACAGGGCGCTGGCCAGAGCGAGCGTGACGGCGATGCCGGCGGACGGACCATCCTTGGGCACGGCGCCGGCGGGGAAGTGCAGGTGCATGTCGCTCTCGCGGAATTCCGCATCGGCAATGCTGAGGGTGGCGGCACGCGAGCGAACGAACGAATAGGCAGCCTCGGTGGACTCCCGCATCACGTCGCCCAGTTGCCCGGTCACGGTGAGCTTGCCCACGCCCGGCATGCGCAGGGCTTCGATGGTCATCAGTTCACCACCGGTGGCCGTCCACGCCAGGCCGGTCACGGCGCCGATCTCCGGCTCCTTCTCGGCTTCCTCCTGCGTGAAGCGCGGCGGTCCCAGCAGCTCCTCGGCCCGCGCGGCACCGATCTCCCAGGTGCTCTCGTCGCCATCGGCCTTGGCGCGGGCCCGCTTGCGCATGAGGGTGGCGATGCTGCGCTCGAACGTGCGCAGCCCGGCCTCGCGTGAGTAGCGACTGGTGATGAAGCCCAGCACCGTCTCGGAGAAATGCAGGTCTTCCGGGGTGAGCCCGTGGTCATCGAGCAGGCGCGGAATGAGATAGCGCTGCGCGATCTCCACCTTCTCCTCGATGGTGTAGCCGGCGATGCGGATGACCTCCATGCGGTCGCGCAGCGGCCCCGGGATATCGAACAGATTGTTGGCGGTGCAGATGAACAGGGTGCTCGACAGGTCGAAGGGCAGATTCAGGTAGTGGTCGACGAACGTCGTGTTCTGCGACGGGTCGAGCACCTCGAGCATGGCCGCGGTGGGATCTCCGGAGGGCCCGCCGCTCGACATCTTGTCGATTTCGTCGATCATGATGACCGGATCGCGCACCTCCACGCGCCGGAGCGCCTGGATGAGCATGCCCGGCATGGCACCCACGTAGGTGCGCCGATGTCCGCGAATCTCCGCCTCATCGCGTACGCCACCCACGGAGATGCGGTAGAAGGCGCGGCCGATGCTCTTGGCAATCGCCTCGCCCAGTGAGGTCTTGCCCGTGCCCGGAGGCCCCACGAGGCAGAGAATGGGGCCCGTGGGATCGCCGCCCCGCAGCTTGCGGACGGCGAGGTACTCGATGATGCGCTCCTTGGCTTCATCGAGGCCGTAGTGCCGCTCTTCGAGCGCGTCTTCCACCTTGGCGAGCAGAATCTCCTCGTCGTTGCCGCTGCGCGTGTGCCACGGCAACGCCAGCACCCAGTCCAGATAGGTGCGAAGCACCTGGTACTCGCTCGAGGCGGGCGACAGCATGCGCAGGCGTTCCGTCTCGCGACGTGCCTCGGCGGCGACCTTCTCCGGCAGGTGCGCCTCGTCGATGCGGCGCAGCAGGTCCACCGACTCCTTTTCGTTCGGATCCGCCTCACCCAGTTCGGACTGAATGGCGCGCAGCTGCTGGCGCAGGTAGAACTCGCGCTGGTGCTGCTCGATCTTGATTTCCGTCTGCTTCTTCACGTCCTCCATGACACGGGCGCGCGCCACCTCGCGCTCGAGGCGCGAGAGGATGAAGCGGATGCGCTGGCCGATGTCGAGGCGCTGCAGCACCTCCTCCTTGTCGGCGATGCGCAGGTTCATGTTGGTGGCGGCGAGATCGGCGAAGCGTCCCGGGTCGGAGACGTTCATCTTGAGGATCTGCGGCACCTCGTTGGGAATGCGATCGACCAGCTCGGCGAGCGTTTCGGCGGCGGTGACCGTGCGCGCCACCAGCTCGTCGAGTTCGGCCGGATCGGGGGGCGTTTCCCGGGCGCCCTGCACCCGCGCGATGGCGAACGGTTGCACCTGATCGATGGCGTCGATCGTGATGCGGCGGAGCCCCTGCAGCGTGATCTGCACCGTTTCCCCGGGCAGGTTGATGCGCTCGTGGACACGCGCCGCCACCCCCACCCGCCCCACGAACCGCTGCGGGTCGATGGCGTCGTCCCCGTCACCGGAGGCCACCACCAGAGCCACTACCAGCCCCGATTCCTCGTGTGCCCGCAGCAGCGCCAGGTTTTCGGGGGCCCCCATCTGCACGGCGATCGTTCCCAGCGGGTAGACGAGCGTGGAGCGCAGGGCCATGAGCGGGAGCGATGGCGGCAGCTCGGCCCGGAGGATTTCCTCCTTGCGCTGTCCGCGAGGCATCGTGATGGCAGGGTACCGCGGGTTCTGTGAAGACACGGGCTGGCAGGAAGAGTGACAGCGTGATCCGGGAGCGGGCCAATCTAGGGCGCCGAAAAACGGGAGCAACGCGTGATTCCGACGCAAGTTGCGTCACCGGTGGCCCTCTCCGTCACCCCCCGGGAGAAAATGCGGTGCCCGGGGGCACGGACGCGCCGGGAATGCGTCAGGGGCGGCCGTGGGTCCGCCAGCCTCCCGGATCGATTACCTTTCCCGTCTATGTTCGACGAGCTCACAGACAAACTCGGCAACGTCTTCGCCAAGCTGCGCGGACGAGGCGTCCTGACCGAGTCCGATATCAAGGAGGGGATGCGCGAGGTCCGCCGCGTCCTGCTCGAGGCCGACGTCAACTTCGCCCTCACCCGCGAGTTCCTGGAGCGGGTGGAGAAGCAGGCGGTCGGCGTGCTGCAGCTCAAGACGGTGCAGCCGGCGCAGCAGTTGGTGAAGATCGTGCACGACGAGCTCACCGCCATGCTGGGCGAACGGCGCGAGGGGCTGCGCATGAGCACCGTGCCTCCCACCATCATCATGATGGTCGGGTTGCAGGGGTCGGGCAAAACCACCACCGCCGGCAAGCTGGCCCGCAAGCTCAAGCTCGAGGCCAAGAGTTCTCGGCTGGTGGCGGCCGACGTGTACCGGCCGGCCGCCATCGATCAGCTCGAGACGCTCGGCAAGGCCCTCGACGTGCCGGTCTATGCGGATCGCACCACGCAGGATGTGGTGAAGATCGCCAAGGCGGGCATTGAGCAGGGCACCCGCAACCGCGATCGGGTGGTCATCGTGGACACCGCCGGTCGCCTGCAGATCGACGCCGACATGATGGACGAGCTCAAGCGGCTCAAGGCGGCGATCAAGCCCGACGAAATCCTGTTCGTGGCCGACGGCATGACCGGTCAGGAAGCGGTCAAGATCGCGCAGGGCTTCAACGAGGCGCTCGATATCACGGGCGTGATCCTCACGAAGCTCGACGGTGACGCCCGCGGCGGTGCGGCGCTCTCGATTTACGGGGTGCTCAAGAAGCCCATCAAGTACATCGGGGTGGGCGAGAAGCCCGACGCGCTCGAGGAGTTCCACCCCGAGCGCATGGCCGGCCGCATCCTGCAGATGGGCGACATCGTGTCGCTCGTGGAAAAGGCGCAGGAAGCGTTCGACGAAACCGAGGCCAAGAAGCTCGAGAAGAAGGTCCGCAAGGAAGGCATGGACCTCGAGGACTTCCTGTCGGCCATGCGCCAGATGCAGAAGCTGGGGCCCTTCGAGAATCTCCTCAAGCTGTTGCCCGGGGTGAACTCGAAGATGCTGAAGGACGTGAAGATGGACCCCAAGCGCATGAAGCACATCGAGGCCATCGTGCTCTCCATGACGCCGCAGGAGCGGAAGAAGCCCGAGATCATCAACGGATCACGCCGCGCGCGCATTGCCAAGGGGTGCGGGCGGCCGGTGAACGAGGTCAACCGCCTGCTCGAGCAGTTCCGCGAGATGCAGAAGATGATGAAGAAGATGGGCGGCATGCAGGGTGGCGGCAAAGGCGGCATGCCGCGCCTCCCCTTCGGCGGTGGTGGGATGTTCGGGATGCGCTGACGCGCATCCCGACCTCAGCCCTCGGCCGGCACCACGCGGTCCAGCCCAGGCCACGCCGCCAGGTTGTACACCACGAGCGTGCGCAGGTAGTGACGACCCGCGTCACCGTGCGCGGCGAGCACCGCCTCGGCGCCCTTCTTCACGGCATCGGCGTCGGCATAGGGCGCTTCCAGATCCTCGGGGAGCACCCCGTTCTCATGGGCCACACCCATGGTGTCGAGGAACGTGATCTGGTACTGCGGCTCGAGATCGACGTAGAGCAGCTGGAGGAGCTCCAGTTCATCCTGCGGCGTCAGGGCGCCCAGCCGGAGCGCTTCCTTGCCCACCTTGTCGGCGGGCCATGAGACGAGTGTCGACGCGCGGAAGCCGCCGCCCTTGGCCGCGATGCGTTGTGCGTACAGCGCTTTCGCGCTCTTGTGCCTGGCCAGGGCCTGCAGCACCAGCCACTGCCGACGCTCCATGGGGAGCGCCTTGAACGGAGAAGGAATCTTGGGCATGCCCCAACTTACTTCGACGGACCGCCGGACGCGCCTGGCCGCGACAGGCGTTCCATCACACGCTGCGCGATCTGGTCCGCCAACTCGTCACCAGCCAGCACCGGCGTGGACATGCGCCCGAGGATGGGCGGCGGGCCGGCCGGCACCCCCGACTGACGCCGCTGCGCCAATGCATCGGCCGCCTCCTGGCAGTCCACGCCGGTGGCGATCTCCCGCAGCAGCCCTTCGTGGATGTCGTACACCAGGCCGTGCAGCAGGGGGCGCTTCCCCTTGGCCCACGCATTCTGCACGATGGGCGTTTCCGACAGGTGATAGAGCTGCTCCAGCACGTTGAGCTCCACCACGCGGTCGAACCGCGCCTGCTCATCCTCGATCTGCATGAGCTCCGGCCGGTTCCAGCGCACCACGTTGCGGATGGGCTGCAGCCACAGGTCCACGAGCCCGTAGCTGGCGGTGCCCATGGCGGCCTTCACGCCGCCGCAGTTGTAGTGACCGGTCACGATCACGTGCTTCACGTCGAGCACCTCCACGGCGTACTGCAGCACGCTCATGGCGTTGAGGTCGCTCGGGAGCACCACGTTGGCGATGTTGCGGTGCACGAAGAGCTCGCCCGGCTCCGTGCCCGTCACCACGTTGGCAGGCACGCGACTGTCGGAGCAGCCGATATAGAGGAATTGCGGTTCCTGCTTCGCCGCCCGCTTCTCGAAGTAGTCCGGATCGGCCGCCTTCATGGCCGCCGCCCATTCGCGGTTGTGCTGAATGATCTTGCGGAAGTTTTCCATGGCCGATCCGGTCAGTGGGCAGGCGTGAGGGCGGTCTCGGGAATGCCCACGAGCCGGTAGTCGATGTTGCGGGAGCGTGCGGTGTCGCGGAACTCGAGCAGCGCTTCGAGCGCGTCGTAGTCGAAGCGCGTTGTCTTGCGCCCATCGATCTCCACGCGACATCCGGCCGGCAGCGCGTCGAGCGTCTGCATGAGGTTCGACTTGCTGAGGAACGTGACCTGATCGGGGAGCACGTAGCGCGTGAGCACGGCGCCGGGCGGGCTCACCTTGGTAAGGGCCGGCCGACGCATGTGCTCCGCAATGATGAACCCGATGCCCACCACCAACCCCACGGCAATGCCGCGCAGCAGGTCGGTGAACAGGATGGCCACGATGGTGACGGCGAACGGAATGAAATGCGACCACCCCAGCCGCCACGCGCTCTTCCAGAGGGACGGCGTGGTGAGCTTGAAGCCGGTCACGAGCAGCACGGCGGCCAGCGCCGCCAGCGGAATGCGGTTGAGCACCGGGGCGAGCGCCAGCACCGCGATGATGAGCCACACGCCGTGCGCGATGGCCGAGAGACGCGAACGCGCACCGGCATCCACGTTGGCGGAACTGCGCACGATGACCCCGGTGACCGGAAGCCCGCCCAGAAAGCCGGAGAGCATGTTGCCGATCCCCTGTGCGAACAGCTCACGGTTCGCGGGGGCGTCGCGCTTGTCCGGGTCGAGCTTGTTGGTGGCCTCGAGACTGAGCAGGGACTCGAGGCTGGCCACGATGCCCAGCGTCGCCGCCAGCATCCACACCTGCTGGTCACGCAGGGCGCTCCAGTCGGGACGCGCGATCTGCGACAGCACACCCCCCACGCCGGTGGTGGGCAGGGTCACCAGGTGCGTCCCGCGAATGGCAAAGGTCGGCTCCAGCGCCAGCAGCAACTCATTGAGCCCCACGCCAATGGCGACGGCCGCGAGGGGAGCCGGAAGGAGTCGGATCTGCTTCATGGGGGAGCGCGGCCACCATACCATGAGGGCCACACCGATGCAGGCCACGGCGATGGCGCCGGGTTGCACCTGAGCCAGCGCGGAGCCAATGGCGCCGAAGGTGTTCTCACCCGACGCGCCCACGAAGGCGAAGTCGCCCTCGTAATCGGCGTCGTATCCCACCGCGTGCGGAATCTGCTTGAGAATGAGCGTGAGCCCGATGGCGGCCAGCATGCCCTTGATGACGCTCGAAGGGAAGTAGTACCCGATGACGCCGGCACGCGCCGCACCCAGCGCCACCTGCATGGCGCCGCCCAGAATCACGGCCGGCAGAAAACGCGGGAAGCCCCCCACCTGGGTAATGCCGGCGAGCACGATGGCGGTGAGCCCGGCCGCCGGGCCGCTCACCATGAGCGGCGATCCCGACGCAGCCCCCACCACGATGCCGCCCACGATCCCTGCCACGACACCGGAGAGCAGCGGGGCGCCCGAGGCGAGAGCGACGCCGAGGCAGAGGGGCAGCGCCACGAGAAAGACGACCACGGAGGCGGGAAGATCCTCGTGCCAGGCGGCCAGCAGGGCCGGGCTCTCGCCCTGTGGAGCGGAGACGGCTGGAGTACTCATGGCGACAGTGGGGATGCGGGGAGCAAGCCGGGGCGTTCGGTGAGCCTAACGCCGCGATCAACTACGCGCCAAGTTCCTGCACCGCTGGACAACCTATGGATTCCACCCGATTCCCCGGGATTTTCGATGCGTCGACTTCGCCTCTCTCCCGTTTGCCACGCGACATGGCGTCGCCTGTGGCGAGCTGTGCCGCTTGGCTGTGCCCTGGCGCTGGCCTCCGCCTGCGGAGGGAAGCCGGCCTATGATGTCGTGATTCGCGGCGGCACGGTCTACGATGGATCGGGAGGCGCCCCGATGACGGCCGACGTGGCCATCCGCGGCGACTCCATCGTGGCGGTGGGCACGGTGCCCGAGAAGGGGCAGCTGGAGGTGGATGCCACGGGGCTTGCCGTGGCGCCCGGTTTCATCAACATGCTCAGCTGGGCCACCGAATCGCTCATCGAGGACGGCCGCAGTCAGGGGGACATTCGCCAGGGCGTCACGCTCGAGGTGATGGGGGAGGGCGAGTCCATGGGACCGCTCTCCGATACCCTGCGAGCCGAGATGCTGTCGCAGCAGGGGGACATCAGGTATCCCATCACCTGGCGCACGCTGCGTGGCTATCAGGACTCCCTCGTGAAGAAGGGGATCAGCACCAACATCGCGTCGTTCGTGGGAGCCACCACCATCCGCATCAATCACGTGGGGTGGGACAATCGTGAACCCACGCCGGCGGAGTTGGCGGCCATGCAGGCCGATGTGCGGACGGCCATGGAGGAGGGCGCGCTGGGTGTGGGCTCCTCCCTCATCTACGCGCCGGCGTTCTACGCGAAGACCCCTGAACTGGTGGCGCTCATGAAGGCCGCCGCTCCGTACGGGGGCATGTACATCTCCCATTTGCGCAGCGAAGGAGTGCGCTTCGAGGAGGCGGTCGAGGAGCTCCTGACCATTGCCCGTGAGAGTGGCGCGCGCGCCGAGATCTATCATCTCAAGGCGGCGGGCGAGGCCAACTGGCCGAAGATGGCGGGGGTGTTGGCGCGCATCGATTCGGCACGGGCCGCGGGGCTCGAGATCACCGCCGACATCTACCCCTACACCGCAGGTGCCACCGGACTCGACGCCGCCATGCCGCCCTGGGTGCAGGAGGGCGGGTACGCCGCGTGGGCGAAGCGATTGCAGGACCCGGCCATTCGCCGGAAGGTGGCGCAGGAAATGCGCACGCCAACGGACCAGTGGGAGAGCCTGCTGTTGGCGGCCGGTTCGCCGGAGCGCGTCGTGCTGGCGGGATTCAAGGCGGATTCGCTCAAGCAGTACACGGGCAAGACCCTCGCGGCCGTGGCCAAGCTGCGCGGCACGTCGCCCGAAGAAACGGCCATGGATCTGGTGGTGAAGGACGGCACGCGTGTGGGCACCATCTACTTCATCATCAACGAGGACAACATCGCCGCGCAGCTGCGCAAGCCGTGGGTGAGTGTGGGCTCCGATGCGGCCTCCATGGCCACCGAAGGCGCGTTTCTCAAGAGCAACACACACCCGCGAGCGTACGGCACCTTTGCGCGCTTTCTGGGCAAGTACGTGCGCGACGAGCAGGTGCTCACGCTGCAGGAGGGCATTCGCCGACTCACGAGCCTGCCCGCCACCAACCTGCGCATTGCCCGGCGCGGCTGGCTCAAGCCCGGGTACCACGCCGACGTGGTGGTGTTCGACCCCCGAACCATCCGGGACAACGCCACCTTCGAGCAGCCGCACCAGTACGCCACGGGCGTGCGTGATGTGTTCGTGAACGGGGTGCCGGTGCTGAGGGCGGGTGAGCATACGGGGGCTACCCCAGGCCGTGTCGTCCTTGGCCCGGGAGCGAAGCGGTGACGCCGCTCTCCCGCCGCGCGTTCCTCGTGCAGGGCACGGCTGCGGCGTGCGCCGTGCCCGCGATGGGTGCGGTCGGGCCCTTCATTCATGTGCCCGGGAGGCAGGCGCCCGATCTGGTGCTGCGCGGCGGCGCGGTCTTCGACGGGTTGGGCGGGGCGGCCCGCGAGATGGACGTGGCCATGCGCGCCGGGCGCATCACCGCCATGGCGCCACGACTGGCGGTTCGCGGCCGCGAAGAGATCGATGCGCGTGGTCTGGTGGTGGCGCCGGGCTTCGTGGACATCCACTCGCATGGCGACAGCAGCCTGCGCGAGGATCCCCGCGCCGAGTCGGTCATTCGCCAGGGGATCACCACGATCGTGGTGGGCGCCGACGGGAGCTCGCGCTTCAGCGGCGCCGCCGACCGGTCGTTCAGCGACTGGGAGCGCGACGTGTCGGCCATGGCACCGGCCGTCAACGTGGCGAGCATGATCGGGCTGGGCAGTGTGCGCGGGGCCGTCGTGGGAGAGGCCGACCGCCGCGCCACCGCCGATGAGCTGGCCCGTATGGTGGCCATGGTCGAGCGCGCGTTGTCGGAGGGCGCCTGTGGCACCAGCTCGGGACTCGAATACACCCCCGGAGCCTTCGCCACGACCGATGAACTCGTGGCGCTCTGTCGTCCGCTCGCCCGACGGGGGCTGCCGTACGCCACCCACATGCGCAACGAAGATGATCAGCTGCTCGAAGCCATCGACGAGTCCATCGCCGTGGCGCGTGGGGCAGCCTGCGCGTTGCAGCTGTCGCATCTCAAGCAGCAGGGCACCCGCAACTGGCCCAAGCTCACGGCCTCGCTCGCGCGCCTGCGCGACGCGCGCGCGGCCGGTGTCGACGCGTGGTTCGATGTGTACCCGTACGAGGCCTACCAGACGGGGCTCACCAATCTCTTCCCGGTGTGGGCGCGTGACGGCGGGGATGCGGCCTTCCTCAAGCGGCTTGACGACTCCGCCACGGCACCCCGCATCCGGTCCGAGTCGCTGAGCAAGGTGGAGATGATCGGCGGGTGGGACAACGTGCAGATCGCCCGGGTGCGCAACACCGCCGATCGTGATGCCGAAGGGCAGCGGCTCGGGGCCTGGGCTCGTGCCCGGGGAGCGGATCCCTACGAGGCCGCGGTGGGGTTGCTGCGCCGCAACGAGGCGGATGTGGGCATGCTGGGCTTCGCGATGAGCGAGGAGAACATCGACCAGCTGCTCGCGCACGAGTACGGCATGGTGTGCAGCGATGGCGGTGGCTTTGCGATTGACGGCCCCACACGGCGTGGCAGCCCCCATCCGCGCGGCGCGGGTACCATGCCGCGGGTCCTCGGTCGATTCGTGCGGGAACGCCAGGCGCTGCCGCTGGCCGATGCCATGCACAAGATGACGGCGCGTCCCGCCGATCGGGTGCACCTGCGCGATCGCGGGCGGCTGGCGGTGGGCATGGCGGGTGATGCCGTGGTGTTCGACCCCGCCACGGTGGCCGATCGCGCCACGTTCGCCAATCCGTTTCAGTACCCGGTGGGCATTCGCGTCGTGGTCGTGAATGGGGTGGTGGCCATTCGGGACGGGCAGCATCTCGCCCGCACGGGGCGGGTGCTGCGGGCCGGATAGCCCGCGCCCCCGCGTAGCCCCTCAACCCGAACTTCCGTCACCATGACCTCACGCCGAGACGTTCTGCGTCACCTCACCCTCGCCGGCCTGGTGCTGCCGTTTGCGTCCACCCGCCTGGCGAGTGCCGCCGCGCCACACCGGCCCGCGCGCCGCAGGGTGGGTCAGCTGCGCATCACCATTCTCTCCACCATGCTGGCCGACGAGGGGATCGGCGAGTGGGGGTTCGGGGCACTCGTGGAGGTGGATGGCCGCCGCCTCCTGTTCGACACCGGCGCGCACGACGATGTAGTGGCGCGCAACGCGCGGGAGCTGAAGGTGTCGCTCGACACGGTGCCCGAGGTGGTGCTGAGTCACTTCCACGCCGACCATACGAGCGGGCTCGTGGCCCTGCGGCGCGACGTGGCCCCCCGACAGCCGATGGCGCTGGCGCGGGCCCACGTGGCCGAGGGGATCTTCGCACCGCGCGTACGTGACGGCGACCCCACCGACTACAACGAGATGAACCGCGTGCGACCGCAGTACGAGGCGGCCGGCGGCGCGTTCGTGGTGCACGGGGCGCCCACGCAGATCCACCCGGGCGTGTGGCTCACGGGTCCCGTGCCGCGCCGAAACCCGGAGCGCAACTGGAGCGTCGGTGCGCGGCCGACCCGCGTGCAACGCGGGGGGCAGTTGGCGGAGGATACCGTCCCCGACGACATGGCCATGATCGTCGACACCGACCAGGGCCTCGTGGTGCTCACCGGCTGCGGGCACGCCGGTGTGGTGAACATCATCGAATACGCGCGCGAGGTGGTTCGCCCGGCGCCGGTTCACGCCCTCATCGGCGGTATCCACCTCTTCAACGCGTCCGAGCAGACGCTGGCGTGGACGGAGCAGAAGCTGCGTGGCTTCGGGGTACGCCATCTGATCGGCGCCCACTGCACTGGCGTCGAGACGGTCTACCGGTTCCGGCAGTCGCTCGGACTCGACCGGGCACACTGTGTCGTGGGGGCGGTGGGGCAAGTGTTCGACCTCGCCACCGGCATTCGTGCGGGGGTGATCGCCCGCTAGGCGCCCACGCGGCCCCCGACCGCGACCGGCGGCGGCCTGCGGCGCCGCGCTCAACGCAGGGCGGAATCGGGCGTAGCTTATCAGTGTCCGGCGCCCTGGCCGGCCCCTCCCTCAACCGCCTCGACGCATGATTCGCCGTCCCGCTCCGGTCCTCCTTGCCTTGCTTGGCGTGGCCCCCGCCTTCGCCGGCGCTCAGCCCGCCAAGCCGGCGGCCCGACCGGCAACCGCCCGCGCTGCCACCGCCCCCAAGGCCCCCCTCATGGCGTCGGTCGATCCGGCGCTCTTCCGCGGCATGCAGTATCGCCTCGTGGGGCATTCCCGCGGCGGCCGCGTCACCACGGTCACCGGCGTGCCGTCGCAACCGAAGACGTTCTACATGGGCGTGGCCAGCGGCGGACTCTGGCGCACCACCAATGGCGGCGAGAGCTGGGAGCCCATTACCGATGGCAAGGTGCCGGTCGGGTCGATGGGCTCCGTGGTGGTGGCCGACAGCGACCCCAAGGTGATCTGGCTGGGGACCGGTTCCGACGGGGTGCGCTCGAACGTGTCCACCGGGCGCGGCGTGTATCGCTCCTCCGATGCCGGCGCCACCTGGGAGTTCAAGGGCCTCTACAACGCCGGCCAGATCGGCGCGGTGCGTGTGCACCCCACCAACCCCGACGTGGCGTGGGTGGCGGCCTACGGCGACATCTTCAAGCCCAACACCGAGCGCGGCATCTTCAAGACCACCGACGGCGGCAAGTCGTGGAAGAAGACGCTGTACGTGAGCGACAGCACGGGCGCCATGGACGTGGAGCTGCAGCCCGGCAATCCGAACGTGGTGTTCGCGTGGATGAACCGCATCGAGCGCAAGCCATGGAGCATCATCTCCGGTTCGCGCGAGGGTGGCTTCTACAAGAGCACCGACGGCGGCGAGACCTGGAAGCGCATCCAGACCACCGGCCTGCCCAATCAGCTCATCGGCAAGGGCAACGTGGCCGTGACGGCGGCCAACCCCAACCGGCTGTATGCGCTGGTCGAGGCGCTGCCGGGGGGTGGGCTCTATCGCAGTGACGATGCCGGTGAGAACTGGCAGCTGGTGAACAGCACGCCGGGGCTCATCACGCGTCCCTTCTACTACACGTCGCTCGGGGCCGACCCGACCAACGCCGACGTGGTGTACGGCGGTGCCGAGACCTTCTACAAGAGCACCGACGGCGGCAAGACGGTCACGCCGTTCCGCACGCCGCACGGTGACAATCACGACATCTGGATCAACCCGAAGGACGGCAACACGATGGTGCAGTCGAACGACGGCGGCGCGAATGTCTCGTTCGACGGCGGCAAGACGTGGAGCTCGCAGGATATCCAGCCCACGGCCGAGTTCTACGGCGTCTGGCTCGACAATGCCTTCCCGTACAACCTGTACATGGCGCAGCAGGACAACAGCACGTACATCGTGCCGAGTCTCAACAACCCGTTCAACATGGGCGCCGTGCGCGTGGGCCCGGGCTGCGAAACGGGGCCCATCATTCCGCACCCGTCCGACGAGAACATCATCCACGGCAACTGCAAGGGGCAGTACGCCGTGATGAACGTGAAGGCCGGCGTCACCAAGAACTACTGGATCGGTGCGCAGTCACTCTACGGCAATGACGGCGGCGATCTCATCTTCCGCATGCAGCGCACGACGCCCATGGCGACGTCGCCGCACGATCCCAAGGTCATCTACTACGGGTCGCAGTATCTGCACCGGTCGCGCAACAACGGGGCGAACTGGGAGAAGATTTCGCCCGACCTCACCGCCTTCCCCAAGTGCTGCCAGGGGGGCAGCGGCGAGCCCATCACGCGCGACGTCACCGGTGAGGAGTTCTACAGCACGTTGTACGCGATCGCCGAGTCGCCGCTGGAGAAGGGCGTGATCTGGACCGGCTCCAACGACGGCCCGTTCTCCGTCACGCGCGACGACGGCAAGAGCTGGACGCGCATCACGCCCAAGGGGCTTGGTGAGGGCGGGCGCGTGGCGTGGATCGATGCGTCGCCGCATCGAAAGGGCTCCGCCTACTTCGCCACGTACCGCTATCTGCTGGGCGACTACAAGCCGTACATCTACCTCACCAACGACTACGGCAAGACCTGGAAGTTGCTCACCGACGGCACCAACGGTATCGCCGCGGACGTGCCGGTGCGCGTGGTGCGTGAGGATCCCGTGCGCGAAGGGCTGCTCTACGCCGGCACGGAGTTCGGGCTGTACATCTCGTTCGACAACGGCGGGCACTGGCAGCCGTTCAACCTGAACATGCCCATCATCCCCATCAACGACATCCGCGTGCATCGCGGTGATCTCGTGATCGCCACGCAGGGACGGGCGGCGTGGATTCTCGACAACATCGCGCCGCTGCAGCAGCTGGGCCCCACCACGACCAGCGCCGCCTTCACCGTGTTCCGTCCCCGCGACGGCTATCGCACCACGACGGGGCAGTCGATCCTGGGCCCCACCATCGACTACTACCTGCCCACGGCGCCCGCCGATACGGTGCGCATCGAGATCGTGGACGCAGCGGGCAAGGTGGTGAACAGCTTCAAGAGCGGTGTGGCGCCCATTCAGCCGCCCCGTCGGCGCGGCGGCGAAGAGGATGATCCCGACGAGTCGATGATGGCGGGGCGTGGCGGTCGGGCACCCGCGATGGCGGCCGGACCGACGATGAACCTCGTGACGAAGAACGCGGGGCTCAACCGGTTCGTGTGGAACGTGCAGCATCAGAACGGGCTTGGCGCACCGCCGGGGCAGTACACGGCCCGCCTCACCGTGGGCAATGACACCCAGTCGGTGCCGCTCCGCGTGCGCATTGATCCGCGACTGGCGGCCGACGGCACCACCGAAGCCGACCTGCAGGCGCAGTTCGCGCACAACGTGAAGCTGCGCGAGATGGTGGCGGACGTGAATGCCCTGTTGGCCCGTGTCCGCGCGGCGGAGACCCGCTACAAGGGGGCCACTGGGGCCGCGGCCGATACGGCGAAGCAGGTCAAAGAGGTAAGCGAGACGCTCAACACCCAGCCGATCCGCTACGGCAAGCCCGGCCTGCAGGCGCATATCACGTATCTCGCCGGCATGACGGCGCGGGCCGATCAGAAGGTTGGCCAGGATGCCATCGATCGGTACGCCTTCCTGCGGAAGGAGCTGGAAGCGGCCAAGGCCAAGCTGGACCGGGCCATCGGTCCGCAGCGCCGCATGTAAGGCAACGGACCCTCACATGTTCGATGCCCTTCGACGGTTGGTGAGCGACAGCGTCCCCGGAACCCCGGGGGCGCACTCGCGGGTGTACCCGCACGATGTGCGCATTGCCGCCTGCGCCCTGCTGGTGGAGCTCTCGTGCGCCGACGGCACCTTCAGCGATGCCGAGCAGCATCGCATCATGGAGAGCCTGCAGCGGCACTTCGGGGTTGATGAGGCGGGAGCGCGCGAGCTGCTTGCGGAGGCGGCGGCCGCAAACCGGGACGCCGTCGACCACTTCGTCTTCACCCGTCAGGTGGTCAAGGAGTACAGTCTGGCCCAGCGCATCGTGCTGGCGGAGCTGATGTGGCAGGTGGTGCTGGCCGACGGGCACTTCGACGAGCAGGAGGCCTACCTCATTCGCAAGTTGGCCAATCTGCTGGAGTTGGAGCCGGCCTTCCTTTCGCAGGCCCGGCGGTCGGCCGAGTAGCGGCGGGGCGCGGGGAACAACCCACTGGGCGACGGTGATAACATTCAGGCGGCACCCCGGTGGGTGCCGCCTGACGTCTTTCCTCTACCTCACCATTCCTGCCATGACGATCTCTCGCTCGTTGGTCCGCGGTGCCTTTGCGCTCGCTGCTGTTTCGGTGTTCTCCGTGTCGGCCACCGCGCAGGGCGGCATGGGTGGCATGCAGATGGGCGGTGGCCGCGGTCAGGCCCCCGCGTCACCGCGTGACTCGCTGACGGCCAGCGTCTCGGGTGCCGAGATCAAGGTCAACTACGGCCGCCCGTCGAAGCGTGGCCGCGTGATCTTCAACGGCCTGAACGACATGAAGTGGGGCATGGTGTGGCGCACGGGCGCCAACGAAGCTACGCACTTCACCACCAGCAAGGCGCTGGACTTCGGCGGCAAGTCCGTGCCGGCCGGCACCTACACGCTGTTCACGCAGCTCGAAGCGAACGGCAAGTGGGAGCTGATCGTGAACAAGCAGACCAAGCAGTGGGGCACCGCGTACGACAAGGCGCAGGACCTCGTGCGCATCCCCATGACGGTCACCGACAAGAACGCGGTCGTCGAGAAGATGGAGATTCAGGTCAAGCCCGCCGGCAAGGGCGGGGAGATCATCGTGATGTGGGACACCTACAAGGCCGTGGCGGCGTTTACGGTCAAGTAAGTACTCCGCAACTCGCGACACGAAACACGCCACCCGAAACTCCCCGTCGAGATCGAGTTCTTCTCGATCCACCGGGAGTTTCGGGTGGCGTGTTTCGCGTTCCGGGTATGGCAGCTCAGTGATGCCCGGCGGCCCCCGCGTCGCGATCACGGGGATCCGCAGCGCCAAGGCGAGCCCCCGTGCGCGGATCGATGGCAATGGAATGCGCCGTCCCCTGCTGGCCGCCGATGCGCACCGTGTGCCCCTTGGCCCGTAGCGCGTCGAGGGTGGAGGCCGGGAACCCGTCACGCTCCACGGTGATGGCGTTGGGCAGCCACTGATGATGCAGGCGTGGCGCGTTCACCGCCTGCTGGATGGGCATGTCGAATGCCACCACGTTGAGCACGACCTGCATGACCGTATTGATGATGGTGCGCCCGCCCGGGCTGCCCACCACCGCCACCAGCTTGCCATTCTTCGCGACAATGGTGGGGGTCATGCTCGACAGCATGCGCTTGCCTGGCTGGGCCACGTTGGGCGCGGTGCCGATCAGGCCGGTGCTGTCGGTGAGTCCCGGCTTGCCGTTGAAGTCGCCCATTTCGTTGTTGAGCAGGAAGCCCGCGCCCTCCACGACTGCGCCCAGGCCGTAGCCGGCTTCAAGCGTGTAGGTCACCGACACCGCCACGCCATCCTTGTCCACCACAGAGTAGTGGGTGGTTTCGTCGCTCTCGTAGCCCTGGCTCACGTCGGCCGGTGACGACGGCGAGGCCTTCGACAGGTCGATGCCCGCCCGCAGGGTGTTTGCATAGGCCTTGCTGGTGAGTCGCTCCACGGGGGGCTTGGTGAAATCCGGATCGCCCAGGTGGACCGCGCGGTCGCGATACGCGCGCCGCATGCTCTCGGCGAGCAGGTGGACATACTGGGGCGAATTGTGCCCGGCAGCCTTGAGGTCGAAGCCCTCGAGGATGTTCAGCATCTCCACCATGGCCACCCCACCGCTGCTTGGCGGAGGCATGGTGATGATGTCGTAGCCCATGAACGTCCCGCGAACGGGGGCCCGCTCCCGCGCCTCGTAGGCGGCGAGATCCTGCTCCGAAATCAGCCCGCCGTGCTTCTTCATTTCGGCCACGATGAGGTGCGCCGTCGTGCCCTTGTAGAAGCCATCGCGCCGCAGGTCGCGAATGCGCCCCAAGGTATTGCCCAAATCAGACAGCCGCATGCGGTCGCCGGCGGCGTACGGCTTGCCGTCGCGATAGTACGCCGCGATGGTCGCGGGATACGCCGCCAGTCGGTCCTGCAGCCGGGGGTTGCCGAGCGACGCGGCCAGACCGGTGGGCACAATGAACCCCGTGTCCGCCATGCGTGCGGCCGGCTCGACGAGCTTGGCCCAGCTCACCTTGCCGTACTTCTGATGCGCGAGATCGAAGCCGGCCACCGTGCCCGGCACGCCAACCGCTTTGTGCGACCCGTGATGGATGCGCGCGGAATAGGCGCCGGTGCTGTCGGTGAACATCGTGGGTGTCGCCGCCGCGGGCGCCCGCTCGCGGAAGTCGATGGTGGTCGCGCGCCCGTCTGGGAAGCGAATGACCATGAATCCCCCACCGCCAATGTTGCCGGCCGTGGGGTAGGTCACGGCAAGGGCGAAGCCGGTGGCGATGGCCGCATCCACGGCGTTCCCGCCGTTGGCCAACACCTCGCGCCCCACCTGACTGGCAATGGCGCTGGCCGACACGACCATGCCCTTGGCCCCCTCGGCGGGGGTGGCGGGCTTGGGCGCGCTCTGGGCCCGCGCCGGGGTGGCAACGAGCCCGGGGGCAAACGACGCGAGGAAGGCGGCGCCGCGGAGCGTGCGCGAGAGGCGAGGGATGACGGACATGGGGCAGGGCAGGTGGCCGCAGGAGGGAGCAACGGTGTGAACAGACTACGCCGGGGGCCCCCGCTGTGCTGCCGGACCGCCCCAGTTCCCGCGGGCCAGGCGCCCCTGAGCCCACCGGCTGGCTGGCCGGGTTGAATACCGCTCCGCCGACCGGCTACATTTCAAGGCTACCCGGGTTTTTGCCCGGGACGGGTGCACGCCGGAAACGCCGGCGATGCGAGGAGCCCGGGGCAGCGCCACGCTGCCCAGCTGCACACACTCCCCGAGAGATTCGCATGGCCGTCAAGATCCGTCTCCGCCGCGAAGGCCGGAAGAAGACCCCGATGTACCGCATCGTCGTTGCCGATTCGCAGAGCCCGCGCGACGGCCGCTTCATTGAAATCCTCGGGCAGTACCAGCCGCGTGGTGGCGAGAACGCCATCAACCTCGACACCGAGCGCGTCAACTACTGGCTCAACGTGGGCGCGCAGCCCACGGACACGGTGCGCTCGCTCATCCGTCGCGCCGGCATCCTGAAGGCGCGCCACGAAGCCCGGCTTGCCGCCAAGCTGCAGTCGGCCGCCGTGGCCCTGCCCTCCGGCGAGGCCTGAGCTGGCCGAGTACATCGTCGTCGGTCGGGTCCGCCGCGCACATGGGGTGCGCGGCGCCTGGGCCGTCGAATCGCTGAGCGGTGCGCCGGACGTGATGCTCGCGTCCGGCGCGCTGCTTTTTGCGGGGGATCGGGAGGGGAATCTCGCTCCCGACGCCGTGGCGCATCCACTCCACGTGGAAGATGGGCGCCCCATGAACAAGGAGTGGCTCGTTCGCGTCACGGAAGTCACCGATCGCGACGTGGCCGACAGCTGGCGCGGGCGCTACCTGCTGGCCGCCGCCGCCACGCTCCCCGAGGCCGACGACGACGAGATCTACGTGGGCGATCTGATCGGCATGCGGGTGGAGGTGGAGGGGCGCGGACTGGTGGGGCATGTGCGCGACGTCTACGATGCCCCCCAGGGGTACATCCTCGAAGTCGAAACGGCGACCGGCCGTCCGCTGGTGCCCTGGAACGATGACCTGGTGCTGTCCGTCGATGAGAGTGCCGGCACGATCGTGTTCGCGCCGCTCGACGGCCTCTTCGACTGAGCGCGCCGCCTGCGATGCTGCGCATCAACATCGTCACGATCTTCCCGGAATTCTTCGCGGGACCGCTGTCCCTGAGCATCCCGGCGAAAGCCGCTGCGGCGGGCGGTGTGGCGTACCAGCTGGTGAACCTGCGGGACTTCACCCACGATCGGCATCGCACCGTGGATGACTATCCATTTGGCGGAGGGCCTGGCATGGTCATGAAGCCGGGGCCGTTCTTCGAGGCCGTCGAATTCCTCGGGGCCACGGCGCCCATCGTCCTGCTCTCTCCGCGGGGCCGCCGCTTCACCCATGCCGATGCCATGCGCTTTGCCGCAGGGCAGGAGCTCACGCTGCTGTGCGGGCACTACAAGGACATCGATGAGCGCGTGGCCTCGCACCTGGCCACCGAAGAACTCAGTCTCGGCGATTTCGTCCTCAGCGGCGGCGAGCCGGCGGCCCTGGCCATCGTGGACGCCACCGTGCGCCTGCTCCCCGGCGCCATGAGCGATCTGGACAGCGCGCGCACCGACTCGTTCTTCGATCGCGGCATCAGTGCGCCCAGCTACACGCGGCCGGCGGAGTACCGTGGCCATTCGGTGCCGGACGTACTGCTGGGGGGCGACCACGCGCGGGTCGCCGCGTGGCGTGAGGCGGAGAGCCTGCGTCGCACGCGCGAGGCCGAAGCGCGCGATGGCGCCGCGTGGGCCGCCCGCGCCCGTGACATCGCGGCCCGCGACGCCCGCCTGGCCGAAGCGGAGCGGCTGGCCGCCGAGAAGGCGGCGAAAAAGGCGCGCGCCAAGGCGGCGCGAGCACGAGCGCGGGCCCGAGACGAGGGGCACGCATGAGCGTTCGCATCATCGTCACCGGCGGCACCTTCGACAAGGAATACGACGAGCTGACCGGCACGTTGCACTTCGAGCAGACGCACCTGCCGGAAATGCTGCAGCGCGGGCGGTGCATGCTCGACGTGCAGGTCGATGTGCTCATGATGATCGACAGCCTCGAAATGAAGGAGTCGCATCGGCAGCGCATCGTGCAGGCCTGCCGCGACGCGCCCGAGTCGCGTCTGCTCATCACGCATGGCACCGATACCATGGTCGAGACGGCGCAGTACCTCGCCGCTGCCGCGCTGTCCAAGACGATCGTGCTCACGGGTGCCATGGTCCCGTATGCGTTCGGCAGCTCCGACGGTCTGTTCAACCTCGGGAGCGCCCTCAGCTTCGTGCAGTGCCTGCCCGCCGGAGTGTACGTGGCCATGAACGGCCGCTACTTCACCGCGGACAACGTGGAGAAGAACCGCAACGTGGGCGTGTTCGAGGAACGGCGCTGACGCGTGCGCGGGACGCGGCAGCGCCGTGTGTCGGTGCGATGGACCTCGGCCAACGCACGCAGTTCGCGCTCCTGCGCCTCGCGGGTGGCCACCAGCTGGGCGGACGGGGCAGGAGCCTGAGCATCGGCCACCGGGACGAGGGCGCCGAGCGACAGCGCGCCGCCCAGCAGGAGACCCAGGCGGCGGCGCCACGCCGGCCGGGGAGGGGGAAAGGGCACCATGGCGAAGTCCTGTGGGAAGAGGAAAGGGCCGCAAAAGTGTACGGTGCGCCCCCCGTCTCTGCCGTTGGGGGTGACCCGACGGCGCCTGCGTTCACCCGGTCGGCCGACTGGCCACGGGCCGGGTCCGCTTCCAGCCCCCTGTTCCCGTCCCCATTTTCCGTTCAGCAGGATTCCACGGCCGCTTCGGCGGCTCAGGCCGCATTCCACCCCCGAATCTCCGGCACTCCCCGCATGGCGAAGATCAAGGTTGTGAACCCCGTCGTCGAGATGGACGGCGACGAGATGACGCGCATCATCTGGCAGTTCATCAAGGACAAGCTGGTGCTGCCGTACCTCGATGTGCAGCTCGACTACTACGACCTCGGGATCGAGCATCGCGATGCCACCGGCGATCAGGTCACCATCGACTCGGCCGAAGCCACCAAGCGGCATGGTGTGGCGGTCAAGTGCGCCACGATCACCCCCGACGAAGCGCGGGTGAAGGAGTTCGGGCTCAAGAAGATGTGGAAGAGCCCCAACGGCACCATTCGCAACATCCTCGGTGGCGTGATCTTCCGCGAACCGATCATCATTTCGAATATCCCGCGCCTCGTGCCGGGATGGACGAAGCCCATCGTGGTGGGGCGCCACGCGCACGGCGACCAGTACAAGGCCACCGACTTCAAGGTGCCGGGGCCTGGTACGGTCACCATCACCTACACGCCTGCCGACGGCAGCGAACCGATGCAGTTCGAGGTCGCCAAGTTCGGCCAGGACGGCGGCGTGGCCATGGGGATGTACAACTTCAACGACTCCATCAGGGACTTCGCGCGGGCCAGTTTCCGCTACGGCCTCCAGCGCAACTTCCCGGTGTATCTCTCCACCAAGAACACCATCCTCAAGGCGTACGACGGCCAGTTCAAGGATCTGTTCGAGGAGGTGTTCGCGGCCGAGTTCAAGGCGGAGTACGACGCCAAGGGGCTCACCTACGAGCACCGCCTCATCGACGACATGGTCGCGTCCGCGCTCAAGTGGGAAGGCGGGTACGTGTGGGCCTGCAAGAACTACGATGGCGACGTGCAGTCGGACATCGTGGCGCAGGGCTTTGGTTCGCTGGGGCTCATGACCAGCGTGCTCCTCACCCCCGACGGCAAGACCATGGAGGCCGAAGCCGCACACGGTACGGTCACCCGTCACTTCCGCGAGCACCAGAAGGGAAACAAGACCTCCACCAATCCCATCGCGAGCATCTTCGCGTGGACGCGCGGTCTCGCCCATCGCGGCAAGCTCGATGGGACGCCCGAGGTAACGGCGTTCGCCGAGACCCTCGAACGGGTGTGCATCGAAGCGGTGGAAGCGGGGGAGATGACCAAGGACCTGGCCATTCTCATCGATCGGAAGACGCCGTACCTCCACACGGAAGACTTCCTCGACGCCATCGACCGTCGTCTGCAGGCGAAGATGGGGTGAGCCTGCGGCTCGAGGCACGGAGAACCGGAGGCACGGAGGGGATTCCCCCACCGTTCCTCCGGTTTCGTTTTGACGGCAACGCGCGACGGCGGTAGCATGGGAGGTCCCCTCCACCTCGAGACCCGTCATGCACCGACCACTCGCCGCCCTGTTGGCACTGGCCGCCCTCCCCGCCGCCCTCGGCGCGCAGCGCCCCGCGCCCCCTTCCCCGCAACCCGCCGTCACGCCGGCGTTGTACCAGGGGCTCACCTGGCGACACATCGGCCCCGAGGGCAATCGCTTCAGCGCGGCGGTCGGCATACCGGGCGATCCGCACACGTATTACGTGGGCGCGGCCTCGGGCGGCATCTACAAGACGACCGACGGTGGGGTGCATTGGAGCGAGATCTTCGATGACATGCCCGTGCAGTCGATCGGTGCGCTGGCCATTGCCCCGAGTGATCCGAACATCGTGTGGGCGGGCACCGGCGAAGCGCACATCCGCAGCCATATCTCGATCGGTCAGGGCATCTACAAGTCCACCGATGCCGGCAAGAGCTGGCAGCTCATGGGACTCGAGAAGACGGGGCGCATTGCGCGCGTGGTGGTGCACCCCACGAACCCCGATGTGGTCCTGGCGTGCGCGTTGGGTACCGCCTACGGCCCGCAGCAGGAACGCGGCGTGTACCGTACCACCGATGGCGGATCCACGTGGACCCGGGTGCTCTTCACCACCCCCGACGCCGGCTGCAGTGATCTGGCCATGTCCCCCGCCAATCCGCGTACGCTGTACGCGGGCATGTGGCACATCGAGATCCATACCTGGGGGCGCCGCAGCGGTGGGCCGGGGAGCGGCCTCTTCAAGAGCACCGACGGCGGCGTGACCTGGACGAAACTCGTCGGCAACGGATTGCCGACGAAGATCACCGGCAAGCACGCGCTGGCGATCGCGCGCAGCAACCCGTCGCGGGTCTACGCCCTCATCGAGACGGGAGACGGCCTGCCCTTTGAGGGAGAGGCCACCGAAAGCGGGCAGCTGTGGCGCACCGACGACGACGGCGCCACCTGGCAGCTCATGACCCGTGACCGCAATGCGATGGGGCGCGCGCACTACTACTCGCGTACCGCCGTGGCCACCGACAACGACAACGAGCTCTACTTCCTTACCGCGAGCTACGCGCGGTCGATCGATGGCGGACGCACGCTCACCACGCTGACCGGCGGCGAAGCACCGGGCGGAGACCACCACGATATCTGGATCGATCCCACGAACGCCAACCGGCAGATCGTGGCGCACGATCAGGGACTCTCCATCACGATCAACCGCGGCCGGACGTGGTTCCGCCAGCGTCTCAGCAACGCCCAGATCTATCACGTCACCGTCGACAACAACGTGCCGTACAACGTGCTCGGCAACAAGCAGGATGAGCCGAGCTATCGCGGACCCAGCAACAGCCGGGTGCAGGGCGGGCGCAGTGCCGGCATCTCGCGTGGCATGTGGCACTCCGTGGGGGGCGGCGAGAGCGGCTGGGCCACCCCCGATCCGGTCGATCCGAACATCATCTGGAGCACGGCCTCCGGCAGCGGCATGGTCGGCGGCATCGTGGTGCGCTTCGAGGAGAACCGACGGCAGTTCCGCAACGTCGAGGTGTGGCCGCAGCAGTCGAACGGTCCGGCCGAGGGGGTGAAGTACCGCTTCGTGTGGGATGCCCCCCTGCTCATCTCGCCGCACGACCGCAACACGCTCTACACGGGCAGCCAGCATGTGCATCGCACGCAGGACGGCGGCAACAGCTGGCAGGTGATCAGCCCCGATCTCACGCGCAACGACCGGTCGCGCATGAAGAGCTCCGGCGGGCTCACGCCCGACAACATCGGCGTGGAGTACTCCGGCGTGGTGTACGGCATCGCGGAGTCGCCCAAGGCCAAGGGCACCATCTGGGCGGGAACCAACGATGGGCTGGTGCAGCTCACGCGGGACAACGGCGCCACATGGACCAACCTCACGCCGAACATTCCCGGCATCCCCTTTTGGGGGTCGGTGCGCTCCATCGCGGCGTCGAAGTGGGATGCCGCCACGGCGTACATCACCGTGGATGCGCATCAGGAGAACGATCGCGATCCGCACGTCTACCGTACCACCGACTACGGCAAGACGTGGACGAAGATCGTCACCGGCATTCCGCGCAGCATGCTGAGCTACGCGAAGATCATCATCGAGGATCCGGTGCGGCCGGGCATGCTCTACCTCGGCACCGAGAACGCGATCTACCTGTCGTACGACCGCGGCGACACGTGGTTGCCGCTGCAGAACAATCTCCCGCACGCGCCGGTGTCGGGCATCATCGTGCAGGAGCACTTCAACGATCTGGTGATCTCCACGTACGGGCGCGGCTTCTGGATCCTCGACGATCTGTCGCCGTTGCAGCAGCTCGAGCCGGCGGTGCTGGCCAAGGGGGCGCACCTGTTTGCCCCGCGCGCGGCCTATCGCTTCCGCCCCATCACGGCGCCCAGCACGACCTACGACGATCCCACCGCCGGCACCGATCCGGAGTACGGCGCCGCCATCAACTACTACCTCAAGGCACCGGCCAAGACGGCGCCGACCGTGGAGATTCTCGACAACGGACGGGTGGTGCGCACGTTGCGCGGCAGCAATCGGGCTGGGCTCAATCGCCTGCATTGGGACCTGCGTGACGAGCCGGGCCTCGAGGTGCGCCTGCTCACGAGTCCGCTGTTCGCGGAGCACATCGTGACGGGACCGCAGGGGCGCGTGGCGCCGGGAACGAATCGCCTGCAGATCCTCATGCCGCCGGGGACGTACACCGTGCGCCTGCGCGTCGACGGCGCAACGCAGGAGCATCCGCTGGTGGTGCGCAAGGACCCGAACAGCGCCGGCACCGAGGCGGAGATCACCGCCCAGGTGCGCGTGCTCATGGCGCTCAAGGCGGAGCTCGACAAGGCGGCCACGGCGGTGGCGCGCGTGGAGAACGTGCGGCTTCAGGTGCAGCAGCTTCTCGCGCAGCTGCAGCGGGGGGGCGGTGATGCCGATGCCGCCACCCGCCTGCGCACGCTCGATCAGCAGCTCATCGATGCCGAGATGGCACTGGTGGACCTCCGACTCACGGGCACCGGCCAGGACGGGGTGCGATTCGGCTCGAAACTCATCGGCAAGATGGGCTATCTCAGCAATGGGGTGGCGGTGGCGGACTTCGCTCCCACGACGCAGCATGTCGAGGTGCAGGGCATTCTTGCCAACGAGCTTGGCGCGGCACTGCGCACGATCGACGGCATCCTGGCCAGCGAACTGCCGCCGGTGAACAGCATGCTCGACGCGAAGGGTTTGCCGAAGATCGTCGACCGGGGCGCGTCGCCAGCCCGCATCGTGCCGTGACGTTGACCCGTGCCCGCAGGTGACCTCCACCGATCGACATGCGGTCGGTGGAGCAAGGCTGGGTGTCTGGCTGGTCGTTGCGGCGGCCTTTCAGTGGGCGCTGTTGGGTCCCGTGGCGCGCGTCGCGTTCGCCGAGGGCATTGCACCGCTCACGGTGGCGTTCTGGCGCGCGACGGTGGCCGCCCTGCTCTTCGCCGCGCACGCCTCGGTGACCCGCGCCCACGCGCTGCGGCAGCAGGACCGGTTGCCGGCCATGCTGCTGGGGGTCGTGGCGGTCGCCGGGTTGTACGTGTCCTACTTCGAAAGCGTACAGCGCGGTGGGGCGGCACTCGCGGCCATTCTGTTGTACTCGGCGCCGGTATGGGTGGCGCTTGGGGCGCACTTTGTCTTGCGCGAGCGCGTGCCTGCGCGCGAGGCGGGCGCGCTGCTGCTGACGTTCGCGGGGGTGGTGCTGGTGGCGCTCTTCCCGGCCTCCGGTGCTGCGGACATTGCGGCCACGCCGGCAGCCGTGAGCTGGGGACTCGCGTCGGGGCTGGCCTACGCCATGTACTTCCTGCTGGGGCGGTCGCTGTTTGCGCACAACGCCCCGGCGCGCGTGATGGGGTGGGCGCTGGCAACGGGCGCGGTGGTGCTCGCCCCGTTCGTACAGTGGGCGACACTCACGTGGCGTGCCTGGGCCGCCATTGGCTTTCTGGCCACGGTGGCCACGTACGGCGCGTACCTGTCGAACGCCAATGGCCTCAAGCGCATTGGCGCGTCGCGGGCGTCCACCATTGCCACCCTGGAGCCCATACTCGCCGTGGGCGCGGCGTTCCTGCTGTGGGGGGAGCGGCTCTCGCTCCTGGGAGTCGTAGGCGCCAGCGCCGTGATTGGCGGCGTCGTGTTGGCGGCTACGGCTTCGCGGCGCACAGCCACGTAAGCGCCACATCGGCCACCGACCCCTTCGAGACCGGCCCGAACCCCGGGATCTTCACCTGCCGGTGCATCCCCTCCTTCGTGCCGGCCTCATCGAGGTAGTACCAGCTCTCCTTGGTGGCCACCACGCGCTTGGCACAATCGTACATGCCAATGGTGCGGGAGCTCTTGAGCTCTCCCTTCGGATGCTTGAGCGGGGGCACGAGGGCCACGCGCACGGCCGCCGTCACCACCGTGCCGGCGCGCGATACCGTACCCGGTTCGACCAGCACCGCGGTTGGCGTGCCAATACTGGTGCGGCCGATTTCCTTGGTGGTCTTGCGCCCCTGCGCCGCCAGGAGCGCCGGGGTGCACAACAGCAACACGAGTCGGGCCGAGCCGGCAATCACGGAACGGGACGCGGACCGGGGCAACGCGGGGGCTGCGGTCATCACTTGCGGCGGCGGGCGGTGGAATCGGGGACAAACTCGAACGGCAACTGCATGACCTGCTGCACCAAACGCCCCTTGCGGACCGCCGGCGCAAACCGCTGCTCGCGTACGGCGCGGCGCACCGGCTCCACGAACAGGCGATTGGTCGTGGTGACCGCGCTGAAGGTGTCCATGTTGGGTTCGCCATTCGCGCTCACCACGAACTCCGCCAGCACCCGCCCCGGTGTCTGCGCATCGAAGAGCGAGTCCGGGTAGATGGGACGGACCAGATTGGCGGAGTCGGGGCGCGCGCTGGCGTCCACGTCGTTGGCCACATAGGCCTCTCCCGCTTCGATCATCTGGGCAATACGCATGGCGGGGGTAGGCTCGTCCTTCTTGCGCTTGCGTTCACGCAGCTCGCCGCGCTTCGACCAGAGCACGATGGTCCCGCAGGCGCTGCTCATGCGCTGGTTGCCCTGGAACTCCACCGGAACCGACGCCGCGCCACTGTAGATCTCGATTCCCTCGAACGTTCGCGGGTCGAAGGCGTCGAGGTCCACTTCTCCGGCATAGAGCGGCTGGGCATCGAGCCAGACGAGCGGTGCACAGCGGCTGCCGCGGATGCGTACGGCGTTCTGCAGGCCGCGCGACTCGATGCGCATGCCGGGCACCATCCGGAAGACGTCCGTCATGCGCGCCGCATTGCGGCGTTCGAGGTCGGCCGCCGTGAAGAAACGCCCGCTCCCGTAGTCCATGCGCCGGTAGAAGCCGGCCATGGGACCGTTCACGTCGCGTCGGCCCACAACCCGGACGGTGCTCAGTTCCACGGCAATGCGCTCCAGCTGCACGGTCGCGCGCGCGGGCTCGCCCGCCGTGATCTCCACGGCAACCGAGTCCGGTCGGTAGCCAATGCGTCGGGCCACCAGCCATGCCGACCCGAGCGGCACCCCCGCCGCCGTGAACGTGCCGTTGTCGTCCGACTCCACCGACGTGGTCGTGCCGCGTCCCGGGACACGGAGGCGCAGCTGAGCGCCACCAATGGGGAGGCCGAAGGTGGTGTTCACGGTGCCGCGCACCGT
>Ga0315899_10001163_pt1 | contig 30377 bp, 33 predicted proteins | sample LakEriMetagenome_2_FD_203518 | JGI IMG/M metagenome (GOLD analysis project Ga0315899, IMG submission 203518) | Freshwater fungal communities from buoy surface, Lake Erie, Ohio, United States - Buoy 4 MA112 | ecosystem: Environmental > Aquatic > Freshwater > Lake | place: USA: Lake Erie, Ohio...
GGCACCCATGGATTTAGGGGGGCATAAATCCATGGGTCCCTCTCCAAATGGCAGGCGAGGCATTTTAGCCGGGGGTAAAACGCCAGTTTTTGGATCCGCTTCAGACATAGGGGGATGGGGGGGGGGGCGTGGGTGGCGGAAGGGGATCACGGCTTTAACGACTCGAGAGAAGCATACAGTTTGTCCGCAGCTCGGTCCAATTCATCTAGGAATAAGAGTCTCGCGCGGAGCTGGAGCTGGCGCTGCTCGTGGATAGCGTTCGACTGGGCCTCCAATAGGATCAGGCGCTCCATGGCATTCTGAAAGCGCACGGCGGTGGCCTCTGCCTTCTGCTTTGCCTCCGCCACCGCTGCAGGCAGAGTGTTCAGGCGCTGCTTTTCTTCTTCGTGCTTTGCGATGGACTTTTCGAGAGTGGAGATTGCATGCACCATCTCCTGCTCATCTTTCTACACACAGAACAGAGGAGGGGGGGGGGGCGGGCGTGAGCACAGAGTCAATTCACAGGAGTGCGCGATTACCTCGATAGATGCCAAAAAGGAGAGTTCTGAGGAACCGGGTTCCGCGGATGACATCTGCGGAAAGAATGCACACAACAGGGGCGGGGCGGGGCGGCCGAGCGCGTTAAATCTCCAAAAACAGAGAGACAAACATAGCAACCGGATAAATAGCACAACAAAATCTCCAAAGACAGAGAGACAGACATAGCAACCGGATAAATAGCACAACAAAACATCAAATGGATGGGACAAGGCGAGGAAGCAGTGACTCCTAGATCTAAGGCGGTGTTTGGAAAGGAGAAGAAATAAATGGAGACGAGGACGAGGATGAGGATGAGGATGAGGATAAGGACGAAGTGGGATGCGGCGCTGCCGATTCGACGAAGAGGATCGGCCGTTTCGCGAGTGCTTTTGATTCGAGCAACTTCGTTTCGCGCAGGTATCGCTCTTGCGCCTCTCGTACCGCGGCTTCCTTCTCAGCCTGGAGCTTAGACAAAAGTTGCTTGTACTCCACGATTTGAGCCCGCGTCACCTCCAGGCTCTTCTTGAGCTCCTCGAGTTGAGCTCGCTCGGAAGCAATGGATACTCCCGTCTTTTGGTCGAGCTCCTGGCGTTGGCGCTCGAGCTCGGCGGCGGACTGTGTTTCGCGTTCGTACTGAAGCCGGAGCTGGTACACGAGGTCTTGCTGTTCAGCTACTTGGGCAGCCATCTCAAGGCTCTCCTGGGGGACCAGCTCGAGTCAGCTCTCATCGGAGAGAGAGAGATGGCCGGGGGGGGGGGGGGGTGGGAGGGGTACGTGGCACTCACGTCCGATTTCTCCATCGATTTGGCGTACGCGCTCAGAACTCGGTCGATAGCACGGGGCTGATCGAAAGAGGGACGAAGAAGTGGCCGAGTGGCGGCGAGTGAATTGATCCCGGTTTCCCACCTTAGGCTCGGGTGGGAGACGGGAGCCGACGAGGAGGAAGAGGAAGACGCGGTCACAGCTGTGTGCTTGCGAGCACCTTCGGAGACCGTCGTGTCCGCGGAGTCTACGATCGGTCCGACCATGCCCCTGCGTCGCTGCGCGGCAGAAACGGGAAGGGTTTGAGAGGGGCGAGAGGAGGGAGGCAAAGGGGGAGGGGGGGGGGGGGTTAGGGTTAGGGTTAGGGTTAGGGTTAGGGTTAGGGTTGGGAGGGGCGGTACTTTGGGCGGAGGCGATCTTGCCGTGCCAGAGCTGCTCCCCGGCGACTCCGCGGCACCAGATACGCTTTCAGCCGAGGCCGTGACCGCGGCGGAAGCAGACGCCGACGAAGACGAAGACGGCTTGTCCAGTCTCCGAATCTCGTCATGGACTTGAGCGAATTGCTGTTCCGTCAGTTTTTCAGTATCGACCAACGTCCGTTTGAACATCTTGACCACGTTTAGGCAACGGGTGCGAATGTCCTTCGGTTTGTAGTTCTTCAGACACTCATGTTTCTTGTACTCAGTACGGAACGCAACCGAGCGGTCCTTTTTTGAAGGAGAGGTCAGCAAGACTCTTCAGATGGAAGGGCGGGGGCTGGATACCGTGATACAGTAACGCAGTGCTCTGCACATCGCGAACACCGCCTTCAGCTCCTCCTGTTCCGATGGAGATGAGCACAAAGCTAAGGCGCCCGAAAGATCCGTTACCTGGCTGAACTTGGACTCTTTGACCGCCGTTGGGACGAAGGCGGCTTCAGCGGCGATGTACGTCTCCATGGCCACCGAATTTCGAGCGACAAGAAAATTGAGCCGTTTTTTCCGTTGTGGACTTTAGAGACTTGCTTTTAAACAAAGATCTAATCGCTGCAGACAGTCGTAGGCAAGCACCCGCGGTGTAAGTCGTCCGTGGCCGTTTTGTTGCCGATCCGTGTGCTCCTTTTCCTCCGGAGCAGGATGAGTGCAACCGAGGTTCTGCGCGAACACAAACTGAAGTTGCGCCCCATTGGGCACACCCGCGAGGGCAAGATTACCTCTTTATTCGATTCGTTGGCCGACCAGCTTTGCTTTCGCTTGAACCCGCTCTTCACCAAGCCCGCAAAGGGGTGGTACGCAGGTATGCCGTCTCTTGGCCTACTCCCCTCGCAGCCCGCGACCCAACTCGGTCTCCTTCTTGCTTTCCGTGTAGGCGGAAGAGAGGCGGCATCGGAGTCTTTGCGTAACTCGGTCTCCGTGTGGCTGGGAGTTCATTCCGACAAGCTGTACGAGCTCTGTTCCATGAGCGAGGAACAGCGCAAGATATTCCAAGATACCAAGACCGATCAGAAGCTGGAGGACTATGTCAGCGTTTGCGCCGCCGTCGCGACCCTCTACTCCTGCCGAGTGGTCGTCATCGATCAGAGCGGCTACCCCTACCAGACTTTGGTAGAGCAAAAGAACGAGCCGCTGGTCGTGTTCTGGAACGGCGTGTTTTACTCCTCGTGCATCCCGGACTTTGCGTCGGTGAGCGACCGTCTCATCCCCTCCCCCCCCCTTCCTCAATCTCGCTGACTGCACGTGCCACTGCTGTCCCTCCCTCTTTACCTCCCCGGTCAGATCGCTAGTGGAAACCTGCATGGTTAGGCTGCCGCGCCCGCCCCCCTCTCTCCCCCCCCCCTTTGCCCTCGGTCTGACTCAGAATCCTGGTTTACAGCCGGCCTGGCCGTTCACGCCTCCAAACCACTGGCCCTGCCGGCGTCGCCCAGTCCTGGGTTCCTCTCCAGTCCCCTATTCGCCTCGGCCGGAGGTTTTGGTCTGGGACTCAGTCCTTTTTCCCCACTCCTCTCCTTAGCGAGCCCTCTGCCGCCGTTGACTCCAATCAAACACTCCCCCGCACCCCCTTCATCAGACACTCCGCCGTCCGCCGCACCTGCATCATCGTCGTCCTGTTCGCCCCAAGCGCTGTCCACTCCACAAACCTCCGCACAGCCCAATCCGTCAACCTCCAAGCCCGCTGCGCCCACTCCTCCGGTCTTGAAGCCCACTCAGTCCACTCCGCCCCCGGCCGGGGAACAGCGACTGGTCTATGTATCCCGCGCAAAATAGAGAGCGAGTGCGCTGTGTGATCGTTTCTTCTGGTTATATCAAAAGCTCGACGAGGGGCGGGGGTGGGGGGAGTGGAACCTAAAAGCCCACTCTTCATGTTTTCGTCGCGCCCTTAGCTGCTCCCCTTTCCATTCGCTGTACAGTGTTAACTCTAACCTAAAACTCGGGATTTAAGCGGGCATGAAGTCGCTCGCCCTCTCCATTCAGCAGAGACCCATGGATTTAGGGGGTGGGGGCATAAAGTCACGGGTAAGGCATTTTAGCCGGGGGTAAAACGCCAGTTTTGGGATCCGCTTCAAACATAAGGGGGAGGGGTGGATCCCAAAACTCCGGATTTAGGCGGGCATAAAGTCACTCGCCTGCCAAAAACATGGGCACCTATGGATTTAGGGGGGCATAAATCCATGGGTCTCTGCCAAGTTAGCAGGGCAAGGGAATTTAGCCGGGGGTAAATTCCGAGTTTTTGGTTCCCCATACACCCCCTATGTTGGACCTGGATCCTAAAACTCGGGATTTAGGCGGGCATAAAATGCCTCGCCCGCCAAAAACATGGGCACCCATGGATTTAGGGGGGCATAAATCCATGGGTGCCTCTCTAAATGGCAGGCGAGGCATTTTAGCCGGGGGTAAATCCCGAGTTTTGGGTTCCACCCCTACCTCCCTATGTCTGGAGCGGAGCCAAAAACTCGGGATTTACCCCCGGATAAATTCAATCCCTCCGCTGGGCTAGCAGGGACCCGTGTCTTCATGTCTGTCTAATTCCATGGGACCCTCACCAGATCACAGGCGAGTGATTTTATGCCCACCTAAATCCCGAGTTTGGAGATTCAGCCCCGTGCCCTCCCTCGCCCTCTCTGCCAAAATATGCCGCGCGAGTCTTGACGAAAAATGGTTCTTTTTGATATCAACTCACTCATTTTGCTGCACACGAGCACGTTTGACCCGAGAATCTCACTCGTAATGCGAGAATCTCACTCGGAATGTGAGAATCTCGCTCTGCAGCGGGAGGGTATAGTCCCTGTGTACTAGTGTAGTCGGAGACTTTCCAGGGTTGCAGCCGCGCACCTCGACTGTGGGCGGGTATAGTCCCATACAGAATACACAACCGTCGGGGAGACTCCCTACAAACAGGCGCGCGTGACTCGGCTGACGTATGTGTTCTGCGTCGCATCACAGATGTCTGACATGCAAGACTATAAGAGCACGAACCGCTCCGAGGAAGAAGCCGTCGTGCCTCCGGCGCCCGACGCCAAGAACAAAGACGAAGAGAGCGGCAGTAGTAGTAGTAGTAGCAGCAGCAGTAGCAGTAGCAGCGAGAGTGACTCTGGGGAAGACTCCGAAAGTGGAGAGGAGAGCGATGACGACGGCCGTGAGGCGAGGGAGACTCGGCGCAATCGCAGTCGGAGTCCCCAGGAGAAGCGTCGCAGTCCGAGTCGCGGCCCCGCTCCCGAAAAGAGACGCAGACGGAGTCGGAGTCGAAGCCGAGACCGCGCCCGCGCCCGCAAATCCCGCCGCGACAAACGCCGGCGGTTTGCGAAGCAGGACGTGCGCAGCTTGGAGAAGAGAGACGTACGCGATCTCACCCCCTCGGAAGCCACTCGTTTTCAGTCGTTGATGTGGGTGCGGAGTTTGCTCGCGATGGCCGACGCCGGGACGGTGTTTCGCGACACCAAGAGCGCCATCGCCGTTCGCACTGGCTTCGAAAAGATGAGGCTGAGCAAGGGCATGCTCGCTTACGTCAATAAGAAGTTTACCCCACACGAACAGCCGCGCGCAAGACCCACTGCGAGTCAGGCGGTTATGCTTCCGGTGTTGCTGGACGGAAAAGACTGCGTGATTCAGACTCCCACGTCCTCGGGCAAGACCACGAGTAAGAGGCGCGGGTCCAGAGTGGCGCTGATGCTGACGGGACTCTGTGTGCTCGCGCAGTGATGTGCATCGCGGCCTTGTCGCGGGTGGATGTTTCGATACCAGCGCTACAGGCGGTGATTCTCGCCCCTACCTGGGCGCTGGTGAAGCAAATAGGCCAGCGACTGGCTGATACATCGGCGGGCTCGCAGTCTGGAGTCCGCATCGGAGTGCGGACGGGCAACTTCGCCGGTGTATACGACGAGCAGAAGCGGCCGCTTCACGTGATCGTGGCCACGCCGGGCACTCTTTACGGAGAACTCAAGCGCGAGGAGAAAGCGCGCTCGTATTCCTCCGCCGCCTCTGGTGACTATGACAAGCCGCGTCTGCTGGACCGCCTGAGGGTGCTGTTTATCGACGAAGCGGTAACCACTTGTCGTTCGACTCCTCGGTCCTTTCTCCTGTACCTCACGTCGTCTAATCACAGGACCAGCTTCTGGAGGTGAAGCCGCAGGAGATGGGCATCGAGGGCAAGTCGTTTCTCGACCAAACCAGCCTGGTTGTGAACAGCACTCCAAAGACCGCTCAGTTTGTGTTTGCGAGCGCGACGTTCTCCAAAGAGGATTTGTTCAAGGTCATCAAGCTCGGGTGTATCAAACCCAGTACGCTATTCCTCGACCTCCTCCCCCGCCCCCTCCATATTGCGCTTCAGCTTTTGACTCGCTTGCATGCAGACGTGCAGTTCATGCGGGCGTCACGAGACGAGATGATCTCGAATAAGACGCGCATCGCCTTCCATCTCTGCTCGAAGGACGACGCCAAGAAGAACAGCGAGTATTCGAACAACTTCTCGGGGTTCATCGAGAAGACTACCGATGTGTTCGCGAAGAAGCTCAAGCGCACCGACCGCGATTACCCAAAGATGAAGACTCTTTACGCGCTGGCGTACAACCACTCGTTCCTCGGACGCTCGGAAAAGAGACGCCCTGTACTCGTGTTCTGCTCCACCTCCGCGCTGGCAGAACAAGCGGCGATGGTTATCAATGCCGCATTATCTGCTCCCGGTGTGGTGGACTCGAAGGGTCAAGCCTTCCCCCCGGATTATGCGGTCGTCGTCCGCAACACCCTTCCGGACAAAGGCGAGTCTCTCGTGAAGAAGAAAAGCGCCGAGGGGTAAGCTCTGCCAAGTCCGGCTTCGCGACGTGGTATTTGTCCTTTGCTGACCTACGTGTGACAGAGGCATTCTCATCTCCACCGGCGCCCTGGCTCGGGGCATTGAGATTCCAAACCTCAAAGGTGTTCTGATGCTGGATGTTCCGAGCAATCGAGAGGAGTTTGTTCACCGAATTGGCCGTGTTGGCCGTACGGATACTCTTGGTACTGGGTTTGTCTTAATCCTATGCAACCAAGCGGACCGCGCGAATTTGTATGATCTGGAAATGTACAACGGGTTTGTACCGGAAGAATACACCGAACAGGCGATTTTCGGCGGGGTTACGACCAGCGGAGATTGGGTTCCCGTGGACTACGCTGCTCCCTCCATCGCGGCGGCCGCTGAAAAATAGAGAGCTTTTTGACTGTTCATTAAACGCGTGGTTTGTTTGTCGACATTCGGTTTCCGTGGACACCAGCCGACAGTGGTGTGTGTGTGTGTGCGTTTCTCAGATGATGATACCAAGGATCCCAAGGGATCCCAAGAAGGTGGAGGCAAACAAAAAGAAACGCGAAGAGGAGGAGAAGGCCCTAGCGGCAAATGTTATTCCGTTGACGGCGGCCGCCAAAAAGCGGCGCGGCCAAAGCTCGGAAGGGCCAAGCGAAAAGAAGCTGAAGGTCGATTCCGCGTCTTTAGTAGCGATGCCTCCCGCCCCTGCTCCTTCCTCGGGCGCTGCGCTGCCAGCCACCTCCTCCTCCGCCTCCACCGCCACCACCTACGCTCCCGGGCCCGAGCCCGTTCTCACCACCGCCTCTTCGGCCGCCTCCTCCTCTTTCTCCCTAAGCAAGCCTCGGAAGTGCGTACTATGCGAGAGCCGCGACCACTTGCTCACCGAGTGCCCGGACTTGCAAAGTCTCGCCCTTGATGTGAAGCGCAAGATTGGAGACCTTGAGGCCGAGCGTCGTCGCTGGCGCAAGACCCACGAGGAGTCTAAACTGAGCAACGACGCGATGAAGGCTGATCTGGAGCGCACTCGCCAGGAGCTCCAGGACGCTCTGACCCGCACAGAAGAAGAGCGCGAAAAGCTGGCCAAGCAAGCAGAGGCGTCGGTGGCAGCTTACTCAGAGACTCGCAGCATGCTGGACGAGGCACTGGCGATACTAGACGCGCGAAACGAGGTCGTCCTCCCGGTGAAGTACCCCATGGATCACATCCGCTCCTTCCACTCACAATTACAGCCGGGCTTCCCGTTGCCGGCTGTATGTGTTCACCTCACCAGCCTCCTGCGCTGGTCGACTGGCTCTGACTCGGCGCTCATGGAACTGTGCAAAAAAGCCTGCAGTCGGGCGCTCAGCCCGCACGAGGCCGTTGCAGTCAGACAGGCAGTGGGCGCCAACCCCGGCATCCGGCAGTTTCTGCGTGATATGCAGAATCTGTTCGGGAAGCTTCGCTTTTGGTTCCACGCCCCCAAGGCTGCTGTTGGTGCCCTCTCCATGGACCAGACAGCGGCTCAACTGCGCACCCTGTTCGGGCTGGACTCCAAGTCCGAGGTGTTCGGCGTTCACTACGCCGAGCGCCCTCCATACACCGCGAGGTGGCCATACGACGCCTCTATCGCCGCGAGCTGCGCGGTGCAGCTGGCGTCTGTGTTACCCGAGAAAGCCCTCTTGTGCATGCTGTACAATCACCACGACGACGTCTCCTATGGCGTCGGGCCGTCTCAGGTGCCCACTCCCACTTCATTCGCACAGACTCTGGCATCCGCTGCAAACGGCAAGTCTACAAGCTGGCTTGTCTGTATTCGCTACCAAGAGGACAATGGAGAGATCCTGCCTCGCATCGGAACTCTCGTGAACAAAGCTAGCTCTTCCTAGGATCAATTCAGAAACAGTATTTGGTTCGGAATCGCGTCGCCAGAGCTGATCTCTCGTCTCGATCACCTCCAGAGCGGAGCGGAAATGGAATCAAAAGCGACCCTGGTGGACAAAGCGCGTTCGTACTTTCTGAGCGCCGAGGTACGTCCCGGCACCGACTGCAGTCGTGTACTCTTGATCGATCGCCGTCGCGTTGAGTAGGAGAGCGCAGAAGCCCTCTCGTCTCTGGCTCGCGAAAACAATCTTCGAGCAAAGTGCGAACGGCTAGTCAGGGCGGCCTTCGAGGCCTCCGAGGCAAAGCCGCAGACAGCCGTTCCCCGTATTGTGGAAATGGGCAAGTTTTGTCCGGAGATTCTGTGGGTTTTCCCGGAGCAGTTGAAAACCAAGCTGTTCTGCGAGATGGATCAGAAGCACATCGGCAGTGAGAATCGCATTCACAGCTGGTGCCTGACACTCGCACATTTGGTGCTACACGGCGTGGTGGCCCCGACGGTCATGGCCGACTGTGTCAAGCGCGTGATCGACCGGCTTGTGTGCCGCGATCTGGCGTGGTATAACCTACTGTTTCGCGCCATCCAAGTGTGCCTGGTTCCGCTGCGCAGCAGGGACCCCAAGTGTAAGTGGCGCTCTCATTTGCGCGTGCAACAAAACGCTCACTTAGTTTCTGGTTGTAGTCTTAATTTACGTAGTAGCCCGCGCGGAGGCCCGTCTTAAGGCCGTGGTAGTCAGCGACGTGCTATTGATGGACGAATTCGCCGCATTCAAAGCGGCGGTGCAAGCAAAAGATCAGGCACGCTTCACACCAGCGGCCCACGTGCGCACGAGAGAAATTCTTGTGATGCGCGCACCTCGCAAGATTCACGCCGTGAGTGACGAAGAGTACGCCAGGACGGCGGCCGCACACGGCGTCGAGTTCTGCGCAAAGAAAAAGCCGAAGTCCCGCGTGGCTTCTTCGGCCGTGGACACTGACGCTGCTCCCCGCAAGCGTGTCAAGCATTAGCCGATTATTTTCTCTGAGCAGAAAACGATGTTGAGTCTGGCGAGCGCGCGTGTTTATTCCCTTGTGACCCTCCTCCTTCTTAGATGGCCGCAGCGTCCAGCGTCGACCTCAAAAATGGTTCAGTGTGGCAACGTTGCCTGCTCTCGGGCGATGCCGTTGGCAGATATCTTCTCGTCGATGTGTTTTCTGTCAGTTTAACTACTGCACCGAACATTTGGCCAAGGGAGAAGCGTGTCGGCTTTGGCGACCCAGTGGCCGAAGTCAAAGACGTCAAAACACAGATCGACGAGTGGGAAACGAAGCTGTCCGAGGCTGAAGTCGCTTCACAGCGCTCTCTCATCCAATGGTCACAACGACACCAAGTTCCCTGAGTGTGGCCATGAAGGGAGACGCGCCTGTCCTATGTGGCGGTCGGTTGGCTCTGTTTAAGCGTTGTCATCGCCAATGTGTGCGCTGGCTGTGATGCGCGAGTCGGCGTCACGCAGCGCGTCGATGTAGTGCTTGGAATCCTTCGTGCATTGGTAATACACCATTCCAGATCCAACCGACCGCCACATAGGACGTGGGAGGGGCTCGTCAAACAGCATTCACGGTCCGTCCAAATTGCTCGTCCAGGAGGACGACGACCTCGACGAGAAAGAGCTCGTGGCGACTGAAAAGGCCGGCAAGGTGACGCTGGATGCCAGACAATTTCTTATCGCCTATCCGTGTTACTTGCTTCCGCGCCAGTGTCCCGGAGCGAAAACGCCCCAGTCGTTAGTGCTGTTTTATAGTGCTTTCACTGAAATGCTCACGGACATTTTTGATTCCCGTCTTGCGCAGATGAGCTCCGCGTCCGAGTCAAAGGACGCCAAAGTGTCCATTACCGTCCATTTCAAGTACATCAAACCGTTTATGATGTGCAAACGGGACTGGGCCCGGAAAAAATGCAGGGTGTGGGCGGGCAAAGGAAGCTGCAGCGAGGAACGCGTCATACACATCGCCGGCGAGCCGAGTGCCGTCGGCCAAACGGAGAAACTAGTAATATGCGCACTTGATCGAGTACGGCTCATGCTCGGAGCGCGGCCTCTCTCTGATCGTCAGCGCGCGCTCAATAAGAAAGCGTTTGCCCACGCAGAGGCTGTCATGCGAGTGCCGCATTTGACTTTATTCCATGGACTTTAGACGATCCACTAAAACTAAACCACGTCCGTTTCTCGTGCTTGGTCGCCACCATACTGACTGCCTTCCGCTTCTCTCCCTTCAGATAATCTCGACGATGTCTTCAGAAGCAAAATCCGACGTCTACCCGGACGCAGAAGAAGAGCACGGGTCTCACATCACGCAGACGAAGAGCACGGGGAACGACAAGAGCAACGACGCGGGTACATTCGGTATCGCGAAGGACGCGGAGGACCCTTTCGGAAAATTTGAGGTGCCGGACGAGTTCAAGACCGGGACTCTCACCAAGCTCTCTGGTGAGGAGGTGAAGAAGAACCCGTTTCGCTGTGTCGTCACCAACAACGGAGTGGAGTTTGAACAGCTTCTCCCGTGCGTGGAAGTGTTTGGGGGAACACGTCAATTTCGCATTCGCACCCGCGCGGGAGTGTTTCAGGTCCGCGCAAACCGCGCGTATTGCACCGGCTTCCCGTTCGTCGTCGACGGAGTGGTTACAGACATTCTCGCCGTCTCCACTATCGGCATTCTTTTGATGGTCCTGGGTCTAGTCCTTTCCAAGATGTAACGCTCGCGTCCTGGATACTAAAGCTGTTCGCTCGGTGTTATCTCTAATCTGGTGGTTTTAATGTTCCTTGTCGGAGAGTATGTGAAAGCCCGGACGCGATGCAACCACACTGGACGATCCCGTACCAAACCGAAATTGTGCGAGAACTACTCGAATCTGAACTAACTTTTGTTTGAAAAGGGCTTCTTATTAAGAACACATCCTCCGGCTGTCACTCACCTGTTTCCCCGTTGAAGAGAGGCACAATCCATCACATGTCGAAAGCATCCAAAAAGCCGATTTGGGTGCCGCTCCCCTCTTTCTCTCTCTCTCTCTCTCTCTCTCTTGGCCGGTCTTCCTCGTCTAATCGCTTGTGTAGTGTTCGGAAAAGGACTGCAAACAGCCCAGTCTGTTCAAGTGTCCGGTGTGTGTCAAGCTGTACTGCCGCACACACACTACCCACTGCCGAGGTCAGACAGATGTCGTCTCGACGTTCGCAAAGGACAGCAAGAAACTCGAGTGCGGATACTTTGCCTGTCAGGCGTGCTACGCCAAACAGCAGAGTCCGTGCAACGGTCCTTTTGCCGGCCGCCCGTGTGCGTCTGAGCTCAAGCTCTGCACTGCCACCGGGCTTCACAAGGCGAACGTCTGCGCGGAGTGCATCCTCGTCGCAAAGATGCCCCCTCCGACAGTCTCTACCGGCAATAAGCCCGAGGCCGTCTCAACCTGTGCCACTTGTGATGAGAAGTGTCCCGCGCTCGCCCTGGCCAAGTGTCGGGCCTTAGACGGGGATAAACCATGCAACGCGCTGTTGTGTGAAGGCTGCCAAGCTCGCTGTTGTTTGAACGGCTGTGGTGCTGTCGTATGCGGAAGCAATTTTGGGTGTTACTCAGAGGCGTGCGCCGAGTGCCGCAAGAAGCCCGGTGGCTGCGGCTGCGCCACAATCAAAACCGTCGCTTGCTCGGACTGCGAAGAGACTGGCTGCAAGGACTGCGACATGACCGAGTGCGACGGTTGCACTGAGCGTTTCTGTGAGAAGTGCCTGAAAAAACACGAGCCGAAGTGCACCTCCGGAACGTGTGTGAATTGCGAAAAGGCCGCCAAAGGCACTTGCGGCGAGTATCCAGAAGACTGGAGCGGTCCCGATGATTCCGACGACGAAGCTCCAGCCAAGCCCAAGCCCAAACCCTGTGGAAAGAAAATCTGCAACGAATGCAGCACGAAATGCATCGGCTGCGGAACTAAGAGAATATGCAACGGCCACGAGCAGATATTCGTCTGTCTCGAATGCAAAGCCTACGACCCCTCGTTGTTCTGCAGCTCAGACTGCCACGGAGATACGGAATATGACGTCACAGCTCGTTGCGATAATTGTGACGAGTTATTTTGCGGTGAATGTTGGGACGAACACGATTGCGCAACAGAGGAAGGCGAAGAGAAGAGTCCCGAGACTCCTGACGGCTCCACAACCGGGGTACGTGAACTTCCTTTTTGGTGGATCTGTGATTCATCTACTGACTGGCTTTGATGGTCACAGAAACGCAAAGCCGAATCGGCCGCCGCCCCGCCTCAGGCCAAGAAAATCAAAAAATAACTTTCCCCTTGCTTCGGTATAGTCTCTGGGTTATTTTGACTTCGTAAAACTCCATCCGCTGCGACATCGCCACACACTCGAACCGCCTGGTGACCTGGCTGTTTCCTTCCTCTAGAACAGAATGTCGGAATTCGAAAAGGAGCTGTCCGAGACCGTCTCCAGCGACAATAACGAGAAGGATTCGGAGCCGGCCGCTGCCAAGGATGACTTCGAGAGCCAGAACGATAATTACCTGTCGAGTGTGATATTGCCAGTCTCCCGGAAGACCTCGCAGGGCTCGAGTTCGAGTTCGAGTTCGAGCTCGGGTGCGGGGACTCCCAAAGAAAAGACTAAAAAGACCAAAAAGACCAAAAAACCGAACAAAAAGCGCAAGAAGCGCGGCAGCGAGTACGTCGACGACGAGGCCTCTTCCGAGTATGACGAGGCCGAGGAAGTGTCCGACAGCGCAATCGCGGACGACGGAGACGGTCTTCGTCCCCGTCAAAAACGGGAGGCCGAAGAGTACGCCGCGGAGCTGGAAGCCAAGCGTCTGCAGACTCAGAAGACCGACGCCTCGTCTTCCGAGAAGCGCGATGTCGAGTACGAGGCCAAACGCGCCCGCAAGCGCCTGAAGTCGTGGACGGACAAAGCCGCTGACGGCAAGCATCGCGTGCATGCTCTCGAAGTGGTCAAGAGCGAGATCGAGGCCGAGATCGATCGGATTCGAAGTGAGTCCAAGTACGCCGAAGGAGTGCTGGACGAGTCGAAGGATGACCTCAAAAAGTCCTTCGTCTCGGACGACGTCGTGTTTGTGAAATCAAAGAAGTACGACCCGGAAGTGCTCTTTGGTTATCTCGAGCGGATCGAATCTCGGCCCGACGCAGCCGTGAGTAAGACGAAATGGACCCAGGAGCTCCAGGACCGCGAGACTGTGAAGGAGGCTGTCACAGCGACGGTGGCCAATGCGATTTACCGCGACGATCTGCGCGATGGTCTGCAGTACTCGGTCCAAGCGTCGGATGGCGCCGACGGCTTCCGCATCTACACCGTAGTCGTCAGTATGGAGAAGGACAACAAACGCGCCTGTGTATCCGTACAGCGCGCAGGCTCCAGTCAGAAGAGCGTGGAGTGGCAGGGCTGCGTCAACTACGAGAAGGAGCTCGAGAAGCTGTCTCGTAAGTCGCTTTTCACGCGGTGGCAAAACTGTATCGAGGGCCTGTGTCGTGGCATGCCCAAAGAACTGAAGAGCGGCGCCATGGATCTGGCCTGCTTGTATCTGATGAGCAAGCGCGAGTACGCTTTCAGTGTCATTCCGTAGAGTCCCTCTTAGATTTGAATTCCTGTTGCCAAGCCCGCTTTCCTTGGACGAGAGTTTGCTGAATTTCTTGTCGTCGCCCCCCCCCCCCCCGGCCCTTCCTGGGGTTTTGGTAGATGTCCAGGCGTTATCCCATTGAGTGCGACTTCAAAAGCGCCCTCTTTCTGACGCAGAAGCGCGGAGGAGTGGTGGTCGGCTGGAGAACACGAGCAGACTACATTTTCCAAGCGTGGTTCCCGGGCACAAATGCCACGGCGAAGAATCTGAAACGCGCCCTCTCCCGTGGCTCTCTGAAGCTGGCGTTAATCAGAAACCCCAATCTCAGTCTGCGCGTGCGAGAGCACGTCTTCGATCGCCATCCTGCCGGAGAGGGGGAGTTCGTCTCTTTTATGGTGAATTTCATGAAACTCGGCTCAAGACTCGATTCGGACGAGAAAGGGTTGTCGCCGCATTTTCTGAGCGCCGATGAAATCGACTTCCTCCTCCGCGGCGTGATGTATAATGAAAACACGGCCGACCTTTACTTCGAGTCTCTGCCGGTGAGATTCGACAAAGCGAGACAGGAGGCTGTTGCGGCAGATGGCAAGCGGGATGTCCAGACTCCAAGCGAGACTGTCGATATCCGAGTCGCGGAGAGGATCCGCATCAAACTCCTGCTTGGGTCGATTTCAAAGTTGGACTCCAACGAGCTCAGTGTGTTTCGGGAACATCTGGTGCCGTTGTTTGATGACCGCGAGAAGCAAGGATTCTCGGTGGTGCGGTGCGGGACTCATGAGCTGCTCATGGAGTTTCAGGCATTTGTCGGGCTCTGGGGAGCTCCATGCGAGAATCTCGAATGCCGCAACCGAGTCGACACTTGCGACGAGAGCCGACGGTGTCCCAAGTGCGCCGCGGTGTTCTACTGCAGCCCCCAGTGCAAAGACTCGGACTCCGAGCGGCACGCTCTTACAGTCTGTGGCAAGGAACACCGACGTAAACTGTCTTCAGTAAAACTCACAGAGAGTCTCTATTCCATGGCGGTGTGCCAGGAGATGAAATGGGACTTGAACTCCGGCGAGTCCGTCCATAAGTCGGAAGACGCCGCCGAACGACGCTTCACACGAGCCCTCTCGGGCGCCTCGGACGCGAATACGCGCTCTTAGACCGACCCCTCATTTCGTCCCAAACTAGCCGATCTGTTTGCACTCCTTTGCGTTGCTACGAACTCGGCATGCTCTGTTCTCATTCGCGTGCTCTGTCCTGTGGCAGAGTAATGGCCCATGTCCCGCAAGACTCCGCCGGTCGAGTTCGTCCCGTTTGCTACTCCGCCGGTGGGTAAGGCGGCGTCTGTCCCGGCGACCAGTGCCCTCCGAGAGAACAAGAAGCGGACGAGGCCGTTGCATTCGGAGGACGCTGTTCACGACAGAGACTCGATCAAAGAGCCGCGGGAGGTGACAATAGACGAGGAGTTCGAGCAGATGGCTCGGGAGAGTTCCGCTTCCGGAGAGGCGTTCGAAGCGACAACTCGACGGGCAGCAGCAGTTTCGCTGCCCCTCCCCGCTTCGTCGGCGAAGAAACTGAAAACGGACTCTGTTCAGAACGCTAAGAGCAGCTCACTCCCCGCGACCACTTCCTCTTCCTCCTCCTCCTCCTCCTCTTCCTCCCACAAGTCTCTGACAAGATCCCTGTCGGCGCCCTCTCTCGGAGACATCATCAAGGGGTACTCGCTCGAAGACGCGAAGAAAGAGATGGTGCGCAGGTTCGGATGCCAAAAGACCGAAGACGTGAAAGTGGTGGTACAGGGCTTCACGAGTGAGTCCGCCTTCCATTCGTGCCGTGAGACGACGGTCTCCCACGCGCTGCTTGCGCCAGAAAACGGAGTGCGGTGGGTTCTGGTCGCGATCTGGCTCTCGCCGGCGAAGAAACTGGCGCCGTGGGGGTTCTATCCAGCGGGTCGCGTCTCTGAGCTCGCCTACTCTCTGCCGCCTTTGCTGACGGCAGAACTCAAGGATTTGGCTCTCGACAACAATTCGACTCTCGAACAGCTCGAGGAGCAGTGGAAACTGGTGCAAACGCATGGCTTGGAACCGCTCATACAAAAATCTGCTTGTCTCTTGAAGCCTTATAAGAACATATAAACGCACCCCCGACATCCGTGTTTCTCATGGCGTGTTCGTGCTTCATCCCTTGTTGTAGGATATGAATCAAGCAAAGACGACGTTCTCAGATGTGGTCGGACTGTGTCCCGAGTGCCACAACCCTATCAAAGTCGCCGTGACCACTGGCTGTGGGACGGTGTGCAACGACTGCTTCCACAAGTCATCGAATGAATGCAGTAAATGCGGGCGGTTACTGGGTGGCCACCTGGCCATGTACAACCCGGAAGCCGTCGCTCTGTACGCAATCACGAGGGAACTAAACGCGTTTAGGAGATCACTTCCGTATATCCTGGTGAACACCGCGGAGGCCTACATCAAGGAGCTCTTTTGGTACAACCTCAAAAAGCCCCCCACGAAATACGAAGAGTATGCCGCTGCTCGGCGCCGGTATCTGGGAGTCGAGCATGTGATGAAGGCAAAGAGCTTCATCAACTCACACCAGGTTTTACGCCCCGTGTCTTCGAAGCTCGCCGTGGAAGACTGCTTCAAAGAGGAGGATCCTCTCCTAAAGGAGCTGATGGAGGACCCGGTCTCCCTTCGGTTCGTGGCGTGTACGTGCAAGCTTTCTCTGCGATCTGACAAGCCACACGCGGCGGAGGAAGACGATGCACCCCTGCGCAAGAAGCCCAAGCTGGAAACCTCTCTGACCCTCTCAAACGCCGTTCCTCCTAAATGAGTGGCATATTAACAGATCTCCTTCGATTTTGAATTTGTGTGTTTTTATTTGTATTCTCACGCCTGGACAACGTTGCGTCCTCTTTCAGATTTCGAATCATGAGCGCGGATGCCAAGTGCGCCGCGGCCCTCAAGGCCCTGGCGGCCAAACCCTTGGAAGGCGGGCCGGTTCCCAACTACGTCGAAGCGCTGAAGCTGATCGCCCAGCTCTGGGCCGCGGCCAAGACTGACAAGAAAGAAACGGAGCGCATCAGAACTTGGACGGATGCCGTTATCAAGTCCATCACGAGAGCCGTGGTGATTGCCGATGCGCGGACGGGGAAAGAGGAGCTTTCCAGTCCCAAGACATCCAGTCTGCGCGCGGCGTTGACTCGTGTCAACTACGAGCTATGGAAGGGGTTTCAGGGCGGTCTCCCGCTGGCCAAAGAGCTGCTCAACCACAAGACAGACGCCGATCCAACGGTGTCGGCGTTGCGCGATCTCTCAATCCAGTCGTTTTACTCACAGGACGGAGAGAATCCCAGCCCTGCGCTGAGCGGCGCGGTCGAGGATGTGCAAAAGTGGCCTCCGGAGCGCGAGTTGCACGAGCACTTGGTTTCGCTCAGCCCGGTCGTCGCGGACGTCATCGAGACGGTGTACTCGCACGACCCGAGCACAGTGCGCGCGGGAGTGCCCAGGTTCCAGCCGTTCCCGTATCTGACGTTCATCGGAGAGTCGGACCTCGCTAAGCGGTGCCACGACGCCATGGAGAAGGCACAGCGCCGCAGGAACTCGTCCACTCTCGCCGTGCTGCTCAATCAGCTCATCCTGTTCACCGGAGAACGGGCCAACAAGTCGTTTGACGAGGTGGCAAGCGATTTGGTGGGCATGGCAAAGATCGAGGTGCCTCGTCCCTATCTGCTCTCGGTCCGAAATCTCTCCAAGACGCGTCCGCGTCAAAAAACGGGGCAACCGTCCGACGGCTCGATGGGCGTGCCGATGCCGTTTGCAAAGGAGGAGAAGAACTCAGCCAAAACACCAACACCCCCTGCTGCCGCGGCCGCGCCGCGTCCGGTCGCCAAAAGCCCGGAGATCAGAGGCTCTCTCAAGATCCTATTGCTGAGAGTGCTCAAGGAGTCGGTGTGCTCGCTGTCCGCATTCCGATCCCAGGAGTTTATGGGCAATCACGTGATCAAAATCTCGGAGACTCGAGTGCTCAAAGGACAACCCTCGGTGTTTGTGGCCGTGTGTCCGACCGAGAAAGCGCGCAACAGCTACCTCAGGGCACTCGACCGCGCAGAGTTCCTGGTGGACACGCCGACTTACAAAAAGTACTCGCGAGAAGACAAAGAGAACGCGAAGGCGGTCCTGAAACAGATCCGCGGCGAGCTTTCTGTTGTTCCGTTGCGCACACTTGACCCGAAGGATGAGAAGACAGCGCGGGCGGCGATCGATGCCGCCGCCGAGGTCGCCGAAAAGAATAAAGGAGTCAACGGGATAATCTCCGCGTCCGCGGCACGAGGAGGAGGAGGAGGAGGAGGAGGAGGAGGAGCGAAATCATCCGTTGGCGCGTCAGGCACGGTTGCTTGGACGATGAGTCAACCCGCCGCGCCGGCCGCCTCTACGAAAGACCTGTACTCGGACTCTGACAAGAGCAACGATCCAGTCACCCTCGAGGAAGCAGCGCAGACGCTCGCAGGTGCCGCGGGCGGCGAGTGGCAGTCCAAGACGACTCCGCGCAAAAAGGTGCGACAGCAGCTTCGCTTGGCCGAAATGACGCGGATGCTGGAGCAGCAAAAGCGAGAGAGCGAGTTGACGGTATCGTCGGCTTCCAATGCCAAAACCAGCCCCAAGCCAACAGATGTCAAGGCGGCCACCCCCGCAAAGTTGGATGTGTCTTTTTCCTCAGGCCTGAAACTCTCATACTCCAAGCTGTTCAAGGACATCGAAACGGCGCGCGTGTTTGTCACTTCCGATCTGTCCACTGAAGTGCGAATGCTCGTGAAGAGTATGCACGCGTACTCTGGAAACTCGGGCGCCGAGAGCGACGTCGTCCAGTACTGGCAAAAGCGAGTTGGTCCAATTCACAAGTTCCACGAAATCGAGACGGCGGGCGCGGTCATTCATGGCTCAAAGCAGGCTGAAATGGAGCGCCTGAAGGACCACATTTCTCGAAGACTTGAGATGTACACTCTTTCCGTGCTGCGTTCCGTCGGACCAAACGCCGTCTCCCAGACCGGCTACTCCCGCAAGCACTGGGAGGTGGAGCGTGTGTTTGCTCTGGCCAACTTCCTGGCCTCTCTCGCGCAGCAGCTGGAAGCGGCCAACTTCCGTCAAGGCTATAGCACTGGCAAAGAGCTGTACCGCCGGATGCCCGCGTTTTACTACGTCCGCCAATCGAGATCCGACAACAACGCGGCAGAAGAAAAGGGCGACTCCTGGTACGCGCCGCCGATCGAGCGTTCGCGTGATTCTTCGAACCAGCTCAAGCGCCCTTTAGAGGACCCCGCGTGCAGTGAGTGGAGACGACAGGCGGCCAACTTCATCTTCCATGCCCGCAACTCCGTTACCGCTTTCGCCTCCGTCTGCTCCAGCGTTTCCAAAGAGGCTCTCAAGGGAACTCCGTACGAGTTCATCAATGTCTTGATGGCGTTCTTCAATCCCGGGTACCAAGTGACTGCCGTCGCCCCCGCATCACAGGCGCGCGCAGTGCTATCCATGGACACAAAGGACGTGTCGAAGGTGGGCCTAAGAGCAGAAGAGTCGAAAAAGACCGTCCTCAAAACGCTGCGAGTGAGCGCCCTGGAGGCTCAGATCGCGGTGCGCAACAAGATCGTGGACTCGCTTGTCCAGCTGTGGATGTCCTCGGGCGACATGCACGATTCGATCGGCACGACGCAGTCGTACCGAATCCTGCAGAGCTCGTTTGTCGATCCATGGGTCCGGCGATACACCATAGCGTTTGCGCGGCGCTTCGGTATCCGAGACGAAATCATCCCCGCCAAGGGATCTGAGCAGCTCGACCAAGACAAATCCATCTTCCGCCTGCCGCAGTACGTGTCTCCGCCAACGGTCCCGGGCCTGTTCACCGCCAGAGACCCCGTTCTCGCCGCTCGCCTCTCTTTCTTCAAAAGCCGAGATCTGGACCTCTTCCAGCACCTCTCTGCTATCGAGCGCGTGGCGGAGAGTTCGGTGTGCAGTGTTTCCATTCTCTACAACGCATTGAAGCACGTCAACGCTCTCCGATGTCGGTGCGCCGTCAACTCTCTGGCCCGAGAATGGTTCGACGAATCGAGATTCGCAACCGAGTGGGACACCCTGGACGAGTGCGATGCGGCCATTCAGGTGGACGTCGACGAGCTGAAGGAGACCGTTGTCAAGACGCTGGTCGCGTACAGTTTTTTGTTGCGAAAGTCAGGCTCGTCGCTGGTCGAGCGGAAAGACCTGAAGAAGCAGCTCGCCATGATGTACAAAGACACCACCGCCGTTCTCCCGAACAAAATTCCGTCCCTCTACAACCGCCTGCTGGACGTTTTCCTGCGCATTACCGGCTTTGCCACCGAGGATCGGCCGCTCCTCATGCTGGATTCCCTGGACCACGCGCTCGGCACATTCATGTCTTTGCTGCGGCGGCTGCAGGACAAAGACGCGATGCGAATCCTGCGGAAGGAGACCGCGGCGTTATCAGCAAAGTTCGTGCTCAAGCCAGGAACCGGAGAAAAGGAGGCGTCGCTCTTGCATCGGTATCTCTGGGAAGGAGACTTTTGTGGCTGCCAGGACTGGTGCAAGCGAAACCTCGTCGACGCCGACGGTCCGGACTCGGACTCCTCGGCCGCGAACCGCACCGCTCTCCGTGATCTTCTGTATGCCGCTTCGGGACACCACCACAACTTTGTCAAACTGAAGGGCATCATCGCGGTCAAGAGTGCAGCAGTGCAGTATGTCAGCGGCACGGGTGCCCGTCTCGCGTCCCAGCTGAGAGACATCGCCTGGCAATCCCGCGCGTACTCTGAGCGCATCACGCTGTAGACTTGTTTTCTGAGTGTTTTAATTGACTTTATTATGAACACACACTCCCGCTTCCTCACGTACTTCTTTTCGTTGAAAGGAAATGGCAGCAGCAATCGAAACCGAAGATAACCGCAAAGCTAAGCGGATCAAAACGGCCCAGGAGAAGGAGGCGGAGACGGTTCCTTCTGCGTCCGCTCCCCCGCCTCTTCTCTCCTCCTCCTCTTCCGCCTCGGAATCCGCCTCGGAATCAGCCGTGGTCCCACTCAAACGGGCGCGTCATCCCGACGAAGAGTACGCTTTAACAGCCGATGAGGCTTGGGAAAAGATCGCCAACGATTCCTCCAAAGCATACATAGAACGCCACTTACCGCACGTTCTGAACGACTTTCTCGCGGCTGTTCTCTCCAAACTCGATGGCTTCGCTTCTCCAGTCACGGTCTACGCGGCGATGGAGAAGGACCATCGCATTTGGGAGCTCGAACACCTGGTCGTGCGCGGGTTTGGCGGAGCGGTGCACATGGCGGCCGAGCTGGGCTTGCGGTCACTCCAGAAGCAAGTGATCGACGGAGAAATCTACCAAGAGGTCTTGCGTCGGATCGTCTCCATCTTTCTCAATCCGCTCGTTCGGGCGGGTAAGCTGATGAAGGAGGCCGAGGAAACAGGCGAGGAGGGGCTTGTCCCCATTCCTTTCCCGATCGCTGCCGTGTCCACTCCCAATAGAAGCTTTTTGTTTCCATCGTGGGACGTGAGCACGGCTCCCTGGATGCAGCAGCAACGGATCGAAGTGGACCAGAAGTCTGTGAAGACAGTGAGTTCAAAAGAACGCAGTCTTGCTTTTGACTCAAACCTGGTTATGAGCGTCTTTAGTCCTGACAGCAAATGTGTCAGGGACGAACGCGGAATGTGGTTACCTGGCAAGCTCAGTATAGTATCACCGAAAGCGGCGAACGACGTCAAACGCCTGGAGGCACTCGCCCATCTCTTTGCGGCCTGCATGTTCTCCAAGGCGGCGTGGACTCCGGCCGAGCTCAAGGACAACGACCGGAAAAAGCAGGAGGAGGTGCGCTGCGTGGACGTGGTTCTGAACGCCGATTTCAAAGCCCGAGTCGCTCTGAGACCGGAAGCCGCGAAGATGGTTCTTCAAGCCATCCGAAAGGAGCTTTTACTCAATTACCAATCGCCCAAGTACAACTGTTTTCTGCGGAAGATCGACTTCTTCAAGATGGATCTCAGTTCTCGGGCCTGCCCGGGGATCGTCTGTCCGATCTCTCATTACCTGTGGCAGCGCGCCACGGGCACGCAATACCATCGCCCAGTCGAGGCGCGACGCGTGTTCAACCAGAAGCTGATGCTATACATGAAATTGTATGCCGAATTGAGCTCCCAGAACACGATCGATAAACAATTGGTAGTGGCGCTGGACAACGGCAGCTTTGCGGCGGAGCTGGCGCAGGCCTTGCACACGTTGCTGGAAAACACCGATCCGTCCCTGCCCGCCGACAAAAAGCGTCTGTTCCTGGACTACTGGTCGGCTCTCGACATTGCTAAAGCCAGTCTGCGAATCTCGCAACAGGCCGATCTCGATAATTCCCCCGCCGGTACGAAATGCGTGAAGCCATCAACCAAATCGCGCTCCGAGTTTCTAAACGTACTACACGCAAGCAACCGTGTCGCACGAGAAGAAGAAGATGCAATGGGAATGCCCCTGAAATACGGAGCGTCGTCAAAGCTGTCGAAGGAAGATTTACTTGCCATGCAAGACGACGGAGAAGACGAGAAGACCCTGACCTAAGCGTCACTCGCTATCGTTTTCTTTGTCCCTCTCTTCTGGGATTTCTGCTTTCTTGTTCTTCATAAATTCTGCGAACTTCTGAGCATTCTCTATCGAGTTTTGTTGTTTGATTTTCTTGGCGCTGGGTTGGTATAGTCCATGTTCAGTTTGGCCGCCCGCGTGGGTCGACTCTTGGGACCGGTCACTCGCATGCCAGTCTTCGTCCGTGGACTCCTTGCGTGTCTTGGCGTAGGCAGCGGGCTTGCCTGTCAGTAGACGAGCCTGAGTCTGAGCACACGCGTGGATCAACTCGCGTTTGCGTTTGGCCATCAGGTGGTTCCAGTTCAGAGCCAGGCGGGCAATGAACGAAGTGAAAGGGACAAACAGGTCGACGTCCGACTTGGACTCCGCCGTCGACCAAAACAACGCGTAGTCCGGGAAGGTCGTGTGGTCCGGACACGCTTCCGAGCGACAAGCCGCCTCATCCAGGCCTCCCAGGCGGCACGCGTCCACCACACGAATCCAGAGCTGTCGGCTCAGGACGCTGCCCAGTACTTTCTTCTCTTCCGACTCCAGTCTCCACAGGTCAGCAGTAATCGAGCGCTTGATCTTGGACGCGGGCTTCTTGAAGTCAGTGGCTACAAATTGTTCGGATATGGCGGGTCCGTCTGACTCTTTCAGAGGCACCAAGTGAAATTGCGCAGGTACGTTCGCTCTGGCGATTGCTCGCCACTGCTTGTCCCTTGTCTCGGCCTTTTCCAGCTCGCTCGGGCTGAGAACCATTGGATTAAACTCGGCGAGTCTCTCCTCCTCTGTCTTGCTTTCCCATTTGCGTTTGTGTCTGCTCGAAAAGGCCGACATGCGCTTTCTCTTTGCAGTAAATAAACGACTGATCGACACTGTGCTTTTTTTTAGCCGTTTAAAAAACACGTCTATAAAGTCTCGTTTTTCCTGTGTGTGCCACTTGTTGACCAGAAACTCTCCTCAACCGTCAACTCAATCGATCCAAATGTCTCGCAAACAATACGACGAAAGCTCGGTGTTACCGCAGCCGTCGGGAGGCACGCTGTCTTCTCGTTCGGCGAAGTTTCACGAGGAATCTGTGACTATCCAAGAGGCGGCACACCCGCCTCAGGACCCGAGTCTGGCGGTGCGTCGGCTTCCCTACCTCATGCGCTACAGCCGTGAAACAGACACTCTGCTGTTTGTACCCAAACTCGGATTCCTGTACATGGCCCTCGAGCCGCGGGCCGTGGACGCCGCACTGGGCTCTGTCAAATGCAAACACGTACGCGTGCGAGATCTGACTCCGGTGCACATCACCAAAGTCAAGCTTGAGAGCACCGAGAAGGCGGTCACTGCCAAACCCCAGGGGACATATGGCATTGAGCGTCTGATCGCCGAGTCCGACGGCAAAATCTCGGGGCTCGTCAAGGGCTTTACTCACGGCGCGCCATATGCGCTCGCGCAATGGGAAGCTGTCAAGTCAAGTCCGATGCGAAACGCTTGGATCGCTTCCTTCTTTGGCTGGGGCAACGCTTTCATGACGTCCGTCTCATCGGGTGACAAGCCCACGGTGGATGCCATTCAACAGGAAATGAAGAAGGCCTTCAAGGCTTCGGTTCGCGATGTTAAAAAGATCGAACGCGTGGAAGTCAAAGAGCTCAAGAAGACGTCCGTGTATACGAAGCAGGAGCCCATCGGAGCGGCCGCGACGGTTTATTTCCAGAAAGAGTGCCAGCGCGTGTCGGCTCAGGTGTTCGCATTTACGTTCGAAGGCTGCAATCCTTCGGACGTGTATGTAGTCATCAACCCGGAGTGTGCTCCCGGATCGTTGCCGCAGAAGCAGTCGTGGAAATACTCGGTCTTAAACACGGAGCGCATGTTTGACATGACCTCCCCGGTTTCTTCCTCTTCTTCCTCTTCTTCTTCCTCCGCGGCAGTAGCGAACGCGACGAGCGCTGCACTCCCGGCGGGTGTCGACCAACCGGCTCCGCCGGTCCCCGCTCCTGTCGCCAGTACCTCGGCGGCGGCGGCGGCGGCGGCGGCCAATGCCGGTCTGAAGCAGACGCCCAAATTAGAGAAAAAGCCGGTCGCGGCCTCGGCGTCTTCTTCTTCTTCCTCAGCAGCAGTGGCCGAAGCGAGCGCTACTATCCCGGCGGGTGTCGACCAACCGGCTCCGCGAGCCCCTGCTCCTGTCATCAGCACATCGGTGACGGTGGCGAGTGCCAGTCTGCCCCGGAAGGACAAGTCGGCACAAGCGCCGGTCGCGGCCCCCGCGCCTTCGTCAGCCGCCAGTGCCAACACCGATAGCGCTCCGGCCCAGGCCAGGGCTCCGGAACCGAAGGCCAAAGCCAAAATCAAAGTCGTCGCTGTCACCGCGCAGCCGGATTCGTCGAACAAGCGCACTCGTTCCGACGACGAAGAGGAAGATGCGAATGGGCGAGATAACGACGGCCTCTCTCGCAAACGGCTGAAGACTGGTGCTGCTGCTCCCGCTGTCAATCCGCTTGCAGAAAAGCTGGAGTCTGTGATCAACGATCACAACTCGCTCCTCGTTGAGAATACAGGACTCAAGGAGCTGGTTCGTAAGCTCCAGGATGAGGCGAAGGTCAAAGACGAACAGAAGCGGCTGCTCGAAGAGACCCGGGCTCTGAGCAAGTACGACGACAACGAGCGCGTGACTCAAGCCAATATGGTGAAAGAAACAAAGGAACAGCTGCAAAAGGAGCAGGAGGTCTCGGGTAAATTGCGTTCGGAGGTGACGGCCTTACAGAAACGGAATGACGAGCTCGAAGAGCAAGTGAAGGCGCTTTCTGCGACGGAGCACTTGGCTCCCCCAGCGCCTTCCGGACAGCATGACGTGAGCTCGCTCATCGCCGCTCACCAGCTGCTCGGGAAGGCGATCGCTTCCATGAGCGGCGCACCCGTGCCTGCTTCTGGCACCGTCTCCTTCCAGCTCGTGTTTCAGGAAAAGTAGTCGTCCCCATCCGTTTGCCCTCTCTTTTATCTGCCTCTCCTCCTCCTCTCTCGCTCTAGCTTGTGTCCTATATAAACGATTTTGAGTTTGGCCCACGAACGACGCACGAGCACCCACCAAAGTCGTGTCCGCTGTCTTTTGTTGTCTCAGATGACGTTCGACACTGCGCTAAAAGAGTTCTTTCGCACGGTGTGGGGCAGGGATGCTCTCGTCCGTGGCGGACTTCGGGCGATCCTCAAGCACGGCTACATGCGCCCGCCCAGCAACTTCGTGTGCGACCTACTTTCGCTGTTAAGGCGCATTGCCCACTCACAGGGCACCAAGGAGCTGTGTGCGCCGATCTTCCTGTACAACGTGTGCATGCGTTACATGCGTAAGCTCATTCAGCACGGAGTCAGAAACTTCTTCATTGTGGTGGACAAGGGAGTTCACCCCGACAAGCTCCAGACCTCTATCGAGCGCGCAGAGGCGGCGGAGAGCAACGAGAAAACCGAAGTCCGCTACGACGAAAAGACGACGCACTTCATAGACGGGGTGATGGTGACCTTCTCCGCTTCTACTCGCCGAGTGGTTGGAGTCAGCGACAAGATCAGCCTTCTCGCGGTTCTGGACAACCGAGCCATCCGCGCGCAGTTCATGGACTGGTTCATGGACCAGCTGGAACGGGAGTCCCGGGCCTGGCCGCCGCAGGTCACGTTTGTGGCCGATTGGACGTTCGACCGTAACAAGAGCCCTTGCGAATTCATCGGCGGAACCGGCAAGCGAGTGATGCGTGGCAAAGATTGGCCCCCGAACAATTGGCACGAGGCCGACCATTCAATCGGGTGGTGGGTGCACGGCTGTATGAATCTCGAGGGTAGACCGCATACGATGGTCTGGGCAGTTGACGGGGACCTGCTCATTGTGTTGCTGTGGGTCGTGTACAACTACCGGCGTCTGCGCAACAAACACACGCAAAAGATCACGCAGAGTGAGAACCACTCCGAGCAGGGGTACTGCCACGAGACCAGGCCCTTGGATGCAAAGAACAAGGAGCAGGAGCCCTCGAGCGAGCCGCGGGTCGTGTTTCTTTGGGAAGGACCGAGGGCGAAGGATACTCTAATCGTCGACATCAACGAGGCGGTCACCTCTCTCATCAATCGCGGACTGACCCCGGCCACTATCGCGCTCGCCGCTATGCTGACAAAGAACGACTACGTCAAGAAGGAAGCCTTGACACCCGGAATCGGAGTGACCAAGATTGCAGAGTTCTTGAACTCGAAACGCATCACCATCGAGAACTTTGGAATCGAGAAGTTTAAGGAGACAGTGCTGTCGCCCTTGTACGCCAAGAGCAAGAAGGAGCGTCCGTCAGACAAGGGACTTGCGGACACCATCGTCAAAGTGCTGCGGTGTCTCGAACGATGGCGGTTGTGCTCGACCGGGAACTCGGGGCCCTAAAAAATCTGTAAAACCACCGTTATATCCGTAGCCAAGTTTGATTCTCAAACCAGTGCATTGCCCGTTTCCACTCGATCGATCGTCCGCTCACGCTCTCGTACCCTCCCCTCCCGACCCTTTTAGAGTGCATGGCAACGAAAACAAACGCAGCGAGAAAGCGCAAAATCACAGCGACGGAGGTTCAGAATTCTCTCAGCGTGTCGGCTGTCAAGGAGAAACTGCAGGAAAAAGAGGATGTGCCATCCGGCATGAGCCAATTGAAATTGGACGTGCCGGCCGCCAAGCCCCCCGAGAAAAAGAGCCAAAAGACCACTTTCGAGCAGGCCTTTCTTATGGCCCTCTCCAAGAAGCCGCAAGACAATCTCGAGCTCCCGCCCGAGCCCGGTTCGGATCTCTCGGAAACAGACGAGTTTGAAGTGCCCGAGGACGAAGAACACGAAGACGAGCTGACCTTCCCAGATGATGAAGAAGAGGAGGAGCTAAACACGCAACAGTCCGCGTGGAATCTGCCAAAGAGCGCCAGTGTGTTTGGCAGCGTCGCTGAGGACCGACCGTCTCTCATACCGGTCTGGAGCATCAAAGAGCTGAGCGAAACGTACCGCCCGCCTGCCTCGGCCGAGTGGGTTCAGTTGTCGGGGCTTCTCTTCTGGATCCCCGACTCACAGCCACGAGGAGTCACAGATTGCATCCGCAGAGACTTGGCCCTATCTGGATGCACGCGCTTCGAACAATTCAAAGTCAACAAAGAACTTGAAACGAACAAACCCAAAGTGCTGTTGATCAAGAACGCGATCGAACACGCGGAGAAAGACGCAAAGGAACGCGTTTTCGAACTCGTGTATTACCGCGAGCTGGCGATTGACTCTTGGCGACGGCAGTTTGTTGTCGATGGGTACCGGTTCATACACGACGACCTGCTGGTCGTCGAGGACTCGGCGCCCGCAGCGGCTTCTGCCGCCGCCGCTGCCCCTGCTGCCGCCCCTCTGTCGACTGCCGCGCCAGCGAAACCGCATAAACTACCCCGCGTGTTGATCAACAAAAGAGAAAAGGAGCGCAAAGCTCAGATAGCTAAATAGCCAGCGTCGCCCTTGTTTCCTTTTCTCTAAAACCGACATGCCTCCTCACTACTCCGCTCCCCATTCTTCCTTTTTTAGCCGGACATGGAGCCGCATTACGCCAAATCGGAAACGACACTGGCTATGAAAGAAGGCGTGAATGCTTCTCAGAATATACCGCTGTGGGCCGGGCGGCCCGAGAACGCGGATCTGTTTATGACCATGACTGTTAACTCGCAAAACTCACGGCCCTTTTTATCGATCGGAATCGGAAATAAGGGATCCTCTCGGATGTACCACTCAGTCGGCGAAGTGCACTGGCATAACGGCTGCGTCGAGCGGTTCTCCTCGGAAGGTTGCGGCGTATATGGCGTATATCACAGCGGGGACGCTCCGTTCTCTTTAACGACTCCGTTCTCAAAGGTCTCTTGCAAAATACGTCGATTTGCAAGGAATACGTGGATTCGGCGATCAGTATGACGTTCCCGGGACGCCAGTCGCGTGTTCTGAACGACATCGGCTGCGATTCTTCGGGAAAGCCTCATATCTGGGTCGAACTGGAGCCAGTGCCCGTGCCGGAGAAGCCCCTCACGAGGTGCGGACCTTGCGGTGGTGATCACGACACGGACCTCTGCCCTCTTCGGGAATGCAATCGATGCCAGGGAAAGCACTGGGCCCGTGTCTGCCAGTTAACAGCAACAGCTACCGCTCCCACTCCAAATTCCTCGCCCGTGGGTCCGCAGGCGTCGAAGCATTCAAAAGAGAAGGACGAGATCACTCCGCTGGGACTCGCTTTAAAGCACTGAACACTCGGCGTAGTATTTCGAAGAAGCGGCTCTGTACATCGAAAAGAAGATGCAAGCAACGCTGACCATGCCGATTGAAGTGCGCCGTTCCGGAGTCAAAATCGCAGAGACGGACTACGGATGACTCGCGCACTCTGCAACAGTTCTTCTTCTGTGTCGCCTACACTCAAACTCGTTTCTTCTTTTTCCCTCTTGCGGAGTCCTCATTGTTTGCGGGCTCCTTTCGGTAGATGGGCACGGAAGGACCCGGCCCGTTTCCGCTGGAAGACCGCAACCGCCTGGGGACAATCACCGGTTCGGTGGTGAAGGACGTACTGCAGGGCCGCGACGTCGAGGCTTTACTGTCCATCTTCCAGCTGCGAGGAGAACCGGACGCCAAGACAAAGGAGTTGTTCGAGAGGGGCCACAAAGAAGAAGAGCCCACGGCCGTGTTCTACATCAAGGCGAGGTCGCAGAGAGAAGGAAAGCCAATCAGACTGTCTCATCCCCGGTTTCGCCGACATGCTCTGTATCCTTATATCGGAGCCACTGGTGATCGGCAACTTATCGGAAAGAACGAGGGCGCCCAGATGAAGTTTCGAGCGGGCGCGCGATGCAACGACCCCGTCCGATTGCATCAAAAAGATTGCAAGAGACAGGCAGACTGCGTCTGTATTTACTCCAACGTGCATTTCGACCAGTGCTGCTTGGAGATGTACGTGTACGGGTGGGACCGCAACGACCTCGTGGTGAGAAGCGCTGTCGGCGGGGACTGGATGCACATCACACGGAATGTGCTGAAAAAGTGGCTCCTTTCGGCCATGCCCGTGCTGTACCGCTTCTACAAAACGTATCTGGAGTGGTACTGGACCCACATCCGAGACCCTCGCTTGCTCGAGCCCGTGCGAACCGCGCTCTCTGGAATCGTCCCAGACCTGGACGGCGTTCTCTTTACCCGGAGGCCTGCAAGCATAGATGCGATCCGCATCTCCAAGGAGCTTAAGTTCTCGGCTCCGCCAACCGAGTGTGTGAACGACGTGCTTCTCCGGCTTCCCGCGGCCGCCGTCAGACGCATACAGCAATGCCTCGGTCACAGCCATGCACTCCACTTGATCCTGCCCTCCAATTCCAGCTTCTGGCTGGAAAAGCTTAAGACTCTGGCTGCGATAAAGACTGCGACCGACGCCCCTGCTTCCGTGGTCCTCGTGGAAGCCGCAAAAGCCATGAGAGGCAGTAGACCGATGTCTGCGCGTGACTTGTATCGATTCGTGTCTCGTGTGTCCCAAGAGATCAGCGCTCGCAGGCTGTGCTTGGCGTTTTGCGGCCGCGGTCTCCCGTTCTGCTTCCACGGAAAGAACATCACCCACCCGCGCTGTCCATGTGAATCCTGGTCTTCAAAGCCTCGGTTCCAGTGAATGGCGAGTGGGAGTGAAGGGCGGAACCGAAAACTCGGGATTTACCCCCGGCTAAATTCCCCCCTCCTGCTAACTTGGCAGAGACCCATGGATTTATGCCCCCCTAAATCCATGGGTGCCCATGTTTTTGGCGGGCGAG
>Ga0315899_10001164_pt1 | contig 30375 bp, 31 predicted proteins | sample LakEriMetagenome_2_FD_203518 | JGI IMG/M metagenome (GOLD analysis project Ga0315899, IMG submission 203518) | Freshwater fungal communities from buoy surface, Lake Erie, Ohio, United States - Buoy 4 MA112 | ecosystem: Environmental > Aquatic > Freshwater > Lake | place: USA: Lake Erie, Ohio...
ATATCCAAACCCAACGGAAGATTTACTACATATTAGAGGATTATCTGAAAATTTAGATGGTGAAATGAGCATTTATAATCCTTTAGGGCAATTGATGTTTACCTCCAATTCAAGTAAAGAAATTAATGTCGCTAGTTTAGCCAACGGGTGGTACATTCTTAAATTGACTCAAGGTGAAAAAACATATACTGTAAAATTCATTAAAGAATGATTTTGGGCAAGAAATTGAATTATCTGCTTATCATTCTTATATTTTCCTTTCATGCCTCATCCCAAGAAATTTGCAATAATGGGTTGGACGATGATAACGATGGATTGATTGACCTCAACGATAATTTAGATTGCGAGTGCACTGGGAACAATCTAGGAATTCTTGGGAATAACTTTATACCAAACCCATCATTTGAGGAACACAGCTGCTTGCCCACTAATTTTTCACAAATTGCAATCAATAGTCAAGGTGTGGGTGGAATTTATTGTGTCGATAACTGGCAACCTGGAACCTGGGGATCATCGGATTATTTCATCAACCTGACTGGCGCATTTTGGCCCAACATACCAACACCGTTACCTGATGGACAGGGTGTTGCAGGTTTTTTCATTTTAAATCTTCCGGATGTTCCTGGTTTTGATGGACAAATTGAAGACGGAATTTATATTGAATACTTAAAAACCTGTTTGACTCAACCTTTAGAAGTAGGTTCATCCTACAATATCCAAATGAACCTTCTCGGAATAGGGATGTCATCTTTTGGTACTTCTTTACCCAATATATGGTTTGGACCGGTCGATATTACTGTATTCGGCAACACAAATTGTACGCAATTACCTGATTCAACAGTAACATGTCCAACGATATCTGGAAATTGGGTTGAGCTTGGGCGTGCCTCCTATCAAGCAGATGGAACCTGGCAGACACTTAACATTCAATTTACCGCTATCAATTCCATTCAGGCAATCATGATTGGCGGTCCGTGCTCACCACCCGAAGATTTCACATTTAATGAAGCAAATGGTTATACTTTTGAACCCTACTTTGTGATGGATAATGCTGCTCTAAATGAAATTAATTGTGATTTGGATTTCATTATTCCCAATGTTTTCTCACCCAACAATGACGGTAATAACGATTTTTTCGAAATTCAAAATTTACCTAAGAATACAGAAGTTATCATCCTCAATCGCTGGGGAAATGTTGTTTATTCATCCACGAATTACCAAAACAATTGGGATGGGAAAGATGCCTCAGGAAAAGAATTGGTTGATGGTGTTTATACCTATAAATTTAAAACTCAAAACGGGAAAATTGGACATGGGTTTGTTCATTTAGTGAGGTGATTATTAGCAACCCCTCCCATTTAGGTCCATCCTGACCGAACGAAGTAAGCGTCAGGATATTCCTGTTCACATACAAAAGCAAATGGAAATGCAAAAAGAGAGCGCTAAAAGCGCATGGCTTTTCCTTGTTAAGCCCCTCGCCGAGGTCCATCCTGACCGAGCGGAGGGAGCGTCAGGATAGTCCTGTAGGTTTTCTTTCAAAAGCGAATAGAAATATGCTCCTGGTTTTATTAACAGATTTGTTTTTGGTGCGTTTATGGTGTATATTTACACCACATTACAAGCATTATGAGAAGACAAAGCATTTCCTTTACGGAGCCAAATGATGAATGGCTTAAACGTCAAATTGATAATAAAGAATATTCAAGTAAGAGTGAATTGGTGAATGATTTAATTCGTCAGGCAAGAAATCAGCAACAACAAATTGACCTAATCCGACTAAAGTTAGACCGAGCTGAAAAATCTGGATTTACGTCAGATTCAAAGGCTGACATACTAAAGCAATCTAAAAAGTTGTTGAATGGCTAACTACAAATTGAGTAATGTTGCCAAGGAAGATTTAATTCGTATTCATCATTATGGTGCGAAACAGTTTGGGATAAAACAAGCTGACGAGTACGTTGAGGCTTTTTTTATTCACTTTGAACTTATTGCTGAAAATCCATTTGGATTTGAATCTGTTGATTTTATTAAACCAGAATATAGACGTTGTGTATGCGGGGTTGACAGTATCTACTACAAAATCCATGAGAATACCGTAGAAATTATGACAATCATAGGTCGACAAGATTTCAATCCATTGTAAAGAGCAAGGCCGTGAAATAGGTTGGCGCTTTTTTATGCCATAAACTGACCTTGTTACTTTTTCCGTTTTTTTCGTAACTTTGATTGAATGTCAAATTCATTTAAAAATCACCTTTATGCAATCATTTCAGGAAAGAGCGAAGTTAGGCATGGAAAAGTTATCCAAGCAATCGCCAACCACCTTAGAGAAAGCCAGAGAACAAGCAAAGCGCTTAAAGGATCAAAGCTCTACAAAGAGCAAGAAAGGCAGGAGTTAGAAACGTATATTTCTGCAACTCAATTATGGATTAACCATATTGATTTCGATAAATACGTTAGCGAAGGTGCCGAACAGAGGGTGTACTTATATGACCAAAAAACAGTACTCAAGTTAAACGATTCTATTTATTACAATTCTTGGGAGGATTATTTTCATAACCTGCTCTTGCACAATACTTTTTTTGAAGATACAGCCTATCAATTAATTGGCTTTCACTACGAAAACGACCATTTATTTGCTGTAGTTGAACAACCTTTTGTTGAGGTAACTTCAACGACGAATCTCTTACGCATTAAGGAATTTCTACTTAGTAATGGATTCACAAACACCAGAAATAACGACTATTATCATCAAGAATTAGGATTGATTCTAGAAGATCTTCACGATGAAAATGTGCTAACCAAGGATGGTCTTTTGTATTTCATCGATACGGTATTTTATCTGACGGATGATTTTTGGATTGATTTTAAAAACCTAGAGTAACTTTAGTCTTTTGGGTTAATAAATAGATTCTATTTGTTCCAAACCAACATAGATTAGGTCCATTCAAACTGCGAAGTACGTCTGGATATTCCTGTCCCCGCTACATGTAACCAAACTTAAAAATACAATTGTATTTCAAACGCTTTCTTATGAAAATACTTAGTTGCGTACTCGTTATTTTGTTCAGTAGTAATATCGTAGTTGGTCAACCAGCGATTCATGGTGATATGAATGATATTAGCGCTGACTCCACATTAAAAATATTGTATGAATATTTTGAAAAATTGGCAATTGAAATGGAAAGTTGGAGCCCGGAAGAACTCAAACAATTTAAAGAAACCTTTATTCATAAACGTGGACATATAAAAAGACCTGAACAACCCATACAACTAGATGCAACAGCTTTGAATACACAAAGCACGACTGTTACGAATCTTCAACTAGAATCGGGTTGTGCTTATTTTAGATTTGGTAATACATCTAACTACCCATTAATTGCAAGGGGACCTGTTTCGGGCTGGATAGTCTATTGTGCCTCACAAATACAGGACACTGTTATGACCAAGGCTTACAATAATGGTCTTCCATTTACAGGATTAGCAACGAATACAGATTCTAGTGGACATCTTTTGGGGAAGTATATTTTCAAAAACGGACTAATTCAAAGCATTGAAGAATTTACTCCTCAAGGAATGACATTGATAAGTTTGAACTTTATAAATGGCCTTGCACACGGAGAAAGTAAACAATACAATTCAAATGGCAATCTCCGTTTTCTAGTCACTTATAACCTTGGGCAACGGGATGGTAAATTTTATACTCTTTGTTACACAGATGATCCAATCTGCAGAACCAGTATTAAGGAAGGTTACTACGTGTGCGGGGAAGAAGTAATTGTGAATAAAAGATGTGAATAACCCACTATCTTTTAAAAAAATTTACACACTTAAGTTACGCAGATAGAATAGAATAACACTCTTAAAATCAATCGATTATTTTTTATTAATTTGATTATTTTGCATTTCCAGAAGCGTTGATAGCATGCTTTCAAAAACAAATGGAAATGCAAAAAGAAAGCGCTAAAAGCGCTTGGCTTTTCCTTGTTAAGCCCCTCCGAGGTCCATCCTGACCGAACGAAGCGAGCTTGCCCCGATCAAACGAAGTGCGCGTCGGGAGCGTCAGGATATTCCTGTCCCCGTTACTAAAAAGAAAAGCGCAGTTACGAAAGTGTTGGCGCTTTTTCTTTTTCCCTTGTTCTCTCCATCTAAGACGGACTGCTTCTCACTCTGAAATTTTGCGCTTTTCTTATAGAAATAGAAAGAGAGTGATGATTAACGTTCATCGTTCTAAGCTTTTCCTCGTTTGGTCACTTTCAGTATATTTTTCTAATTTTAACTTAAAATGAAATGAATGCATAGGAACAATTCATTATTACCCCTGCTGATTGTCATTTTGTTCTCCTTCCATGTTTCAGCCCAAGAAAATTGTACCAATGGATTTGACGATGATAACGATGGATTAATTGATTTCAATGATCCTGTTGATTGCCAATGTGTTAATTTCAATCTTGGAACAAATACTAACGTTTTTCTACTAAACCCATCCTTTGAAGAATATAATTGCCTGCCAACTCAATTTTCTCAAGTAGTCGATACAAATGTTGTTTGGGAAGACGGGATTTATTGTGTTAATAATTGGCAAGCAGGGACATTAGGTTCATCGGATTATTTCATTAATACACCTGGTTCTTTTTGGCCAAACATACCAACGCCACTGCCCAATGGACAAGCTGCTGCAGGTTTTTTTATTATAAATCTCCCAGATGTGACTGGTTTTGATGGTAATATAGAAGATGGAATTTATATAGAATATTTGAAAACCTGTTTAACTCAACCCTTGCAAACTGGAAATTCATATAACCTTCAATTGAACTTGACAGGAATAGGAATGTCATCTTTTGGAAATGCGTTAACCAACATTTGGTTTGGACCTATAGATATTACGCTATTCGGCAGCTCTAATTGCACTCAATCGGCTATTCAAACTGATGGTTGTCCTGTAGGCTCCACTGATTGGGTTAAACTTGGTCACGCCACTTTCCAAGCGGATGGTACATGGCAAATAATCAATATAACATTCACCGCTTTAAATTCAATTCAATCCATCATGATAGGCGGCCCGTGTTCTCCACCAAATGATTTCACATACTCAGAAGCCAATGGTGAGACCTTTGATCCTTACTTTGTATTGGATAATGCTGCTCTCTATGAAATAAATCCAGAAGATTGTAATTTAGGTATTACTTTTCCTAATGTGTTTTCACCCAACGATGACGGTACAAACGATCTGTTTGAAATTGAAAATTTACCAGAAAACACCGAGGTAATTATTCTAAACCGCTGGGGGAATCTCGTTTATTCTTCAGCTAATTACCAAAACAATTGGGATGGTAAGGACAATTCAGACAAAGAACTCCTTGATGGTGTTTATACTTATAAGTTTAAGACACAAAGTGGTCAAATTGGCCATGGATTCGTACATTTGGTTCGGTAGCTTAATACATTGACATTGAATTTATCAAATGAAGAAGTAAACAAGTATATGTTTCAAAAAATGAATTTGCTAGATTAAATTTGTCAATTAATGTCCATCAATCTCACCTACGAATTCTCAGCTCCCGTTTGGAAACATTCCGCCACTGGGGGATGGTATTTTGTATCCTTACCCATAGAATTTTCTGAGGAAATACGTCAAAATATCAAATGGCAAGAGGAAGGATGGGGAAGAATGAAGATCAAGGCAAAAATTAGAGAAACTTTATGGGATACCGCGATTTGGTATGATACAAAACTAAATACCTATATCCTACCTGTAAAAGCAGATATTCGGAAGAAAGAAAAGATTGAAATTGGAAATATTTTGGATGTTGAAATAACTCTATAACTTCGCTTTAACATGGTAGACCCAATTGAAACATACCTCTCCGCAGTCAAAGCACTTTGTCCTAAATTTTCAGAGGAAGAACTGGAATACTTCAGAAGTGGCTTAAGCATTACCGAACTTCAACCAAAACATTTTTACATTCACGCGAATGCCCTTCAACACGAAATTGGTTTCGTCTATCAAGGATTGCTCCGTGCGTTTTATGTAGATGAAAAGGGCAATGAAATCACGGTCAATTTTGTGAGAGAGAACCGCTATGCCACACATTATACCGCGTTTATCTCCCGAACGCCAAGCAAGTATTACTTCCAGTGTATTGAACCTACCATTCTTGTCAATCTTTCTTATCAACATATTCAAGCCGGTTACGAAAAATACCCAAATATTGAGCGCTATGGTCGTTTGGTAGCAGAAGCCGTTTTAAAGTTCCAGCAAAAGCGAATTGAAAGTTTTCTTTTTGAAACGGCCGAACAGCGCTACCTTGATTTTATTCACGAAAATCCGGATCTGTTTAATCGCGTTTCTTTATCACAACTAGCCTCTTTTTTGGGAATGGAACGCCAAACACTAACACGTATTCGACAGAAGTTGGCAAAAGCTTGATCTTAAACAAGAAGAAACCGATTTCAAACGATTTCCGCTTTGGGTTGTCAAACTAATTTTTACGAGAAGCTAAATTTTTAGAAGTTTGTTTTTCAAAAAATGTAAAGACGAAAAATGAAAATAAACTCATTAGCTTCAATCCTTATCTGTATTTGTTTTATTTCATCCTGCGGGATAAAAAAATATTCCAAGACAATGGAACAGTTGTCCACCACGGAAATTATAAATGTGAAGTTTACAGAAAAACAAATTTCCGAGGACATCGATTATTTCATCAAATCGGTTGAAGAAGTTTCTCCTTTTCCATACATGAATGCAGATTCACTCACAATTCAAGCCTTAACGAAAGAGTTAAAGCAAAAAGGTGATCGAATGGGAAATGAATTATACCTAGATTTCATGCGCTTATCTGCCGCTTTTAACGTAGGTCACATTTACACCTTTCCACCCGAAGCAATGCTGGATGAAGCGATTAAAAATGGGGATCAATTTTTCCCCTTGTTCCTAAAAAAGAATCAGGGCAATTGGGAAATCATGGGGATAATCGACAATGCACTTCCTGAAAAAAACATTGGAGATAGAGTGACCAAAATCAACGGGATGGAAATGAACGAAATTATCAAGCAAATTCACCCACTTCTCGCCAATGACGGAAATAGTGAGGAAATGATTGGAAATTCGTTGCCGTTTTTATTATGGGCGGTAAAAATTGGGCATCCTTTTTCTGCAGAGATTATTCATAAAGAAACTGGTTTATCAGAAGTTGTTCAATTGCAGGGAACGAACGATCTCTCAAAGTACAGAACGCAAAGACCAAAGAAAGAAAATGAAAAACTGGATGATTATGTAACCTTTGAAATTTTGGATAAAAACATCGGATTTATCGATGCGAAATCCTTTTATTTTGTTCAAAACAATAAAATAACGAAAGCCTTCGACAAGGAACTGGAATCTTACTTTGCTCAATTAAACCAAAAAGGAGTATCAAATTTAATCATTGATCTTAGGGAGAATGGAGGTGGGTCAAGTTATCCGGCGGAAGCCATTCTCAGAAAAATAGCTCATAAACCTTATCAGCAAGAAGGAGGATCAACGATGCGTGTAAGTGCTCAGTTCAAAGAGTTTATAGATAATTTACCACGACCAATTCGTTTGATTGCAAAAAAAGGACAGATGAAAAATTTCTACCTGCATCCAATTGGAACAAATGTGAAAGAAGAAAACAAACCTGCATTACCGAAAAAAGTAAAAAACAGTTTTAATGGTCAGGTTTATGTTTTAATCGGACCCAATACGCATTCGGCTGCTATGATGATAGCTAATGCCATTGAAGATTTTGACCTCGGAATTTTGGTGGGTGAACCTACAAAAAGTATTCCCCGGGAACTGAGTAATGCGCTCCCCTTAAAAACGCCTAACGCGAAAGTAGCATTTGTAGTTCCAGCTACCTTGTTTACTCGTGCCAGCGGTGACGCAAACAATTACGAACCCGTGAAACCGGATGTATTGATTGAAACTTCGCATGATGATGTTCAACTCAAGCGTGACCCTGTTATGCAGTATATTTTGGGTAAAATAAGTGGGATTAACTAGTATAAACCAAAATCAATACGTTTCGTTTAAATAGTATATTGAATGGAATGATTAGTTCAAAAAACATAGTGAAATTATCACTTCATTTGCTTGGCTGGGGAGTTTTGTTGCTGTTAGTTTTATTGCAAAATGATCTTAGTGATTGGAATGACGAAGACTACTTTTTGTTTGCTAATATTCTTGTTTGTATAGGAATTGTGGCATACATAAATCTTTATTTTTTGATACCGCATTATTTGTTCGCAAAGAAGTACGCTCATTATACAGGATTTCTGTTTGTACTGGTTTTTCTGACGGCTTCATTGATAACCTGGATCATTAATGATCTTGATCTTGACAGTATTGATTGGTCTTCACGATTTGTGGTCACATTGATCGCCTTGACTGCTTTAGCATTGTTAACTAGTGGCGGAAAGTTACTTGTAGAGTATCTTAGGAAGATGATGAGGTTCAAGGAAATTGAAAACAAGCAGCTGAAGGATGAACTTGCATTGCTCAAAGAACAAATTCAACCCCATTTCCTATTCAACACCCTAAATAACCTCTATGGTCTCATTACCCAAGATCAAAATCAGAAAGCAGCGGAAATCACCTTAAAATTGTCTGATCTCATGCGTTATTTGCTGGAAAGCAGTAAAACCGATAAAGTTAGTTTGGAAAAGGAAATACAGTTTTTAGAGGATTATTTAAGTTTAGAAAAAATACGTTTGAGCAAAAACACAGATATCCGCTTTGAAGTTTCAGGAATTGTTTCAGATGTTTTCGTGGCGCCATTGTTGTTTATTCCCTTGGTGGAAAATGCGTTCAAACACGGATTAAAAGCTAATAAATCTGACTGTTTTGCCCACTTTTCATTGTCTGTGCAGGGGAAAGATTTATTTTTTGAAGCTAAAAATTCATTAGGAAAAAGCCTTGAAAATTCACTAGAAAGCGGAATAGGCATCGCAAATCTCAGGAAACGATTGCAACTTATTTATCCCAATAACCATCTACTTGATATTCAAAAATCGAACGATGAATATAAAGTCGTTTTACACATTCAACTATGAAGTTTAATTGCTTAATCGTCGATGATGAGCCAATAGCTCAGCAGATTTTGGAAAAATACATCTCACAAATAGAAGTGCTGAATTTGGTCGGTAAATGCGGGAATGCCTTTGAAGCATTGAACGTTTTACACAAAGAACCTGTTGACATTTTATTTCTGGATATAAAAATGCCTTCACTTTCGGGATTAGACATGCTCAAAACGTTGCAAGCCCCTCCTAATGTTATCCTAACAACTGCTTTTTCAGAATTTGGTGTAGAAAGCTACGAATATGGAATCACCGATTATTTACTTAAACCCATTTCGTTTGAGCGTTTTTTAAAGGCAGTCAATAAACTAGTAATTCCTCAAAATTCTAAATTAACCCTACCTCAACCCGAGGACAAAATAGTTGAACCCACATTTATTTTCTTCAAGGCTGATAAAAAAATTCACAAGTACTATTTTTCAGAAATTCTTTTCATTGAAGGAAGTGGAAATTATGTGAAAATCCATTCGCAACATGAAAAGCCTTTGATGGTTCTTGATAAACTGACAGATTTACAAAACAAACTGCCTCAAAAACAATTTATCAGAATACATAAATCATTTATTATAAACCTTTCGCACATTCAAAAAATTGAGGGAAATACGCTGAACATTCATCACAAAATAATTCCAATTTCTTCAACTTTTAAGCAAAACCTTGAAGGGATAATCAATGAAAATCAGTGAATTAGAACTAAAAAAAGATGTGTTACACATGAAAAACATCAATGTCATTTTGTAAAAAATAATCATGTCATAAATTTTGAATAGCAGCCAAAATGAAGAAATATTTGGTGTTTTGCCTGCATTTCAACTTAGTTTATTGAGAATTATTTAGTAGTCAAATTCCTAAAAGTATAACAAAACAAAAAGTTTTAGGAATTTCGTTTCAGAGCCTTTTATGAATGTTGAAAGTAACATGTAATTTAGTATTCTAAACAATTCCATATGACTGCTCTCACTGAAAGTATCAACCAAATCGTAAGTCTTACCGAAGATGAAATAACAGCCATTGAAAAAGCATATTCCACCGTTGAAATTTCCAAAGGCGAATTATTTATAGAACAAGGGAAAGTTTGCAATCAGGTGGCTTTTGTGGTTTCTGGGAAACTCCGCAATTTTTATTTTGATGAAGCAGGAAATGAGGTTACTTGTTATTTTGTCACCCCTAACAATTTTGTTTCTGCATTTAGTAGCTTTCTAACGAATGCGCCAACACATGAAAATATTTCAACGCTAGAGGACACTGTGCTTAGAACAATTACAAAAAAAGACCTGGAAGCACTTTGTGAATTAGTTCCAAAGATGCAGATCTTCAGACGAGTAATTGTCGAAAACCTTTTCATTATCATGGAAAAAAGAATCATGATGCTGCAATCGCAATCCGCACATGAACGGTATGAAAAAATGATCAAAGAAAACCCGGAAATACTTTTGAGTGTTCCCCTTCAATACACCGCTTCGTTTCTGGGAATCACGCCTCAACATTTGAGTAGGTTACGAAAAGAGTTGCAGAAGTGATTTCTTAACAATTGTTCAGTGTAATGCCGATCATGTTTTTCAACTTTGTCGGAGAACTTGAATTAAAGCAAATGAACATATTACTCATCAACGCACACAACAGGGAAAACAGTTTCTGTTCAGCTTTGGCAGAGGCTTACAAAGAGGGCGCAAGTTCCGCTGGACATCATGTTCAAACATTGAATTTGCGTGAGTTGGAATTGGATAAATACCTGCGTTACGGACATGAGAAACGTTACGTGCCCGAGGGTGATGTACTAAAAGCACAGGAACTCATTACTTGGGCGAATCATTTGGTATTTGTTTATCCTACTTGGTGGGCTGGCTTGCCTGCTTTGTTGCGTTTGTTTTTTGAAATGGTATTTTCACCGGGTTTTGCCTTTAAGTATCCTGAGAAACAAGGAAAAATTGTGAGATGGGATAAATTATTGAAAGGAAAATCGGCACGAATTATCTCAACGATGGATGCTCCGCCTTGGTATTACAAATGGATCATTGGAGATCCGGGAGGAAAAATCATGCGAAAAGGAATTTTAGGATTCTCGGGAATAAGCCCTGTGAAAACCACTTATTTTGGATCCTTGAAGTTGTCAACTGAAGGACAACGAGATAAATGGATCAAATCGGTTCATTTATTGGGTTTAAACGAAAAATAAGAAAGGGAAGTAAATTCGAAATTATGATCTGTAGCGAACAGTTTACTCCTTTTTTGTGTATTATGATTTTATGGATGAATCAAGTTTGCGCGTAACTTAACACATACAAAACATTAGTGAATGCTCGGAAAATACAAACCATCCAGCCTAAAAGGTAATTTTGAACGGAGCAAGTTTTTCGAAGGATGGTTTCAAAAGGTGTTCTCCGCAAAACACAATGCGTCATTCCTTCTTATATATGGATATGCGACGCGCAATTCAAATGACAAGTTTGGGTTTCTTCAAGTACTCATACCAAATCAAACACCTGAGATCGTTTATTTCTCGAAAGATGAGGTTTCCTGTGACGTTGATCGCCACATTTTCCGTTTGGGGAATAACCTGTTCACCAGGGAATCTATCCGGATAAACACAAGTGATATGGGTATTGAATTGAAATTATTCAATAATCATCCTGTCCGGAGCTTTAAAAATTCAATGGGATATACGTATTACATTCCGAATCTTCCATGTTATCACTCGGTATTGAATATTTCCCAAACAGTATCCGGTGAAATACAGCATAAAGGTGAGTGCTATGTATTGGATAATGAAATGGGTTATCAGGAAAAGAATTGGGGTGCGTCTTTTCCGGAAAGCTATTTTTGGGTTCACGCTGTGGATCCCAACAATCCGGATGTAAGTTTACTCTTCTCAAGGGCAGAGATCGTGTGGTTTGGAAAAACATTTATTAAACACATTGGCCACTTGTGTTTCGATGGAAAGCAGATCGATCTGCGCGAGTTGAGGAACTTTACCTTTTCCAATACTATTAATAGCCCTGAAAATCAAACTATTCAGATCAGAAGTATATCCATCCAATTAGATATTGTGCTCGAAGTTGGAACGAAAGTCCTCTTTCAAGGTCCGAAGGATGGAGAATTATCGAGAGAGATAGGTCATCAAACCGATGCGCAAATCGAAGTTTCTCTTACATGGAAAAATTCGATAAGAAAGTTCAAAATGGTGGGTAATTTTGAAAATATTGGTTCAATCTAATTGATTTTTTCCCTTGCTGCCCTTAATGGATTTTACAGTTTACTATCATTTCTTAACAATTGTTCAGTGGATTGGGAATTCGCCTAAATAACTTTGTTGCATCATTTTAACATGCAACAACAATGAAAAAATCCCTTCTCATTCTTGGAATAGTTAGTCTAATTACAACTTCCAGTTTCGCTCAAACAGAACAGAAAGAAAGTAAATATGCCATAGAAACCGATATTCTCTGGCCATTTTTAGTGCAAACAACACGAACGCACTTCACCATTAAACTCTGGGAGAAAGGAAATCTAAGAGGTGATGTGTATGTGGGATTAAACATCGATTTCCCAAGAGATCGTGCCACAGAAGGTCGATTTGCCGATTACAGTATTGCCAGTGGTTACCGACAATATCTTTGGAAAGGGCTGCATCTCGAATTTTCACAAACGACTGGACTGGGCGTATTACAAAACCATGTAACCACGGGAAAAACCTACAACAGCTTTGATTGGTTAGGAACCGGATACATCGGATATAAATTTGAGTTCGCTAAAAAGAAACTTTACATTATTCCTCAGTTTGGGGTTGCTCAAGTGCTTTGCAAATCAAATCCATGGCCTATTTACGAGGATGAAACCTTAACCAAAGAAGTAGGTGAAACACCTTTTATGTTGGGTTCACTGAGGTTTGGATATAATTTTTAAACTCAAAACAAATGAGGCGTTTAGTTAAACTTTGTCTTTTCTTGCTTTTTTGTGCTTCGAGTATTAAAGTCATTGCCCAAACTCTTCCGAACAAAACGCTTTATGTCCACGTATCGGCAGGTCTTGCAAGGTCGGAGGATGGATTAAAGTTCATGGTAAAAGAGTCTGCATCTCAATGGACTCCAAAAGCAAACTTGGGTATTGGTTATCGATTTAACAAGTATTTGGGAATCGAAACACATGCAGCAACCATGTTGACTTCATTGAAAGCAAACGGCACCTTGGTTCTAAACAATGAAAAAGCCGAGGTTACAGCCAGACATTCCAATGTGATGATCAGTCCCAAATTTTACCTGCCCCTTGGTGATAAATCTGAACTATTTCTTCGAACAGGACTTGGTTTTTTACTCTCTCAAAGCGAGATCAATAGCCCTTCAAATCCCGACTTTAAAAAATCAACTTCCAACATCGGATATATGGTATCGCTTGGTTATGCCCATAAATTAACTGAAAAAATAGTTTTTACCCTTCAATTCGATTTCAGTGATCCTTATGGTAGCAAAGATGTTTGGGAAGGAGATCTTGGCCTCCTTAATGCCGGAATTAAATATAAAATGAACAAAGTAAAATGAAAATAATGAACAAAGTAAAATTTGCTTCCATGCTGTTATTAGCCTTTTCAGCAACTAGTCATGGGCAAACATCTGAATCCTCCAATAAAAAATGGGGGGCTGAAATTAATTTACTATGGCCGATTTATCCTGGTAATATCTACAAAGGACAAGCTACATACGAGTCCTGGAGAAAAAATGATTTAGCCGGAGATGTTTATGTTGGTTTTCATATTCGACCATCAGAGTTCCGAGAAGAAGAAGGAGATTTTGCCAACTACGCCTTAACGTTTGGATACAGACAATTTATCTGGAAAGGGCTTCATTTGGAACTTTATATTGCTTTTGGACCGGGTTTTAATCGAAACAATGCCGTTGATGGAAAAGATTATACCAGTTGGGATTATGAAGTTGGTTTGTTAGCAGGATATCGTTGGGAGTTTTTGAAGAAAGAAAAAAGGGAAAGTTTGAAGTTTAGCCCATACATTAGCACACAACACGGATTTTATTACCTCGCTGCACAAAGTAATCCGCATCCAATTATAGGTTCCACCGGTGAAAAACCAATTTACGTTGGTACTTTAAACTTTGGAATTAGATTTTAATTGGATTTTTGAAGTCCTTCGTAAATAAAAATGAAAAACAAAAAACTTTACACCACCATAAAAGTAATATTCTCGTCATTCATGCTTTTTAGTGCTATAGGAGAATTAACCTTAAATGAGACCGTAGTTCATTCCATGGAGCTTATTCAGATGCCTGTTTACCTGCTTTACCTTCTCGGTGTTTTGAAAATTTCTGGAATTATTGCCTTGTGGTTTTCTCCTTACAAATGGATTAAGGAATGGGCTTATGCAGGATTCACGTTTGATTTTATCGGAGCCATTTTTGGCTTTATCGCAACAGGAATTCTTATAATGCCGGATATCGTTATGGCTCCGGTGGGTTTGATGCTGTGCTTGTCTACTTATTTTTTTTGGAAGAAAACGAATTGAATTTCTTTAAAAGAAAATCGAAATTCATTTTTGACACATTTGTGTCAGGTTAAACTTTCCTGTTCTAAGTAGTTTTGTTCTGTTCATTATAATCGTGAACATCAAAATTAATACAACAAGCATGAAAGAAATCGCATTAATAACAGGAGCTTCCTCCGGAATTGGATACGAAATAGCCAAACTATTTGCAGCAGATAAAACGGATTTGCTCATTGTGGCAAGAAGCGAAAACAAGCTTCTGGAAATTAAAAAAGAATTCGAAGAAAAATTCAAGGTAGATGTATTTACAGTTGTGGCTGATTTATCCTCCAATGAAGGGATACAAACTGTTTATGAAGCGGTACTTTCAAACAACTTAGTTGTAAATTATGTAGTGAATAATGCCGGTTTCGGAGATTATGGCGCCTTCATCGATAGAAGCATGGAGAAATACAAAGAAATGATCCATTTGAATATTGTAAGTCTGACAGCATTGAGCTATCACTTCGGAAAAGAAATGGTCAAGCGTGGAAAAGGCAGAATTTTAAATGTTGCTTCCATGGCTGGTCTTCAACCAGATCCGAACTTTGCTGTTTATGGCGCAACCAAAGCCTATGTAATAAGTGTATCAGAAGCCATTCATAAAGAATTTGAAAAAACAGGTGTTACCGTTACCGTATTATCTCCAGGAGCAACCGCATCGAATTTTATGGATCGTGCGGATATGAATAATGCCAAACTATACGCAAGTGGTGTAATGACCTCTTTGGATGTTGCGCGAGAAGGTTACAATGGCATGATGAAAGGAAAACTCCATGTGATTCCAGGTTTTAAAAATAAAATACTAGGATTTTTCTCGGGAATTATGCCTCCAGGGAAATTGAGATTAAGTGTTGCAGCGAAAATAATGGCAGAGAAATAGTTTGTTTATAGTTTTATATATCAAATCTTTTAGCATAAAATTAATTTAAATCGTATGGCATTGGGACCAAAAGAAATGGGTGAAGCAATACTTCGTAACCTAGAAGAAAAAACAGGGAAAACTTTGGAGCAATGGATTTCTATTGTGAAAAAGTCGAAGCTGTCAGATAAAAAATCTGTAATGGATTTTCTTAAAAACACACATGGTGTAGGTCATTTTCAGGCACAAAAAATAGTTGAGCGCCTTGAAGGAAAAGATGCCTATGAAAATACAGACGATTTTATTCCTGCATTATTCAATACCCCCGACCTATTAAAAACGTATAAAAAAATTGAAAATACAATTTCAAAATTTGGAAAGGACGTTCGTATTCAGCCTTGTAAAACATATATTCCATTTTATCGAAAAAATCAGTTTGCCATTGTTAAAGTATCAAAGGACAAAAAAGTTATTATTGGACTTAATCTTGCCGATAATTTCAGCCATGAAAGATTTAAAAAATCTAAAACAGGAGGAAGTGAACGTATAAATTTTCAGACCAAAATGAACAAAATAGCCGAGTTTGACAATGAACTTATTGAAGTAATAAAATCTGCCTACAATAATAATTAGTTATGGCAAAAATTACTCAAGGATTCCAATGGCGACATCCATTTTCTTTTTGTTAGGACTTTCATTTATTACCATGCACGAAATGGATGCTGTTCGTTGCAAGGAATGGCGCATTTTTCCCGGACTTTCGATGCTCAACGATAAGTTGGGACACATCTTTTTTATATTCGCTCACATTCCCTTGTTTTTCTTCATTTATTGGCAGTTAACGCATAGTGAAAACACAGAGGCGTTTAGAAAAGGATTTGATATCTTTATGATTGTTCATCTGTTGCTTCATCTCATATTTCTAAAACACCCAAAGAACGAGTTTAAGGATTGGATTTCTTGGTCAATCATCATTGGTGCAGGGGTTTGTGGGCTAGTTGATTTGATATTGAAACAATGGGGTTGAGAACAATTAAACTTTCCATTTAAATCCCTAAATTTAGTTGTTCATTTATCTGTTATGAAAAAAGTAATACTCCTTTGCATTATAAACTTTATAATTCTGACGACCGCTTTTGGGCAGATAGATATTTACGATAGCATTTATGTTGGAAACGTTTGGAGAAATTTTAACATTCATTTACCAACTGGCTACAATTCAAGTACAAATTATCCATTAATAGTAGGTTTTCACGGTGGTCAACAGGCCGCTACAAGCGCCCAAGGTTGGGCTGTATTTGCTTATCAAAGTAAACTTTCTGAAAAAGCAGACAATTCGGGTTTTATAGTAGTTTATCCGGAAGGTAGGGTTTTTAATCAAAATCGTTCATGGAATGCGGGTAATTGTTGTCCACCTGCCATGAATCAAAACGTTGATGATGTTGGTTTTATTGATAATTTACTGAACTCATTATTCGCTAATTATTCAATTGATACAACACGTGTGTATGCAACAGGATCATCAAATGGTGGCATGCTCTGTTACAGATTAGCGTGCGAATTAAGCCATCGTTTTGCAGCCATTGCGCCAAATGCATGCGCTCAAATGTATTTTCCTTGCAATCCAACAAATAAAATCCCGATAATTAATTTTCACTCGAAAGTTGATACAATCGTATTTTACAACGGTGGAATGGGTGGTGCTCCTCCATTGACAACAATCTATTTCCCTTCACAGGATAGTACCTTAAATTTATGGTCTCAAAATAATAATTGCCAATCAAGAGACACAATTATAAATGGAAATGGAACGAATTACGATTTTATAAAAATTCACAATTGCTCTTGTAATGTCGAGATGCACCATTACGCAACAACCGATGGCAGTCACAGTTGGCCTGGCGGAAATCCCAACAATAATCCTGTCTCAACGCAAATTAGCGCAACTGATTTACTCTGGTCTTTTTTTCAAAATTATACATTGGGTTGCTTGACAACGGGAATTGAAAACTCCATTGAAGCCAATTCAAAAATCGAAGTTTTCCCTAATCCATTTTTAGATAAAATCAATGTAAAAAACACATCAGAGAATGAATTTTTAATCCTTGAAGATTATTTTGGAAAAGTTATTTGGTCCGGTAGAAATATTGAAAATCACGACTTTTCATACATCTCCAATGGTTTATACTTTCTTAAGGTTGATAACTATACGATTAAATTGATAAAACAGTAAATAATAAGCGAAAAGCACAATCTTAATTGAAAAGCCATGGAATCTAATTTTTGACACATTTGTGTCAGGTAGATAGCAACCATCTTACTGAACTTTGTATCAAACAAAAAGACACAAATGAAAGTAACCATCTTCGGCGCTACCGGCTTTTCAGGTCATGGTATTTTAGTAGAAGCCCTCAAACAAGGTCATGAAGTAACTATTCTGGTGCGTGATGCATCCAAAGTTCAAATCAAGCACAAAAATCTAACACTTGTCTTAGGAAATGTGCTCGATCCACAAACAGTTGCTTCCGTTTTACACCATCAAGAAGCGGTCATCCAATGCCTAGGTGTTGGTGGTAAAGGTGACGGTAAACCAACCACCTTTATTTCCGATGCAACGAAAATCATTGTTGATGAAATGCAAAAGCAGAACATCAAACGCCTCATTGCCATGAGTAATGTGGGAGCAGGAAACAGCATTGCTTTTCAACCCTGGTTTTTTACCAAAATCATTCTTCCTTATTTCATGAAATGGCTGAAAGTCATCATCGAAGATAAAAATCGAATGGAACCCATCATCATGAACAGCAACCTCGATTGGACGATTGTTCGTTGTCCCAATATCGTTGATAAACCTGGGAAAGGAACATGCAACGCTACCCTCGATGGCAAAGGGCTCAAATTGTCTATCACCCTTCCTGATTTATCCAAATTTATGGTTGACCAATTGAATCAAACGGCGTTTATCAAGCAAGCACCATCCGTAAGCAATTGATAAGGAAATCAATAAACGTGTAACAGGAATAAAATGATCAACACAAATCTTGGCAAAATTGCCGTCTATCCGAAACTGGTTGATTCAGATAAAACGCCTATCATTTTCCTTCACGGCGTTTATTTCGATCACCACCTTTGGGACGAGGTACTTTATTCCATTCGTGATCGAAAAACTTTTTCCCTTGACATGCCATTTCATGGTTTAAGTAAAGAAATAACAAAAACAGATTGGTCACTGAACGATTGTGCCGATATGCTTCTCGAAATTCTGGATCATTTAAAGATTGCCAAAGTTATTGCTGTGGGCCACTCATGGGGCAGTATGACTATTCTTAGAGCAGCATCTAAGCAACCAGAGCGATTTGAAAGTGTGTTGCTTTGTAATATGCCGTTTCTTGCAGCCACAAAAAAACAAAAGTTAACGTTCGGACTTCAGCATTCCATGTTGATATTCAGAAATTTTTACACGAAACAAGCCGCCAAAGCATTGTTTGGAAAAACATCACTAAAAGTAAATCCTTCGCTCATTCATGTCCTAAAACGTCCTATGAATTTGTTGTCAAACGGGCAGATTATACACACAGACAAAGCGGTAATTATTGATGCTGAAGACGCGAGCGAGTTGATCAAAAATTTAAAGGTCCGAGCGCTTGTTCTCAAAGGAGTTGAAGATTATGTACCTGCGCCTCCAAGAATTGAAACGATAATTACTGAAGGTGGGCATATTAGTCCGTTGGAGCAACCAGTTGAGCTAATAAATTTTATTCAGCACATGCTTAATTGAACTAACTGATGTGTTTTCCAAATGGATATTATTACCTAACTTTATTCATATGAAGCGATTATCCGTCTTAGTTTGTTTTGTTTTTGTGCTGTCTAGTGCTATTTGCCAAGTTACTGCATCTGATTGCGGTACTGCCGTAAACATCTGCCAAGACGCAAATTTTGCCGTTGATCCAAACGGTTTTGGTGCACTAGATGAACTAATTGTTGGAGGTATTAGTAACCCTGCTGTAAATCCGGCATCAAGCAATTCAGGTTGTTTGCTTGCCGGAGAATTAAACCCAACTTGGATGATTGTGAACGTAGCAGGCTCTGGTACTTTAGAATTTTCTTTTGGGGCAGATAACAGTTCAGGATGCTTTGATTGGATCATGTGGCCTTATGACAGTAGCAGTTGCAATGATATTTTATTGGACCAGCTAGCACCTGTGCGCTGTAATTGGAACGGCTTATGTGAGGGCTTTACAGGCATAGGCACACCTTTGCCCGCCGGAGGTGATTCCTCAAATTTTGAACCTGAGTTAAATGTTCTTGCCGGAGAACAATATCTAATCTGTCTTTCTAATTTCAGTGCGCAAACAACTAATGTACCTTTAAATTTTTTTGGCACAGCGTTGATTTCTTGTGACGCCTACTTGCCAGTTAATATCAACGATACGACCATTTGCCCAGGAGAAGCTGCTGTTTTAACTGCTGTTGCCAATGGAGCATCTTCCTATCTATGGTCACCAGGTGGCCAAACTACAGCAACAATTATAGTCAATCCGTTAGTTTCTACGACCTATACCTGCACAGTTACCGGAATAAATAACCTCGGTAACCAAGCAACCGGATCTGCGATCGCAACGGTAACTGTACTTGCGGTCAATGATACGCTTTGCGGTTGTTTCATTCAGGCCAGTAACAATGGTCCAGTTTGCGCTGGTGATTCTGTCCAACTCACGGCTACATCACTTTCTGGTGGATCCTACAATTGGTTTTTTTCAGGAAATTCGGTAACAACTGATCAACAGTTTTTCATAAATGATGTAATGCCAGGAAACTATTTGTTTACCTTACAAGGAACAGATAGCAGTGGGAATACATGTAATTCATCGACTGAAGTAACCGTTTATTCGCTTCCTACAGTAAGTTCAGGATCTGATACAGTTATTTGTGCAGGTTCAACGGTCACACTAACAGCCACCGGAGCAAGCACCTACATTTGGACCCCAAGTGGAATTGTCAATGGCGAGGCATTTACTCCAGGCAACACGGGAACTTATATTGTGACTGCCACTGATACGAACGGTTGTATTGATTCAGATAGTATTCAAATTACGGTTTTACCAATTCCAGTAGCCAGTTTTACAGCAGTTCCATCCTCTGGAGTTATAGGAACACCTATTTCATTTTTAAATCTAAGCCAAAACGGAATAAGTTACGTATGGGACTGGGGTAATGGAGACAGTTTACTGGTGCTTACTTTAGCGAATCAAACCACTACGTTTAATTCTCCGGGGGTGTATTTTGTGACCTTGACAGCAAGTAACAATATTTGTTGGGATACAGCTTCTGTTTGGGTAACAATTGCCGCACCCTTGGTTCAGATCATTGAACCAAACGTATTTACACCTAATGGAGATGGATCGAACGATACATGGGGAATATCAACACAGCATATGCTAAACCTTAGGGTGCTTATCTTAAACCGATGGGGCAATCTAATTGCAGAACTAGGCATAGATGAAACCTGGAATGGATTGGTTAATGGAAAGATGGCTGAAGACGGTGTATATTTTTACCGCTACGAAGGTACAGATGTGTATGGGGTCTTTCACGATGGCCATGGGCATTTTACCTTAGTCAATGATTAATCTATGTCGAACCTCACTAACTTCCTCCAAAGCGGCTTACAAGAATCCTTCTTCAATTTGGTATTGTATACCATGTTTGGAGTAGCCGTTTTTTTATCGGTTTGGGTTCTATTGAAAAACAAATGGCGTTGGCGTAGAATTCAACCCAAGAATGAGCAACGCAAGCATTTTTTCAGGCATGATATATTGTACTCTTTCGGTTCAATTCTATTGGCTGGTTTTTTAACTGCTATTATTACACTGCTAGATCAATTGGGGTATATGAAATTGTACTGGGATTTCAATACACACAGTATTGTTTGGGGAGCACTTCAACTGGTTGTCCTTATTTTTTTCACAGATGCTTATTTCTATTGGACGCACCGTTGGATGCATCACCCAAGGATTTATCGTTGGGTGCATAAAACGCATCATAAAAGTACGGATCCATCACCATTGACCATATTCGCATTCCATCCCTTGGAGAACGTGATTGAATTTCTACCTTTTCTTGTTCTTCCGATGCTCATTCCCATTTACTGGCCAGTGTTATTTCTTTGGCAAGTTCTTGATTTACTAAATAATGTTCTAGGTCATCTAGGCTATGAGATTTATCCAAAGAATTGGGTACGCCTTCCGTTTTTAAAGTACAAAACCGCCTCTACCCATCACAACATGCATCACGAACAATTCAATGGGAATTATGGCTTGTATTTCACCTTTTGGGATAAATGGATGAAGACGGAAATTAAGGACTACACGGATAGGTTTGATGCGGTATATAAGAGTAAATAATGTACGGTACAACAATGGGTTGATATGAAAATTCGGATTGATCAATGGGGCGTTTATATTACCCGAACTTTTTATTATTTAATTTGTTTCAAAAGAAATCGGTTTAAATGAGAATAAAGTTGCTATTAATCGTTTCATTGATCGGCTATGTTGCCTTAGCTCAACAGCTCGAATTTCAGTATTCGAATCAGCAACTCAATGTGTACAACAGTATAACCACAGACATTCCAATCTTCACCCAAAATTTTGATGATCAAGTTTCCGGTGCAATACCGATTGTTCCATTTACCATAGGTGGGCAGGCGTACAATACGCTTTTTGTTAGCACCAATGGTTTTATAACCTTAGGTCAGGCAGCGAGTTCTACGAATTATAACCCCATTTCACAGCCTCCAGGAATGCCCGTTATTGCTCCGTTTGCAGGTAATTTGGAAAGTGCAAATAATACTGCTCGAATCAGCTACACCGTCGTAAATGGTTTTAATAATGTGCCAACAAGCATCATCATTCAATGGAAGAATGTTAGACGCCTTGGCATGCAAGGTGAGTCGTTTTCGTTTCAGGCTAAACTGAATTTCACTACTTGGATCTTGCCCACAATTGATTTTGTTTACGGCGATTTTAATTCGGTAAATAACACACAAACTCCTATGGAAGTGGGAATACGTATTGGAACCGGCAATGCTTCTACGGAATTTCAAAATATTCAAGTAAATAATGGGGGAGCATGGGTACCTCAGCAATTTGGGACAACTACCAATTCAACCTGCTTGTTTCCATCAGCCAATGGTGCAGCGGGTGTGCCTCCTTCAGGGATGACACATCAATGGTTTCTTCTTTACAACAATAATCAACCTACGGTGAACACTTCTCCCATTTGTAATCAGGATGGAAATGTGGTTATTTATTCCAATTATGACGGCGGAACACTTAACATCAACTGCGATCAAAACATCCCCAACCTAAAAATTGGAATTTGTACCTATGAACCCGTAATTGTAAATATCAACGGTCCGTTTGTAGGGAACATCACAGAAGTCTTATACGCAGGATTTAATTCCAATCAAAACAACAACCACTGCGGGCTTGGTAACATCACAACAAGTATAACAGGCGTAAATCCGGGATTGGTTCAAATCCTCACTGCACCGCCATTAGAATACTCGCCCACTCATCAAAATGGACAAGCCTTTACCAGCAGTTTAATGGTTGGGGTCAGCGGTCAATGCGACACACTTTATTGGGCGGGCGGTGGTAATACTCCAGATGAGGTTGTCGCTTATTTCTTAAATGCGTTCAATGGTAATTTGCGTTTTCATCACACACAATACAATTGTTGGCTTACAGAAATCTACGATTTATCCGATGGGGGTACTTGTTGCACAGATCCTTTCACCGTAATTCCAAATTGGGATATTACAATTTCAAATGATACTTCTGTTTGTTTCGGTGATAATGTAGCTCCTACATTACTTACAAACACTGGAGGAATAGCTCCCTTCACGTACCAATGGTCATTCAATGGCAATATAGTTAGCAATAATCCTCAATTTACGTTTCAACCTCAAACGAGTGGAACCGCTTGCTTAATGGTTACCGATGCGAATGGTGATACCCTTTCTGAATGCCTAGATATTACCGTCGCTCCCGTGGTCAATCCGCAACTTTCCTTGCTCGATACGGTGCTTTGTTGGCCGGAATCTTTTACACTAATTAATGAAACAAATCAGAATACATTTACCACGCAATCTTGGTTTGTAAATAATGTTCTTTACTCAACTCAAGAAACCGTCGTTTTTACGCCAATTCAGCCAGGGACTTATTCCATTGAACTTCAATTAACCAATTCACTTGGCTGCGTATATGATACACTCATTTCGAATGCCTTACTTGCTCTTCCAAGTCCACAAGCTGGATTTTCGACATCTCCTACCGTTGTTCAAGTGGACAATCCGCTGGTATCTTTTATCGATCAATCTTCGGGTGAGATAAGTTCGTGGAATTGGACCTTCAATGTCCCACCGTCCATAGAAACAAGTACTGTTCAAAATCCTGAATTCTTATTTCCGAATACCATTGGTGGAGATTATGAGGTTCAACTGGTGGTTAGCAATGCCTATGGTTGTGCGGATTCAATAACAGGAATAATCACTGTTTTTGAAAATTATACCCTTTTCATACCCAATTCATTTTCTCCGGATGGGAATGAGTTTAACAACTTGTTTTCAGTTTATGGGTATGGTATTGAAACAGGTAATTTTCAATTAAACATTTACAACCGTTGGGGTGAATTGATCTTTGTATCAAAGGATCCAACAAGGGGTTGGGATGGAAGTATCGGTACCAACGGTGAAATGGCTCCAATCGGCACCTACACGTATTGCTTAAATTACCAGCTTAAAAACCAGGATCAACCCAAGGTGATTTCTGGTCATATAAATCTGATTCGATGAATTTTCGTTTTACGTTCATTTTTTTACTTTTAGTTGGGGTGTCCTTTTCTCAAAAAGAAGCCAATGTGTGGCATTTCGGAGCTGGACATAGTTTAGATTTCAATAGTGGTATACCCGTTCAAACTTTTAATAGTCAAATGTTCACTTTTGAAGGGAGTACGTCTTTTTGCGACGAAGATGGTAATTTGCTCTTTTATTCCAATGGTGGCGGTAGGCTTCCAATAAGTGGCCAAGATGGAGGTAAAATATGGAATAAAAACAACCAGGTCATGTACGACATGCAGGGTGCGGAAGGCGGAGGATGGAGTGCTGCACAGTCATCCGTTATTGTACCTGCACCCGGAGAACCGAACGTTTATTATCTTTTCACCATGGAAGAGCTTGAATTTTACATTGATGGGGTTGTTCCTTCAGAGCCCAATGGCAGAGGATTGCGTTATTTTAAAATTGATATGACGTTAAACGGTGGCCTTGGAGATGTCGTTGAAGCTGATGTTCAACTTTATGATTATTCTTTCGAAGGTTTGTGTGCTATACGACATGCCAATGAGACAGATTATTGGATTTTAATCAACCAAGATACTTCTGGAATAGGCGTTTATAGTGTAACTCAAAATGGTGTACAATTATCAGGCGTTTACCCGGCCCCTGTATCAACATCAAGTAGTATAATTAAAGCAAGTCCTTTTCCTTTTGTACCTGGTCAATCCTGTTGTAATAAAGTAATGACCCAAGCAGGTTTATTTGATTTTGATCTGACGACAGGTATTTTAACATTTGATACCGATTTAGGAGGTACCGCAACAAGTTACTTTGAATTTTCACCCAATGGACAATACTTGTACGCAACGGTATTTGATCAGTTCAATTCTACATTTCAATTAATCCAGTACGATATAATTCTTGCGTATTCCTCTGGCCAAGATTTATCATCAACAGCTCAAGTTATTCAGAACAATTTTGATGGCTACTACATGCAATTAGCTCCTGATGGAAAAATTTATTACACATACACAGTTTTAGAGCCAACCACAGGCGATATCGCAACCGCTTTGGGGACTATCAATTGCCCGAACACTTCATCTCCAACAATTAGCCTGAATGTTTTTTCTTTCCCAAGTGATTTTATTACCTCTTTTGGTTTTTTTGCATTACCGAACTTCCCATCTTGGATTTTTTATAACAGTTATGAGGCACAAATTCAGTTTGGACCAGACACAACGTTTCTTTGCCCTGGAGATACACTGTTGCTAAATGCCGGTGAAGGAACATCTTGGTCGTGGGGTGGAGATGCATCTACCAATACAAGTCAATTTTATACCGTAACCAGTCCTGGAATTTTCAGCGCTACAGTTACGAGCACATGCGGATTGGGGAGTGATCAGATAGTTGTTTTGCCTTGTGCGAATGAAGATCCAGCGGATAGTAACATAGTAGAATTTACCTTCCCCAATGTAATCACACCAAACGGCGATGGCATAAACGATCTGTATGAAATTGAAAATTTACCTGAAAACACAGAAGTGATCATTCTCAATCGCTGGGGAAATGCGGTTTTCTCCTCAGCGAATTACCAAAATAACTGGGATGGTAAAGATACGTCTGGAAAGGAGCTTGCTGATGGGGTTTACACCTATAAATTCACAACGGAAACAGGGACAATTGGACATGGGTTTGTGCATTTAATTAGATAATTTATATGCTCATTTTAAAAAGATATTATTCCCTTTTTCTTATCCTAACTTTCACACTACACACACCTATTGTTTTTGGTCAATTGCAAAACAATAATTGGGTTTTCGGCTATGGAGCCCGCGTAAATTTTTCCGGTCCAATCCCAGTAGGTTCGAGCAATGCAGCCATCAACTCAAATGAATCAACGGCAAGTGTGTCGGATCCTGCCACAGGGCAGTTGCTTTTCTATACCGATGGCAGAAAGGTCTGGAATGCGAACAATCAGGTTATGCCGAATGGAGCCAATCTCTTGGGTGGATTTTTTACCTCATGCACGCAGGGAGCGTTGATCGTACCTTTTCCTGAGGATAACCAACGCTATTATTTATTCACACTCGAAGAGCTGGAAGCGCTTTCCTTAAGTCCTGTTGTTGACAATGGTTTGAGATATAGTGTGGTGGACATGACATTGAATGGAGGTCTTGGAGATGTACAAGTTGCCACAATAAATACACCACTAGCAACTGATTTGACCGAAAAATTGATTGTTATTAGAAGTACTGAAATACAAGGTTTTTGGGTGATTGCTCATAAAAGGAATGCGAATGAATTTTTAGCTTGGAAAATTGATGCATGTGGTGTTACTGCACAACCTGTTGTAAGTACGGTGGGTTCAAATTTTGCAAGTGCTCCCTTAGGGGCGACTGAAGCTTGGTCAGGAGCAATGGATGCGTCTCCTGATGGAAATCGGATTGGTTTGCCTATAGATTGGAGTGACCGCATTGAGTTTTTCGATTTCAACAAGACAACGGGATTTGTAAGTAACCCACTAACGGTCAATGTTACGGATGATTCAAATCCACCTTTTCTCAGAAAGTATGGCGCTTGTTTTTCTCCCGATGGTTCAAAATTTTATTACACAAATATCAATTCGGTTTATCAATTAAATTTAAGCACCTACACTTCAGCGGCCATAGCCTCTTCAATTACCTTGATCTATTCTCCAATTCTTGAACCCAATGGTTATCCCTGTTTACAAATCGAACAAGCTCCAAACAATAAATTGTACGTTGCCATAGGAAATGCTGGAAGGCTCGATGAAATCTCAAATCCTAATACCTTGGGGCTCGGTTGTGCTTATGTAATCAATGCTGTCAGTTTCAGTCCTGCAACATGTCAACTCGGTTTGCCGGCTCAAGTTCCACTTGGGGGATTTTCGGCTAGTTCAACCGTTACATTTCTTCCTGATTCGTGTTTTCAGGGTTCTATTTCATTTTCAATTACAACAGCATCACCGATAAATCAAATAAATTGGAATTTTGGTGATCCAACTTCAGGAGTAAATAATGTCTCAACGTCTTTAAATCCAAGCCATCAATTTTCTGAAATAGGGACCTATCAAATTACTGCTATTGTTGAATATGATTGCTATACAGAAACCGTTACTCAGAATATAACTGTGGTTGATTGCACGGACACCATAACAACGATGCCTGCATTTGAATTCCCCAATATCTTTACACCGAATAGTGACGGCATCAACGATCTGTTTGAAATTCAAAATTTACCCGAAAACACCGAGGTAATTATTCTAAACCGCTGGGGGAAACTCGTTTATTCTTCAGCTAATTACCAAAACTATTGGGATGGAAAAGATACGTCTGGAAAGGAGCTTGCGGATGGGGTTTATACCTATAAATTCACAACGGAAAAAGGGACAATTGGTCATGGGTTTGTGCATTTAGTACGGTGATTTCTGTCAGACTTTCCGAATTAGTTTTTAGAGTTTAATAAAACAAAAAGTTTTAGGATTTTGCTTAGCGACGCTTCTATTATCGGAGCGAATATACTGTCACAATATGAACAATCGCAACCAACATATTACTAATTACAAACGGGTGTTTCAGTGTTTTGACGGTAACTGGCGTAAGGAGTTTGTACACGATTTGCATCAGTAAAAGTGCAATCGCAAATTTGGTATCTGGAAAAATCAATAAGCCAATAGATGCGATAAGTATCGTTATGTAAATCGCTAATAGAATTCCTCTTGCTGGGTTGAATTCACCCAATGTTTCGACCATTCTAACATTATTGGTCAACATTAAATAGCAAATGGGTATAAGAATAAGGATGTTTAAAAGAAGGGAGAGGGTGAGCATCGATTTAATAATTCATTACGTTCTGATTGAAACAGCTAAAGATCGGATTTGTTTTCAATTATATTTCCTGGCAGTTGAATATTCAATAAGCGAAGAAACTAAACAAAAGGAGTAATAATTTTAAATTTTAGTATGTAATTTTGTATCCGATATGGTATTTCAACGGATACTTTTTTTAAGCTTGTTTACCTTGTTTTTGGTTCAAGCGCAAGCTCAACTTCAAAATTCCCATTGGACATTTGGTTATAATTGTTGGGTGGATTTTTCGGGAGGGGTTCCGGTAGGAAATGGTGCATCGGCAATTTATAGTAATGAACAATGCGCCACTGTATCGAATGAGGTCACGGGTCAATTGCTCTTTTATTCAGATGGACAGAGCGTTTGGGACGCCAACCACACGGTGATGCCGAATGGGTTGAATCTATTTGGCGGCGCTTATTTGTCCAGTACGCAAGGGCCATTAATCGTTCCTTTTCCGGAAGACGATTCGAAATATTACTTGTTTACCTTGGACGATTTGGAATACGACATTCCGCAGTTGGATAATGGATTGCGTTATACGGTGGTAGATATGAACCAAAACAATGGATTGGGAGACGTTGACCCCCTCCAAAAAAACGTCTTTTTAACGGATTTTCTGACGGAAAAGATGACCGTCGTGCGCAGCGAGGCGATTCGTGGATATTGGGTGATTGTGCACAAACGTGAAAGCAAGCAGTTTTTGGCGTACAAAGTGGACGGCTGTGGAGTAGATCCAATTCCAGTGATAAGTAATGTTGGAACAGAACTCTTAGGTGCGAATTCTAATTTTGACCCTCGCATGCCTTTTTACGGTTCTATGAAAGCTAACCATGCAGGAGATAGAATCGCTATGCCGATTGACGACAGTAAATTCATCGACTTTTATTCCTTTGATGCGGCAAGCGGTAACTTATTGAATCCCATCACGGTTGAAGTTACAGACAACACGCCAGCGTCCCCTATCCGAAAATATGGGTGTAGTTTTTCACCCGACGGAAGCATGTTTTATTATACCAATAACATTTCAGTGTATCAGCTCAAGCTAACGGCGTATGATTCGCTTTCCATTGCCACGTCGCATACCTTGATAGCCACTCCTGCAAATCCTACCTTTCAAATAGAGGAAGGCCTTGACGGAAAATTATACGTGGCGATTGGAGGCAGCAATGTGTTGGATGTAATTAATGCACCCAACAGTACGTTTTGTGATTACACAAGCAATGCCATTACAACGAATGGCCTTGTATTGCTTGGACTCCCGGCTCGGGTACCCGAACGCAATTTTTCAAGTCCTCCGATCACCATGCTCCCCGATTCTTGTTGGCAAAGCACGACCAGTTTTTCCATTAATACAGACTTATCCATAAATCAAGTGAGTTGGAACTTTGGTGATCCAAATTCCGGGGGAAGCAATACGTCAACGATGTCCGTACCAAGCCATTCATTTTCTAATGTCGGAACCTATACGGTTTCAGCGCTGGTAGAATTTCAATGTTATACCGACACCCTAGCGCTTACTCTCTCGGTGGTTGACTGTCCTCAGGATCCGCCTCCACCCATTCCAAACTACCCTTTGGTAATCCCAAATGTAATCACCCCAAATTCGGATGGAGCCAATGATGTTTTTGAAATTGAAAATTTACCCGAAAACACCGAGGTAATTATTCTAAACCGCTGGGGGAATCTCGTTTATTCTTCAGCAAATTACCAAAACAATTGGGATGGAAAAGATACGTCTGGTAAGGAGCTTGCGGATGGGGTTTATACCTATAAATTCACAACGGAAACAGGGGAAATTGGTCATGGCTTTGTGCATTTAGTGCGGTGAATTCCATGAAAAAATTAATTTTTACATCAATACTTTTTTTTCAATTAAATCTAACTTTTTCACAAAATGTCTGTGATCCCACTGGCAATTTAGTGATTTATTCCAATTACGATGGGGGTATTTTAACAATAAATGTGGACCAAAATATTCCCAATCTTAAGGTGGGGATATGCACCTACGAGCCCATTCTTGTAAATTTCACTGGACTATTTGTAGGCAATATCACCCAAGTTATTTACGCTGGTATGAATTCTAATCAGAACAATAATAATTGTGGACTTGGTAATTTTTCAACTTCTGTTACTGGAGTGCCTGCAGGAATTGTAACCATTAGTCCCCCGATGA
>Ga0315899_10001167_pt1 | contig 30354 bp, 29 predicted proteins | sample LakEriMetagenome_2_FD_203518 | JGI IMG/M metagenome (GOLD analysis project Ga0315899, IMG submission 203518) | Freshwater fungal communities from buoy surface, Lake Erie, Ohio, United States - Buoy 4 MA112 | ecosystem: Environmental > Aquatic > Freshwater > Lake | place: USA: Lake Erie, Ohio...
CCATGGCGCACAGAAGCACCAGGCGCTGCTCGAATGTTCTGCGACATCACCATGCCCGATGGTTCGCCTTCACATTCTGACCCGCGCAATGTTTTACGCCGCACGTTGGATAAGGCGGCCAAGATGGGCTACACCTGTTACACCCACCCAGAAATTGAATTCTTTCTCTTTAAATCCCAACCAGAGAAGGGAGTTGCACCAGTTCCGGTTGATCAGGGCGGATATTTTGATCATACGCCGGCAGTTGTTGGCCACGACTTTAGACGTCAAGCAATTACCTTGTTGGAAGCGATGGGAATTTCCGTTGAATTCAGCCATCATGAAGGCGCACCGGGTCAGCAAGAGATCGACCTTCGTTATGCCGATGCCTTAAGCACTGCCGATAACATCATGACATTTCGCCATGTCATCAAAGAAGTGGCACTCGAACAAGGTTTCTACGCATCCTTTATGCCTAAGCCATTTACAGATCATCCAGGTAGCGGAATGCATACGCACGTCTCGCTCTTTGAAGGCGAGAACAATGCCTTCTATGATGCAAAGGCAGAGTTTCATCTCTCACAAGTCGGACGATCATTTGTTGCTGGCATCTTGAAGCATGCAGCAGAGATGACTGCGATCACCAATCAGTGGGTCAACTCTTATAAGCGTTTACAGGGTGGGGGAGAAGCGCCATCGCTGATTAACTGGGGTCGCAGTGATCGTGGGGCACTAGTTCGCATTCCGATGTATAAACCAAATAAAGAGAACTCAACCCGTATTGAATTTCGCTCACCAGATTCTGCTTGCAATCCATATCTGGCATATGCCGTCATGCTCGCCGCTGGCCTCAAGGGAATTGAAGATGGTTATGTTTTAGAAGAGGTAGAGCAAGCAGAAGCGCTTCCGGCTAACTTGCACGAGGCCATTGTGGCGATGGAGGGTAGCGATCTTGTGCGCCAGACCCTCGGCGAGCATGTCTTTGAGTTTGTCTTGCGCAATAAGCGGGCCGAATGGCAGGACTATCGTCGCCAAGTAAGTGCCTACGAACTCGATAGGTATCTACCCGTTCTTTAAAGGCTTGCGTGCTATTTTTTCACTATGACAAAAGAGATCACATCGACCAGGCTTCGCCGCATCAACATTGGCGCAGGAGTACTCCATCTAGTTCAGATGATCGCAGTCCTTGCACTTGCATCTGATTTCACGCTTCCGGTGACCGCTCGATACATGTCTGGTCCTCCAGGAACGACATACGGTGATCTCGTAGTTTTGTATAACGCTCCTCTTGCAATTGGTGTTGCGATCTTCCTTGGTCTTTCATCTTTGGCCCACTTTATTGTTGTCAGCCCGCAATTCTTCCCACGCTATATCGCCGGCCTAGCCGCCCACCGCAACTTCTTCCGCTGGGTGGAGTACTCAATTAGCTCATCGGTCATGATTGTTTTAATCGCTCAAGTCACCGGTATCTCAGATATCACTGCCCTGATTGCAATCTTTGGCGTAAATGCATCAATGATTCTCTTTGGTTGGCTACAAGAGAAGTATGAAGAGCCAGGCAATGGTGGTTGGATCCCATTTATCTTTGGATGTATTGCAGGCATCGTTCCGTGGCTTGCTCTTGTATTTTATGTATTTGCAATCGGTGGAGCTGGCGAAAACAAGGCACCGACATTTGTTTACTTTATTGTCTTGACAATCTTTATCTTCTTCAACTCATTCGCCCTAGTGCAGTGGTTGCAATATAAGAAGGTTGGAAAGTGGTCGGATTATCTTCGCGGAGAGCGCACCTACATCACACTCTCTTTGATTGCTAAATCAGCCCTTGCCTGGCAGATTTTTGCTAATACACTCATCCCTGTATAAATAATTCGGCAGGTTCTATCTTGGAGGTCTCACATGGCACTTCGTTGGGGTTACTTAGGCGCAGGTGGCATTGCTGACACAATCGCCAAAGATTTTGGCCATGCAGGGCTCACGATTCAAGCAGTAGCCACTCGCGATATTGCACGTACCAACACCTTCGCCGATAAATTCAACATTCCAAATCGCCATCCGGATTACGCATCTCTTGTGGCAGATCCTGAAGTAGATGTTATTTACATATCTACCGTTCAGACGTTGCATCGCGATCATGCGCTCTTAGCTATTGAGGCGGGAAAGCATGTCCTGCTTGAAAAGCCTTTCACCATGAATGCCAAGGATGCGCACGAGATTTACGCCGCAGCAAAGCGAAAGAATGTCTTTGTTATGGAAGCGATGTGGACTCGTTTCTTGCCAACAATGGATGCTGTATTTGCTGCGATTAATGCCGGAGAAATTGGCACTCCGCACTTTGTCTATGCCGATCACAGCCAGTATCTCCCGCTTGAGAGAGCACCACGTCTGTGGAATCGCGAGCAAGGTGGCGGAGCGCATTATGACCTCGGAATTTATCCGATGCATATGGCAATTAGAACATTAGGTTTTCCTGATTCAGTAAGTGGAAAATCAGTGATGACTGATACCGGTGTTGATTCGGCGACTGCCGCTGTTCTGCAATACAACAACGGCAGCCTTGCCTTGATTAACTCATGCATGACGATGGCAGGCACAATTACCGCTGCAATTCATGGAACAAAGGGTCGCATCGAAATTGATGGCTGGTTCTTTGAGCAGACATCATTTAGCATTTTTGATAGCCACCATAAGTTAGTTCGCCGATATGAAGAGAAGATCACTGGGCGCGGAATGCAATATCAAGCAATTCACGTCGAAGAGTGCATCGCCAAAGGCCTTACTGAGAGCCCAATTCTTAGCCTTGCCGATACGGTGAAGATCATGGAAGTCATGGAGCAAGTTCACGCCTTCTAACGCTTACTTGCTCGTAACTCAGGTATCGCGTTACTATTTACCTATGTCACAGCGCAGCCTCCTCCTTCGTAGCCGCTGCGAGGCCAACTAACCGGTCTCCTCGCCGCGGGGTTTGGTGTTGCCGGTTAAACCACATCGGCCCAAACCTCAAGGAGTAAGAAATGAATTTTCCAGCGCAGAAACCTTCAGCGATGCCAGTTCATCGCTACAGCTCATATATCCCCGTAGAACTCAGCGATCGCACCTGGCCAAATAAGAAGATCACCGTCGCACCTAAATGGTGCTCTGTTGATCTACGCGATGGCAACCAGGCTCTGATTGATCCAATGGATACACCGCGCAAGTTAGCGATGTTCAAACTGCTTGTAGCCATGGGTTACAAAGAGATCGAAGTTGGTTTTCCGAGTGCAAGCCAGACAGATTTTGATTTTGTTCGCAAAATTATTGATGAAGATCTGATCCCAGATGATGTGATTATTCAGGTCCTTACCCAAGCACGCGAACCGTTGATCCGCCGCACCTACGAGGCGATTAAGGGAGCCAAGCAGGTAATTGTTCACCTCTACAACTCGACCTCGACGTTACAGCGCCGAGTTGTCTTCGGGCTAGATAAAGAAGGCATAAAAAAGATTGCCACCGATGGTGCGCAGATCTGTCTTGATCTCATGGCAACAGTTCCTGAGACAAAAGTTTCTTTCGAATACTCACCTGAGTCATACACCGGAACAGAGCTCGAATTTGCAGTGGAAGTCTGTAATGCAGTCAATGCCATCTGGAAGCCAACGCCAGCGTGGAAGACGATTATGAATTTACCGGCAACTGTTGAGATGGCAACTCCAAATATCTACGCCGATTCCATCGAGTGGATGTGTCGCAATCTAGAAAACCGCGAGAGCGTAATTGTCTCGTTGCATCCGCATAACGATCGCGGTACGGGTGTTGCAGCTGCCGAACTTGGATACCTAGCTGGTGCAGATCGCATCGAAGGAACTCTCTTTGGAAACGGAGAGCGCACCGGCAATGTCTGTCTAGTGACTCTCGGCATGAACTTAGTCAGCCACGGCATTGATCCTCATATTGATTTCTCAAATATCGATGAGGTACGCCGTACCGTTGAATATGCAAACCAACTCAAAGTTGCAGAGCGCCATCCCTACGGTGGAGACCTCGTCTTCACTGCTTTTTCTGGCTCGCACCAAGATGCTATTAAAAAAGGTTTTGATCATATGGCCGCCGACGCTAAGGCTGCCGGGGTAACTGTTGAGCAACACACCTGGGCTGTTCCCTATCTTCCAATCGATCCAAAAGATATTGGTCGCTCCTATGAAGCTGTCATCCGCGTGAATTCTCAATCAGGTAAGGGTGGCGTTGCCTACCTGATGAAGACAGAACATCACTTAGATCTCCCACGTCGCTTGCAGATTGAATTTTCAAGGATTGTGCAAGAAAAGACTGATACGCAAGGTGGAGAAATTTCTGCCGATGAACTTTGGGCGCTATTTGAAGATGAATACCTTCCAACAGAAGGCGCGCCTTGGGGTCGCTTCCGCCTGAAAGGTCTCTCACAAACTTCTGTGATGAATGAAGATGTGCAATTAACTGTGATGATCACAGATCGCGGTGAAGAAGTTGAATTGAAGGGCCATGGAAATGGTCCTATCGCTGCCTTCTGCAATATTTTGCAGAATTACGGTGTTGATGTGCGCGTCCTTGATTTCCACGAACATGCTCTCTCAGCAGGCGGCGATGCATCAGCTGCTGCCTATCTCGAGTGTGCAATTGGCGGAGATGTCTTCTGGGGCGTTGGTGTGGATCCAAACACCACAACCGCTTCACTCAAGGCCGTTGTGTCTGCAATAAATCGCGCCATCCGCTGACTACCGTAAGCCCGTGAGCCTCTACCGTGACGAAGCGATAGTTCTGCGCACCCAGAAATTGGGTGAAGCAGATCGCATCATTACGATGCTGACTCGCGATCATGGTCGTATCCGTGGAGTTGCTAAAGGTGTGCGCCGAACAATGTCGAAATTTGGAGCGCGCCTTGAACCAGGAAGCCATGTCGATATCCAGATGTATACCGGCAAAACCTTTGACACCATTACTCAAGTTGAAGCGGTGATGAATTACGGGGAAATCATTTCGCATGATTACCAGCGCTGGACAATTGCTTCTGCCATTCTTGAAACGGCAGAGCGCTTTACCGCGCAAGAATATGAACCAGCGTTGCAAGAATTCCAATTAGTAGTTGGGGGAATGAAAGCACTGGCAGAAAATCGCTATGACTCTTCGCTCATACTCGATGCATTCTTACTGCGCTCACTTGCCATCGGCGGCTACGCCCCATCTATGACGCAATGTTCACGCTGTGAAAAACCTGGTCCACATCGCTACTTCTCTTTGGTTGGTGGCGGCTCTGTCTGTATGGAGTGCCGTCCTTCGGCATCTGCGACACCGGCTCCGGAAACGCTGGAACTTATGGGTGATCTCATTAGCGGAAATTGGGATCGCGCCAACACGAGTGACCTTCGTTTTCGCCGAGAGGCTAGTGGTCTTGTAGCTGCCTATCTACAATGGCACCTTGAACGCGGACTCCGAAGTCTGCCCATGGTGGAGCGTGCATGAGTAAAAAGAGTGAGATAGAGATTCCACGCCACGTTGCAGTGGTGATGGATGGCAACGGACGTTGGGCAAAAGATCGCGGATTGCCTCGCACCGCAGGTCATGAAGCAGGGGAAGCAGCACTCTTTGATGTGGTGCAAGGTGCTATCGAATTCGGAGTAAAAGAGTTAAGTGCCTATGCATTCTCGACTGAAAACTGGAAACGCTCACCGGAGGAAGTCCGCTTCTTAATGAACTTTAACCGTGATGTCTTGCGTCGACGCCGGGATCAGATGGATGAGATGGGTGTAAAGATTCAATGGATCGGACGACCTAAACGTTTATGGTCCTCGGTCATCAAAGAGTTAGAAGAAGCAGAAGAGCAGACCAAAAAGAATAAAGTCCTGACGCTAAACATGTGCGTTAATTACGGTGGGCGCTCTGAAATTGTTGATGCTGCAACTGAGCTGGCGCGCGATGTGAAGCGCGGAAAAGTAAAGGCAGATTCGATCACAGAAAAGACTCTGGCTTCTTATCTCTATGATCCAAAGATGAGCGATGTCGATCTCTTCTTGCGTTCATCAGGAGAGCAACGCACCAGCAACTTTTTGCCATGGCAATCTGTCTATGCCGAGTTCGTCTTTATGGATGTCTTGTGGCCGGATGTGACACGTAAAACCTTATGGAAAGCGATCGAAGAATATTCAGATCGCGATAGAAGGTTTGGGAAAGCGTAAAACTAGCATTTACTGCAGATGCCAAAGATCTCTGCAGTGTGCCCGACATCGCGAAATCCATGTTCCTCAGCCATTACCTTGGCCCACTTTTCGATAGCCCCGCCTTCAATTTCAACGGTATCGCCGCAACTTTTGCAGACGAGGTGATGATGGTGAGCATCTCCACAGAGGCGATAGATAGCTTCACCATCATCACGTCGCAGTACATCGACGATCTTGTCATTCACTAGAGACTGGAGTGAGCGATAGACGGTCGTGAGCCCGATACTTTCGCCCTCGCGTTGCATGAGGCGATAAACCTCTTGCGCACTGGCAAATCCACCAGCACGTTCCAGGGTGCTCAGTACACGAGGATTAGAACGGGACATTTATCTTCTTATTCGTGATCGTGCTCATCGGAGTGTTCACCTGAATGCTCATCCGAGTGCTCATCCGAGTGAATGGATTCTTCATGAACAGTTGCATCTGTACCGTGGCTATGCACATCCCCAGAGTGAAGATAGCTGACCAGGGCCCACATAATCGCGACGCCGGCAATTGTTGACACCATCGTCCAGCGAGAAGAGTGTTGTGAATGTGCCTCAGGCAGAATATGCGCCGTCGCGAGATAGATAACAACGCCGGCAAATCCCGCGAGATAAATTGCGATTACATCATCGCTAATGGCAAGACTTGCACCGAGTGCTGCGCCGCTGATTCGCGCAACAGCATCAACACCTAGTAACCAAATACCTTTCTTACCCCATTTGCCACTCTTGATAAGAAAAGAAACAGTATTGAGGCCATCACTAAAGGCGTGCACAAGTAGCGCGATAAAGACTGCAACTCCAAGTTCGGAGCTGACTTTAAAGGCAACACCTAGCGCTAAACCATCGAGAAAGACGTGACCACCCATAGCAACTGCACCGAAAACACCGGTGATGTTCGCTGAGTGTTTATGGTCATGGCCGTAATCAGATTCTGCTGGTTCGTGTGAACCTGACAGTTGTTCAAAGAAGTGAAGGAGCAAAAATCCTGCAATCAGTGCCACCGATGTTGCCGGTGCATGAAGAATTTCAGTGGTTCCTAGTTCAAAGACCTCAGGCAAGAGGTCAAAAGCAACGAGTCCAAGTAAGAGACCGGCTGAAAGCCCGAGAACTAAATGAAGGCGATCCTTTGATTTAATGGCGAGGGTTCCACCTGCAAAGGTGGCTATTGCTGTAGCTGCCGCGAGGGCGATGGCGATATTCATAGCGGGACGATAGCACAAATGAAAATGATTTTCATTCCCATACCTCAGGGGCTAGCCTTAGGCCATGATCGCCGTGGCTAGATTTGAGATTCCTCTGGGTCAAGGGGCAGATTTTCGCCTCGAGCTCGAAGGTGTTCGCGCCGTCCTGGCCGAGGCTGTTGGATTTCTGGGCGGTGAAGTGGGACAGAATTTAGATGAACCAACGCTCTGGGTTCTGACGACCCGTTGGGAAAATGTTGGCTCGTATCGTCGGGCCTTAAGTTCCACGCGCGCAAAACTTGAGGCGATCCCAGTGCTTGCTCGCGCAATCGATGAAGCCGGGGCATACGAGTAATCAACAGAAGGTAAACTTGTACATGTGAGCAGCGCCCGTTGCTCCTTGCCGACAGCCAGCCGGATGGGGATTTAAAATGGCCGTAGATCGTTTAGAAAATATTGTTTCACTTGCAAAGCGTCGTGGATTTGTTTATCCATCATCTGAAATTTATGGCGGATTACGTGCCTCATGGGATTACGGCCCGCTCGGAGTCGAACTCAAAAATAACGTCAAGCGCCAATGGTGGAAGTCCATGGTCATGGGACGCGAAGATGTCGTCGGTATTGATTCATGTGTGATCTTGGCGCGCGAAGTCTGGGAAGCATCAGGACACGTTGCAACATTTAGCGATCCACTTACCGAGTGCACCGCTTGTCACAAGCGTTATCGCGCAGATCATTTGGAAGAAGCTTACGAAGCAAAGCATAAGAAGAAGCTTGAATCTTTAAGTGAGATGAACTGCCCTGCCTGCGGAAACAAGGGTCAGTTCACGACTCCAAAGCAGTTCTCAGGTTTGCTCAAGACTTTCCTTGGACCAGTAGAAGATGAATCTGGTTTGGCCTACCTTCGCCCAGAGACAGCGCAAGGAATCTTTATCAACTTTGATCAGGTGATGACAACATCTCGCAAAAAGCCACCATTTGGTATTGGCCAGATTGGAAAGTCATTCCGTAACGAAATTACGCCAGGAAACTTTATATTCCGTACCCGTGAATTTGAACAGATGGAGATGGAGTTCTTTGTAGTCCCAGGAACAGATGTAGATTGGCACCAATACTGGATTGATACACGACTTGCTTGGTATAAAGATCTCGGAATCAACCCAGAGCGCCTTCGTATCTTTGATCATCCGAAAGAGAAGTTATCTCATTACTCAAAGCGCACCGCTGACATTGAGTACAAGTTTGAATTTACTGGAACTGAGTGGGGCGAACTAGAAGGAATTGCAAACCGCACAGACTTTGACCTCAAGGCGCACTCGGCAGCTTCTGGAAAAGACTTGTCTTACTTCGATCAAGAGAAGAACGAGCGCTGGACACCATTTGTTATCGAACCGGCAGCAGGAGTTGATCGCTGTGCACTGACATTCTTGATGGATGCCTACACAGAAGATGAAGCACCAAATGCCAAGGGTGAGATGGAAAAGCGCGTTGTACTTAAGCTTGATTATCGCCTTGCTCCGGTAAAGGTGGCAGTTCTTCCGTTGTCGCGTAATGCAGATCTATCCCCTAAAGCTCGTGATTTGGCTGATCAATTGCGCAAGAACTGGAATATCGATTTCGACGATGCAGGTGCAATCGGCCGACGCTATCGTCGTCAAGATGAGATCGGTACCCCGTACTGCATCACAATCGACTTTGAGACGCTAGAAGATAATGCAGTCACAATTCGCGATCGCGACACTATGGCGCAAGAGCGAATCTCACTTGATCAGGTTCAGGCATGGTTAGCACCACGTCTACTGGGTTGCTAACACTTCCTTTATCAAGCGGGACTTATCAGCTTGATTCACCTGTAGTTCTAGCCCCCATGGCCGGAATTACTAACGCCCCTTTTCGCATGTTATGTCGTGAACAAGGTGCTGGGCTCTTCGTATCTGAGATGGTGACAGCGCGCGCATTGTTAGAGCGCATTCCAGAAACGTTGCGCATGATTGAACCAGGTCCCGGTGAATGGCCGCGCTCAATTCAGTTATATAGCGTTGATCCGCATCATATGAGTGAAGCGGTGAAGATGATTGGTCGGGAAAATTTAGCGGACCATATTGATATGAATTTTGGTTGCCCTGTTCCAAAGGTGACACGCAAAGGCGGGGGAGCAGCACTTCCTTATAAACGTAAACTCTTTACATCAATTGTTGAGGCGGCAGTTAACGCTGCTAAGCCTTTTGGAATTCCAGTAACAGTAAAGATGCGTATCGGTATCGATAGTGATCACATTACATACCTTGATGCAGCACAATCTGCGGCAAATCTTGGCGTTGCATGGGTTGCCTTGCATGCACGCACTGCAGCACAGATGTATGAAGGAAAGGCTGATTGGTCTGCCATCGCGCAGTTAGTCGATCATCTGAAGCCAACCGGAGTACCTGTCTTAGGAAATGGCGATATCTGGTCTGGTAGTGATGGTGTTGCCATGATGGAACAGACAGGCTGTTCCGGAGTTGTGGTTGGACGCGGATGTTTAGGACGGCCATGGCTCTTCACTGATTTAACACAGTCAATGGTCGGAAGCGATGAACGAGTCTTACCTTCCTTACATCAAGTGCGCGAAGTGATGTATCGCCATGGGGAACTTATTGTTGAGTACTTCGAGTCAGAAGATCGCGGTTGCCGTGATCTGCGTAAACATATGGCTTGGTACCTCAAAGGATTTAGAGTTCCCAGCGAATTGCGGCGCCAGTTTGGCATGATCGGATCTCTGGCAGAGTTTCGATTACTGCTTGATCAATTAGATGAACAGCCATATCCAGTTGAGGTTGCTGAAAAACCTCGTGGACGTACAAGTCATGGCCGCCCGCCAACACTGCCTGATGGCTGGCTCAATGATCCAGATGAAATTATTACGCTGGATTCAGAAGATATGTTCTCGGGCGGATAATGTTTAAATTCTTCTTTCGCATCATCACTATCTTTGTCGCGATCATCGTTGCAATTCCTGCGTACGCACTTTTTGTCACGTGGAATTCAGCAAATAATCCATCAGATCGCGCATTAGCCGATGTGATTGTTATTCCTGGTGCTGCGCAATTAGATGGGACACCGGGACCTGTTCTGCAGGCACGTCTTGAACAAGCTGTGCGCTTATTTCGCGCCGGTGTAGCTCCACTGATAATTACCGTTGGCTCAGGAGCGCCAGGAGATCGCACAACGGAGGCAGATTCTGGTCGACGGTGGCTGATTAATAATGGTGTTCCACGACGAGCGGTCATTGCACTTCCAGAAGGTCGCGATACATTGACTCAGACAAAGACGTATGTAAAAGAGATGCGTGAGCGATCAATAAAAAGTGTTGTCATTGCAACTGATCCATTCCACTGCCAGCGCGCGATGACAATGGCGCGAGATCTGGATGCAGATCCATTCTGCGCGCCTGTTCCTGATGGGCCCAACTCATTGAGTGGATCTACAAACCGCTATCTGATCCGAGAAGCTGGTGCTTATCTCTCGTACATCACTTTAGGACGCAGAGGAATTCATCTCAGCGATCACCTAGGCTAAGCCCATGTCCTATAGCCAGAGCGATCAAGAGCGGTTCTTCTATGAACCAGCCAAGCGTGCTGGTCGGACAGAGTTCATGCGCGATCGCGCACGAGTGATTCACTCTGCAGCACTTCGTCGACTAGCTGCAAAGACTCAAGTGGCTGTTCCATGGGAGAACGATTTCCAACGTACTCGTTTATCGCATTCAATGGAGTGCGCTCAGATTGGTCGCGAACTTGGTGAATCACTTGGAGCAGATCCTGATCTACTTGAAACAGCTTGTCTTTCACACGATCTCGGTCATCCACCTTTTGGACATAACGGTGAAGAAGCCCTTGCTGAAATTGCAGAAGATTTCGGCGGCTTCGAAGGAAATGCACAGAGCTTTAGATTACTTACTCGCATCGAAGCAAAGACAGTGGATGCCAATGGAAAGTCAGTGGGACTTAACTTAACTCGCGCAAGCCTAGATGCGGCAACGAAGTATCCGTGGCCTCGTGCAACTAATCCACGCAAATTTGGTCTTTATGACGATGATGTTGAAATCTTTAATTGGGTGAGGCAGGGTGCACCCGAAGGTCGTCAATGTATCGAAGCGCAGATCATGGATTGGTCTGACGATTGCGCGTATTCGGTTCACGATCTAGAGGATGCAATATTTATTGGGACAGTAAAGGTTTCTGACTTCGAACGAGATTTTGATACCTTGTATAAAGAGATGGTGACAAGCTACAAGAGCGATGCCAGTAAAGATGAGGTGGCCGCTGCGCTTACTCGGCTGGAAGCGCTCTCGTGCTGGCCGCGCACCTATGATCGATCACATCGCTCTCTTGCGCGATTGAAAGATTCAACATCACAGTTAATTGGTCGATTTGTTCTCGCAGCAGAGATGCGCACACGAGAGATTCACGGCACCGGCGCTTTAATGCGATACAACGCTAACCTTGAAATTCCGAGAGAGCAGAAGGTCGAAGTTGATTTCCTTAAGGCCATTGCTGGGCACTACTTAATTAGCGCTGATGCATCTCAAGAGCGCTATGCCGGGCAGAAGAAGTTGATCGCAGAACTTGTTGAGATGCTCTATGCCAAGGCTCCGGCAGCGCTAGACCCGATTTTTCTCGATGATTGGGCTTTGGCCGATAACGACATTGCGCGAATGCGCGTAGTCATTGATCAGATTGCTAGCCTGACTGATCCCGGTGCGTACGCCTTGCATGCCCATCTGCGGGGCTAATTAGATAGAGTGGGGATATGGCCGGTCGCATAAAAGCAGAGGATGTTACTTATATCCGCGACCATGCTCCGATTGACGAAGTTGTTGGTGAATATGTTCAACTCAAATCTGCTGGTGGCGGACAGAAGAAGGGTTTATGTCCCTTCCACGATGAGAAATCTCCCTCCTTTCATGTAACTCCGAGCAAGGGTTACTTCCACTGCTTTGGCTGTCAGACCGGTGGCGACGCCATTTCATTTCTGATGAAAATTGATCACCTCACATTTACTGAAACTGTTGAACGTCTGGCCGAACGAATTGGCTACACCTTGCGTTATGAAGAAAGTGGCAGTGCACCAACTGGACCATCAGTAAACCGATCACGTCTTGTTGCAGCTAATGCTCTCGCTGCCCAATTTTTTCAAGAACAACTCAATACTTCTCCAGATGCGGCGCATGGCCGAGACCTCTTAACTAAGCGTGGTTTTGATAAAGAGGCGTGCACAATTTTTGGAGTCGGGTATGCCCCTGATTCTTGGGATGCGTTGACAAAACATTTACGTGCTGCCGGTTACAGTATTGAAGAACTTGAACTTGCCGGCCTTTCCAAGATGGGCGAGAGAGGCCCGATAGATAAATTTAGAAACCGTCTGACGTGGCCGATCCGTGATATCTCCGGAGATGTTGTTGGCTTTGGCGCCAGAAAGCTGGCAAGTGATGAGCAGGATCAAGGCCCTAAATACTTAAATACATCTGAAACGCCGATCTATAAAAAGAGTCAGGTGCTCTACGGCCTTGATATGGCCAAGAAAGAGATCGCAAAGAAGCGCCAAGTAGTCATTGTCGAGGGTTATACCGATGTGATGGCAGCGCACATGGCGGGGATTACAACAGCGGTTGCAACATGTGGAACCGCATTCGGCGCCGACCATATTCGCATTATTCGAAGGTTGCTGATGGATGATGACGCTTTCCGCGGAGAAGTAATCTTCACATTTGATGGTGATGCTGCGGGGCAGAAGGCTGCGATGCGTGCCTTTAGCGAAGATCAAAAGTTTGTTACTCAAACATTTGTTGCCGTTGAACCAGATGGGCTAGATCCTTGCGATCTGCGACAGATGAAAGGCGATCTCGCGCTACGAGATCTGATCGCAAAGCGTGTGCCACTCTTTGAGTTTGCAATTCGTACCGAACTTAAACTTCATAATCTTGCTACTGCCGAAGGACGAATTAACGCGCTTAATGCAACCGCTCCTCTTGTTGCACAAATTCGCGATAAGTCACTCAGACCCGAGTACTCACGACTTCTCGCCGGGTGGCTGGGGGTCGAGGTCGAGATCGTCACGTCGGCTGTGGGACAGGGCGCACGAAGAAGTACGACCCAAGAAGCAGAGCCTGATCAGGTCGATCAATCATGGCGTCCGCATCCACAAGAGCCGCGCCTCTTGCTCGAACGAGAAGTTCTCAAGGCACGTTTGCAGATGCCTGATTTAGTGACTACATGGAGTGAGATCGAACCAGCGGCATTTACTCATCCTGCCTATGTTCAGATGAAGAGCGTGATTGATTCCGACACAAACACAACGATTTCGATTGATGATATTTCGGATGAAAGAATGAAGACCCTCTTTACAGAATTAACGGTTGAACCAATTCGCTCTGATGGAGAAGTCTCTGCTCGCTATATCGAAAGCATCGTTGCTCGTCTTCGTGAAGTTGGAATTAGTCGATCAATTGCTGATCTCAAATCTAATTTGCAAAGGCTGAACCCAGTAGAAAATCCTGATGAATACAACAGCGCATTTGCCGCCTTGGTCGCCCTCGAAACTGCTCGCCGCGGCCTCCATGAGTTATCGCTAGGCTCCCTCTAGCCCCTTCGATTTTCGCCCACACGCTCAGGTGAGGTAGAGTCAGCGCTCAACGCCATTCCCTCATAGCTCAACGGCAGAGCAGCCGACTGTTAATCGGCAGGTTCTTGGTTCGAATCCAAGTGAGGGAGCTTCGCAATAGTTTTCCATGGGACTCACAGAGACTTTTAAGCCATAGATATAAGAATGGTGGGCATGAGACAGATGAGATTCAAGAGATCAGGGAAGTTTGCAGCAACATTTCTCGCCGGCGCAATAATCGCAGGCGGTATAGGAGCAGTTGCTTCCACCCCAACAACCTCGTCAATATCAGCCTGTGCCGATAAGCGCACAGGAGCACTCTACTTATCTGCCACGGGTACCTGTCCTACTAATCGCACCTTGATACAAATAGGTGGTTCGGCGATGGATGCCAAGGCGATTGCATCTCTTGTGACGCCAACAGTTGTCTCAATTTCTGTCAACGCTTCAGCGGGAAGCGGTACTGGTTCCGGCTCAATCTACAAGAGCTCTGCGTCAGGAAGTTACATTGTCACTAACAACCACGTTATTGAAGATGCCGCCACAGGTGGCACTATAAGAGTCGAGTTTACAAATGGTGATCAAGTGAGCGCCACAATTGTTGGTCGCGATCCTATGTATGACATCGCTGTACTTTTTATTAAAACCGGAAACCTTCCAACTATTGCAATCGGTGATTCATCAAAGGTCTCTGTCGGCGACCCAGTCTTGGCAATTGGTTCACCACTTGGACTCGCAAGTACTGTGACGAGCGGAATCATTTCAGCTCTTAATCGCCCAGTTACTACCGGAGATGTCGGCAGCGAGTCTTATGTCAATGCGATTCAGACAGATGCGGCAATTAATCCAGGTAACTCAGGTGGAGCACTTGTTGATGCAAAAGGAAGAATTATTGGTGTCAACTCTGCCATCGCAACACTCTCTTCCGGCGGCGTCGGCGGATCTATTGGGCTTGGATTTTCGATTCCAATCAATGAAGCAAAACGAGTCATTGATGAAATTATTGCGACAGGAAAATCAACAAGACCGCTAATGGGTGTTGAAATTGATGGCACATTTACGGGCATCGGTGCGCGTCTGAGAGCGATCGTTCCAGGTGGAGCAGCGGAAAAAGCTGGCATTCCAGTTGGATCAGTTATTCGCTCGATTGATGGGATACGAATATCAAATGCAGATGCCGCGATCGTAAAGATACGTTCATACGCCCCAGGTTCGACGATTACCGTTGTAGTAGATCTACCTTCAAGTGGTGGCAGCAAGACCTTCAAGGTAACTCTCGGCAGCGCTCCTTCCATGTAGAGTGCGGATATGGCCTTATTCCAATTAAAGATTTCACTGCCAGATCAACCCGGTTCACTCGGTGCGATCGCATCTGCTATTGGTGCTGCTGGCTGTGACATTCGATCTTTAAGTGTCTTGGAAGCAAAAGACGGTATTGGATATGACGATTTTCTCGTTGCCGTTCCTGGAACAGATCCCACCGATCTTGTCACCGTGCTCTCATCCATGGGCGGCGTCACTGTTATTTCCATTGAAGCTGTAACACAATAAGCGTGCGCTCATTGTGAAGCGCATTCTCTATATTGCCTTTGATCATCTACACCGGAATTTCGGCGTACTCAAAGATGCGGATCCGCAGAACGATCTCATAGTCTTAGTAGAAAGTGCGCGCATGACATCTGAGCGCCCCTGGCACCCGCTGCGACTTCACTTTCTCATTTCAAGTGCGCACCATTTTACCCAGGATCTGCGCTCTGAGGGCTTCACCGTTGAATACATAACGAGTGCAACAACTATCGATGGTTTGGATCAGGTTCGTGCCAAACATGGAGATCTACCAATTGTTGCCGCACAACCGTCATCGTTTAAGCAGAGCGCGAATTTATCGGCATATGGTGTGACCTTTGTCGAAAATGATTTCTTTCTTACTCCGCGCTCACTCTTTTCTCATTGGGCTTCATCTCAGAAGAGCTTTCTCATGGAGAACTTCTACCGCGGCCAACGGATACGACTTGGCGTTCTTGTTGAAGGCAATTCTCCAGTTGGAGGTGCGTGGAATTTTGATAAAGAGAATCGCTTACCACCACCGAAAAATTATGAATGGCCGCCCTATCTCGAGTTTGCACCCGATGAGATCGATAAAAACGTTGCTCAGCAATTAGGAATTGCTGCCCCCAACACGTGGGCCACTACAAGGGCAGGTGCGCTAGCTGCGCTGGCAAACTTTATAGAGAATCACTTTGCCGAATTTGGCCCGTATGAAGATGCCATGCCATCAGATAACTGGGCCTTACATCACTCGCTCTTGAGCCCCTATATCAATAACGGATTACTCCATCCATCTGAAGTTGTTAAAGCTGCAGTGAAGGCTTTTGATTCTGGAAAAATTCCTATCGCCTCATGTGAAGGCTTTATCCGTCAAGTTATCGGTTGGCGAGAGTACGTCAACGGTATGTACTGGTTTCTTGGTGAAGATTATCGAAACAATAATCAATTGGGTGCCCAACGTCCGCTCCTCCCTCTTTTTACGGACCCAGATAAGACATCAATGAATTGTGTGAAATCAATTGTGGGCGATATCAAGGATCGTGCCTGGGTTCACCACATCCCACGATTGATGGTCTTGAGTAATTTGGCGCTGATTACAGGAAGTAATCCACAAGAATTTCTTGATTGGATGCGCGAGAATTTTGTTGATGCCTCTGAATGGGTGATGGTTCCCAATGTGATCGGCATGGGATTACATGCAGATGGTGGGGCGATGATGACAAAACCCTACGCAGCAGGGGGTGCATACATTTCTCGTATGAGCACATATTGCAAAGGTTGTGCCTACAATCCCAAATTACGCGTGGGTGAAACCGCCTGCCCATTTACGACTTTATACTGGGATTTTCTTGATCGACATCGCGAAGATTTTTCAAAGAATCATCGGATGAGCCAACAGCTCTTCGGTATCAATCGACTCTCGGATTTGCCGCAATTGAAAGAGAGAGCAGTCGAAGTATTAGAGGGTCTTGATCGCGGTGAAATTTAAGTAAGAGGTTCTATTCTTGCGCCGTCGCTCGGAAGAGATGTGAAGAAGCGAGGTACATGAAATCCAGATGCAGTGAATTCTTCCTTGATCGCACTCTCAATTCGGCCAATATCTTCGGTCTTAGCCAAGGCAATCGCGCTTCCGCCAAATCCACCACCCACCATGCGTGCACCGACTGCGCCAAGTGAGATGGCAGTATCCACGGCGCAGTTAAGTTCGGGGCAGGAGACTTCATAATCATCGCGAAGTGAGTGATGTGATTCGTTAATCAGTCGGCCCAGAGTGAGAAAGTCTTTATCTATGAGGGCATCAACGGCCTTACCTACGCGGGCAATCTCTGTCACCGAATGGCGTGCTCGTTTGTACTCTTCTTCAGAGAGAAGATCTTTTGCTTCTTGCAGGTCACTAAAACTTAAATCTCGAAGTGAAACGATTCCAAGCTTTGCAACAGCACTTTCGCACGATTGTCTGCGCTGGGCATAACCGCCATCGACGAGTGTATGTTGGACTTGAGTATCGATAATCAATAACTGCAATCCCGATGCAGCCAGATCAAAGGGAATCAGGCGAGTTTCTAAATCACGACAATCGAGTAAGAGCGCCGATCCTGACTTAGCCAAAAGGGATACAGATTGATCCATGATGCCGCAGGGCACGCCGACATATTTGTTTTCAGCCTTTTGCGCCAAAAGCGCAAGTTCTTTCAAGGAATACCCACATGAAAATAAATCATTGAGTGCAAAGGCGACTGCGCATTCCAGTGCTGCCGATGATGAAAGACCAGCCCCCAAAGGAACGTAACCATCGATCTCAATATCCACACCGCTCTTAATACCAAGTGCCCACACGACACCTAAGACATATCGTTCCCAATCACCATCGGCGCTCGGAGCTAATTGATCGATGGACGTCGTGATGATGTCGTTGCTGCGCTGAAGCGAACGAATGCGGATGATCTGATCGCCACGTTTTCTGATACGCGCATATGTTCGATCTGCAATCGCAAAAGGTAGGACAAAACCTTGACTAAAGTCGATATGTTCACCAATCACATTCACACGCCCAGGGGCGGATGCAATTACATCAGGTGCGCGCCAATCAGACATTTATAACTGTACGTCGCGCAGTTGTCCGGCAGATTGTTCAGGCTTGAGATCCATAATAAATGCACCCATAGCTGATTCACTTCCAGCTAAGTACTTCAATTTGCCAGGTGCGCGACGAACGCTAGTAATCTGCCAATGCAGGCGAAGATATTCGCGCCCCTCACGAACGGGGGCTTGATGCCATGTTGCAATGTAGGCCATAGAAATTCCGAAGACTCCATCAAGACGGCGCATCACTTCAATTGAAATTGCTGGAAAAGCATCTGCCTGCTCTGCTGTGAGGCTAGCTAAATCCGCAACGGGGGATAGCGGTGCAACATGAATTTCAAATGGATATCGCGCTGCGTATGGGACAAAGGCCACCCAATGTTCGTTGCGAGCAATGATGCGATCTCCCTCGCGTAGCTCACGTGCAACTACATCATCAAAGAGAACCCGTCCCGTCTCTTCATGATGGGCTTTTGCCACCTCAAGCATTTTCTCTACCCGTGGAGGTATATATGAATATGCATAGATTTGACCGTGTGGATGAAAGAGTGTGACACCCACTTCTTCGCCGCGGTTTTCAAATGGTGCGATATGTCTAATATAGGAATGGGTGGAAAGCTCACGCACTCGATCACGCCACGCCTCCATCAGAGTCCGCACCTGTCGCGGCGAAAGATCGGCGAATGATCCACCATGATTATCTGTAAAGCAAATTACTTCGCACTTACCTGCTGCGGTTCCAGGATCAGTATCTGTTCCGAGAATATCTGGCAGCGCCCAATCGCCATCAGGTGCGCGAAGTGATGGTGATCGGTTATCAAAGACAACAACTTCATAACTGCTATCTGGAATTTCACTTAACAGATCGCTCCGAGTTGGACAGAGCGGACAAAGTTCTTTCGGCGGTAAAAAGACTCGACCTTGACGGTGGGCGGCCATTACAACCCATTCATTGAGAAGTGGATCAAGACGGAGTTCGCCAATACCTGGTTGCTCTTCGACCGGGCGAGTATCGGCTGCTGTACGTGGGCGCGCAACGCTGTCGTAGTAACGAATTGTTCGTCCATCTGCCATCGGTAGATCGCTGCGTAGAACTCCGCTATCGAGTTTTATCACCTGACTCATAATGGCACTACTGTAGCGATTGCGGTGAGAAAAAAATCAATTGACGCGGAAGCTGACCCTCTGTAAGCCTATTTTTTCAACTAATTCTTGATTTGTTTAGCGCAACCATCAGTGGCTGGCTTGGGCTTAACCGGCTTCTTGGTTGGCGATGGTGAAGGCGAAGGGGTTGGCCCTTGTGTAATCACAAACTCGATAGGCGTGCGGATCTTTGCATGAGTTCCAGTGGCATCGATAAAGCCAATATGACCCGGCCATGTTCCTACCGGCAGACCTTTAATTGTGAGCGTCCATGCACCACTTGTTGAGCGAACTACTTTTTGGTCGAGCAGGTTTTCAGGACGAATTTTCGCATCAGGATAGAAGCGAACAGTTCCTGTGACGACAGGTAGACCAGTTGGTCTAAAGACTTCGACCTTAACGATTGCATCCTTATCTGTGTAGTTCGCCCTCACTGAAGTAACTGAAATCGTCGAAGTCTCGTCCTTAGGCATGAAGTCACTCGGTGTAGGAGTCCATGTTCCGGTTGCTAGTGCGAGGAATTCATCCTGGGTTCCACGGAAAACATTGAGGTCGAGTCTATTTCCAGGAACTCCATACTTAGGTGCGATACCGCAGGAAGAGTATTGCCAGATAATCCACTGAGAAGAGCAGTTGATCGAAGTCCATGAGTGCACATAACAGCCACCGGGCTTGAGTCCAGGTTGCGCGATTGGATCAGCTGGATCTATTCCGTACTGGGCTAACCACAATGGGTATTGTGCAAGCTCTTCGTCTCGCACCATCGCATTTTCTAAAAATGCAGGATAAGAATAAAGGATGGGCGTACGTCCGGTTTTTTCTTTAACGATTGCTAGAAATGTTTTTGCCCACAACGTTACTGTTTGTTTACTCGCATACTTAATGCAGCCCGAGCTATCGTATTGGGCACAGTTATTTTCAAGATCGAGTGCGTAGGGAAGATCCATCTCGTTATATCCACCGAGGGCAGCTAAGCGCCACAGGACTTTCTGGGCCTGGGCGGCAGCATCAGCTTTTATTGTTGCCGGATCTTTCGAATCAGGCATATATGCATAATGATAAAAACCGGTATAGATCCCAGCAGCTTGTGCCGCTGCGCGATCCATAATTACATATTTGAGTGCAAGCGCATCTGAATCGTCTCGCGCATCTGATGCTTTGATCATGACAAAGCGAAGCCCGGCTTTATATTTCTTAACAAAATCAATAGGCGCATCATTAGGGTGCTGCCATCTGCTCACATCTGAACCATGAATGCGACCACCTGGACCATTGGAGTGAACAACAATCGGCGAACCATCAATCATCTCTGGCGTGGGTTTAATGACTACTTCGCGCGCAGTTGAGTACAGAGTTTTCCCAGCAACTTTTGCCTTTGCCCGATATTTCATCTTTGCGTCAAGTGCCGTTGCAACTGCAACTACCCGCCACGTTCCCACCTTTGCACTCTTGGTTGAAAAACGGGTGTCTTGCCATTTTCCATTAAGGAAAACCTGCACAGTGACAGGAATTTTTGCTCTAGCTGGCTTGATCTGGCCAAAGAGAGTAACGATGGGTTCAGAGCGACCAGGAGTTTGATTGAGCGACATCGTCAAGGTTGAACCAGCGGCGTAGGTTGGTGTGGCATATAAAAGCCCGGCAATCAGAGTGAGCGAAAGAGCGATGAGAGATTTTTTCACGGGATCTGTCGAATCTCAAGATCGACGTTAAATACTTGCTTGATTGCTGAAAGTAAAAGCTCTTCTTGCTTTACTCGTGTACTGCTATATCCATGTGCACCGCCGAATTTGGCGCTATCTGAGTAATCCAAAGTAAGGACTGAATCTTCAAGGGATGCCAGGCGAGCATCGAAGAAGGCCATCCATGTGATGCGATCACTTTTTTCTACAAGATCTAAGACATCATTCCAACGAGCACGCACATCTGCCAGCGAAAGTGATGTAGCCATGGTCCAACTCTAGCAAGTGGGATGCAGCTAGAGGTGGCGTGGAGCACCAATGCATTTGAAGTATTCACCAGTGATGACAACTCGAAGATTCTTTGCTCGATCCGGTAAAACGTCGAGGTGTTGCGCTATGCGCGCAACGATCTGCTCGACCGACTTTTCGCTGACAAATCGCACTTTAGCGATCTCAGAATTGCTCAGGCCTTGAGCGAGCAGGCGCAATGTAGCCACTTGAATATCGGTGAAATTGTGGATTACAGATCCAAAGGCATTTTCATAGGATGAGCCAGCACTATTTACCCATTGGGCTGTTGCCATTATGGAAGAAGATTCTAGAGATTGTGTAATCGCTGAGTTAAGAATTGCTAAATCAGCCATCGATCTTTTGAGAACAATTTGCACCCCTCGTGGAATCGATGCAGCGGGTATCCCAAGTAGCCTCAGATCCACGCAAGCAGTCATGATCACTACTCCGAGTTCTGGATTTGTCTTTCTAAAGCCAACAATCATTTCAATAACATGTGAATCGGCAAAGAGAAGATCAAAGAGAACGACCTCAGGTTGTAACGATCGAAATGTATTCTCGGCAACTATCTGACTTTGAACTTCAGCCACAATATTTACTCCATGAAGTCTGAGTGAGGCCGAGACCGTTGTTAATTCAAAAGCATCCTCAGTAGCAATCATCACTCGGGGAAGAGTCGCAATGCTCATAGATCAAGGTAGCCCTCAAAATTGGGCTTACTGTGCTAGACCTGCTCGTTAAAGAATCTTTCCGATCGCCGCAGGGATCTAATCAATTACCTGAGAGGCGGTGATCGGGCTACCCCTAGATACCACCAAAGTGGCGTTTGCCGGTGCTGTCTCGGTAGATCAGGACTATTCGTGGCATTATTCAGAAATGCGCATTGCCGTCTTCTGTTCAGCATCGACCAAAATTGACCAAAAGTACATAGATTTTGGTTTTGAGGTTGGTAAAGCTATTGCTGAGCAAGGATGGGATGTTGCGTGGGGTGGCGGGACACTTTCAATGATGGGTTCAGTTTCGCGCGGTGCACGCAGCGTTGGCGGAAAAACATTTGGAGTCATTCCTCAAAAACTTGTAGGTAAAGAGTTCGCCGATGAAGAAGCTACAGAGCTCTTCATTACCGAATCAATGCGTTCACGAAAAGCGATGCTGGAAGATCTCTCCAATGGATTCCTTATCTTGCCTGGGGGAATCGGCACCATGGAAGAGTTCATGGAGATTTGGGTTGCTCGCCATCTGGGATATCACCAGAAACCAATTGTGGTCTGTGACCCATTTGATTTCTATCGCGATTTACGCGCATTTCTTGCAACGCTAAAGAGCGAACGATTCACCAGTAGCGCTCATGACGAACTCTTGACCTGGTCATCCGAAATTCCTTCTGCCATAAAGGCCTTTCGCGGTTCCATGAAACCACCCACCTTGATTTAATTTCGCAACCGATCAGTCACGTGCCCTACGATTAATGAGTGCGAAAAGTTAGCGGCCTTGGATTTACCCTCATTCTCGTAGGGGCATTACTTGTTCCAAGCTCGAGTTCAATAGCGAATGAAAAATTCAATTGGAAGATTAAGAAAGAAGAAACAAGGCGCAGCACCGCTGGATATTCAGATTCGATGTCATATGCAGTTGGCGCATCAATTGAATTCAAGGTCAGCTGCCCAGCTACAGATTTCTACATAGAGGCAGTGCGGATTGGATACTACGAAGGCGATCAAGGAAAGAGAATCTCGCAATCAAAAAAGTTTCCATGTTTAGACCAATCCCGGGTTGATTCAAAGCAGTGGAAAGTAAATGCACAGATCAACACTGGCTCATTCCCGCATGGAATGTACTTATTCATCATTCGTGACAGTGATGATTACTCAAGTTATATCCCAATTGTTTTGAGAGAAAAATCTGCAAAAGCCAAGGCAGTTTTCTCAGTTCCGACAATGACTATGCAGGCCTACAACACCTGGACTGGTGCAGACACATACGGTGGTGCTGATGGTTTTGAATCACGCCTACGCGTAGTTGATTTTAGGAAACCATTTGATGAAGGAAATGGCGCAGGTAAATACCTACGTTATGTTCATCCACTTGTCGTCCATATCGAAAGACTCAAAATTGATGTTAGCTATGTGGCCGATACTGACATCCACTTTGATAAGAAGATCCTTGCAAATAAAAAAGTCTTTATTAGCGCTGGCCATGATGAATACTGGACTACCCAAGAGCGAGAGAATGTAATCAAGGCACGAGAAAAGGGCATGAATACTATTTTCTTTGGAGCAAATGCTGGCTATTGGAACACCCGACTTGAGAAATCTTCTACTCGAAAATCGATCACAATGGAGATCTTCAAATCCAAAGACGAAGATCCAAATAAAGAAAATCCCACCATTAAGTTCCGGGATCTAGGAAAACCAGAGCCTGAGCTCACGGGATTGGAATATAAGTGCTTTCCTGGACGGGGAAGTCTAGAAGTAAAAGAACCGCAATCATTTGTCTTTAATGGCATCAAAGATTTTAGTAACCTAGATTTAGAGGGTCTTGTTGGGCCAGAAGTAGATTCCTTACTATCAAGTTCTAGCAAGATCGGAACAGTAGTTAATTTGGCACAAGCGAGAGTCAGGTGCGGTACGAAGTGGTATGCCCCTCGATATGGTCAAATGAATATGATTATTTCGACGACGATTGGACAATCTGGAGGTAACTTCGCTACCGGAACCATGGGATGGGTGACAAAGGGACTGAGCGCACCAGAGAAATCTGACATTGGAAGTTTCACTCGAATAGTCACCAAGAACGTATTAGAGAAGGCTATACAAGGACCACTGCGATAGAAATAATCGCGGGAAGAGTTCAAGAGCGTTAGCGGTGGTTCTCTCTAGTTAAAAATGGTGAGGTTGCTTAGACTCGCGCTATGGATAGGCAAGCCAAAAACCAAGTATCTACCTCGACGATATCAATCAAGAGCGCTGAGCTTGGTGGAGAAAATCCTCTCCCAATTTTTCGAAATCAGAATAGGGATCGCTCCGTAAAGTTCCTCAATGAATTCTCTGCAGAACAGACCCATTTAGTTGGGTATGAGACCGGCGAGATTTATCTCCCACACCGCTGGCAAGATAGATACACACGTGAATTGGCGCAAAAAGATATTGAGACAGTAGTACTTGAAAATGAATATTTACGAGCGACATTCTTACCTGGACTCGGTGGTCGGCTCTACTCGCTTTTTAGTAAAGAGAATGGGCAAGAACTTCTCTTCACTAATCCGATTCTGCAATTTGCCAATCTTTCTATCCTCAACGCTTGGTTTTCCGGCGGTATCGAATGGAATATGGGGCAGTACGGCCACACATTTGGAACCTGCGCTCCTGTTCATATCGCAAAACTAAGCGATGAGGCTGGCAATGAATTTATAAGGATTTACGATTATGAAAGAACTCGCAATTTTTATTGGGCGATTGATTGCCACTTGCCAACAGGGGCCAAGAATTTAAGGGTGCATGTGCGAATCATTAATGATCGATCTGAAGCCACACCTATGTATTGGTGGACAAATATTGCAGTACGCGAGACTCCGAAAGCGCGTGTATTTGGAAGTACAGACGAAGTGATCTTCGTGGATCAAGGCTTTGCTGGTTATGGAACCGGAAACCTGCCTTATTTGCCGACGGTTGCCGATACCGACCTTTCGTTCCCACAAAACTTTCCATTTGCTAATGAGTACTTCTTTCAAAATCCCACATCAATGAAGTTTCCATGGGAGTCAATTCTCTATGAGGATGGCCACGTGTTTTATGAGCGTAGTACCGCATCGCTGCGATACAAGAAGATGTTTTGCTGGGGCAATCACGTTGGTGGTAGGGGTTGGCAAGAGTTTTTATCTGATTCATCCTCGCCCAACTTTTCACCATACCTAGAACTTCAAGCCGGGCTTGCCCCCACTCAACTCCATGGATATCACATGCCGGCAAATTCAGAGATCACCTTTACACAATTCTTCGGTAGCTTTGATAAATCAGAGAATCAGAAGCTATTGAATAAGGAATGGTCGGCTGCTCAAACAGAGATTGAAGAGCAGATAGAAGAGGTCATCCCACAGGATTTGTTGGAGAGTGAAAATCTACGATTGGAAAGACTGACCACCAAGCAACCAGAAGAGATTCTCTTCTACGGAAGTAATTGGGGCTTTCTAGAACAAGAGAGGCGCAAGAGTTCTGGAGATGAAATTCCGGCAGGGCTTCGATTTGAACCTTCAGAGAGTGCACAAATCATCGATTGGATTGAGCTTCTTAACACGGGCACCTATCCAGAGCATGATGTGACAAGCACGCCAACATCATGGATGGTGCAGAAAGAGTGGATGCCGCTTCTAGAAAAGAGCAGACAAAACTGGTTGAGCGCGCTACACATTGGAAATTATCATTACGAAATTGGAGATCGTGAAAAAGCAATCGAGAGCTGGAGAAAATCTCTCCAGCTCAATCCATCTCCATGGGCCTTACGCAATCTGGCAATTGCTGAAAGAGATGCCGAAAACCTGTCGTTCGCGTTGGCGCTTTATGGAGAAGCAATCAGTACATTCGGCGCAAAACTACATGATGCATTTTATGAGGAGTACCTGCAGTTATTAGTGAAGGCAGAGAACTATGAGGAACTGTGGAGAATTTACACAGAACTCCTACCAACGAGGGTCCCAAGCGAGCGAATAGATTTGGCCGCCGCGAAAGCAGCGCTAGAACTAGGCCACTTCGAATTCTTGGCAAAGATATTCACTCGCACCTTTGCGCAGATTCGAGAAGGCGAGACAACCTTGGTTGCTATCTGGTTTGAGCATCAAGCCATTCTGGAGGCGCAGCGGTTAGGGGTAGCCGTTGACGATCAGCTCAGAGAACAGGTTCGTCGCAGTACTCGTCCACCAAAAAATATAGATTTTCGGATGATCGAGCTTTAACTCTTAGCTCCAGCAAAACCAATCTCAAGATCAGCTTTGAGATCTTCGATGTTTTCCAAGCCAAGGCTCAAGCGAACCAAACCTGGAGTCACGCCTGCCTCTAGCTGTTCAGCTCCACTGAGTTGAGAGTGTGTTGTTGATGCCGGATGAATTACAAGCGAACGGACGTCTCCAATATTAGCCACATGACTAAAGAGCTCCAACGACTCGATAAATTTCTTGCCAGCTTCAATTCCGCCTTTGAGTTCAAAGGAGAGAACTGCCCCAGGGCCCTTAGGTGCATATTGTTTTGCCAGTGCATTCCAAGGAGATGAGCTCAGTGCCGCGTAGTTAACTTTGTCAACACTTGGGTGAGACTCAAGCCAGTGTGCAATTGCCTTTGCGTTTTCAACGTGGCGCTCCATGCGTAGTGAAAGCGTCTCAAGACCTTGAGCTAACAGCCATGCATTAAATGGTGCAACAGCGGCTCCTACATCACGGAGAAGTTGTAGACGAATCTTAAAGATATAAGAAAGGTTCGCACCAAATGCTGATCCAACTCCCAAAGCTTGCGCGTAGACAATTCCATTGTAGCTAGGATCTGGCTGGTTAAATCCCTTAAACTTCTCAGGATATTGCGCATAGTCAAACTTTCCAGCATCAACAATCGCGCCAACCACAGCGTTACCATGTCCAGATAAGAACTTTGTTGCGGAGTGAATTACAACATCTGCACCAAAGTCAATTGGCTTAATCAAATAAGGCGTTGCAACAGTGTTATCAACAATGAGCGGAACGCCGACCTCATGGGCAATATCTGCAACCATCTTTATATTTAGAATTTCATTCTTAGGATTAGCAATTGTTTCACCAAAAAAGGCCTTTGTATTTGGCTTGACAGCTTTGCGCCATGACTCTGGATCGCTTGCGTCATCAACAAATGTAACCTCTACGCCAAACTTTGGAAGTGTGTAGTGAAATAAGTTATACGTTCCACCATAAAGGCTTGGGCTAGATACGATGTGATCGCCAGCTTCTGCAACGTTGAGAACCGCAAATGTTGTTGCAGCAGAACCGGAAGCAAGTAGAAGAGCCGCAACGCCTCCTTCAAGAGCTGCGATACGTTGTTCAACAGCATCCTGTGTTGGATTCATGATTCGGGTGTAAATATTTCCAAGTTCGGCTAGTGAGAAAAGATCAGCCGCATGTTTTGTATCGCGGAATTGATACGCAGTTGTTTGATATAGCGGCAATGCGCGAGCACCTGTTGTTGGATCAGGCGTTTGTCCTGCATGAATTTGCAGAGTTTCGAAAGACCAGTTGTTAGACATTTTTTCTCCATCGCAGTAGGTGCCATTTATCTGTAACGAAGCGAACAATTACAAAGTAATCACTCCCGCGTAACAGTTTCCTGACCAGTTCGTCACCCGGAGCACCCCACCGCGTTGGAGGGTTGCCGCCTACTAAGCCGGGGCTAATACGTAGGGCTCGTGAACAGGCGATACTTAATCACATCAATTAACGAATGAAAAGTTGCAAATGATTTGCGTATGCAGAGAGAACGCGTGAGCGGCGCGATTCACTTTGGAAACTGGTGGGACGGGTCGGACTTGAACCGACGACGACCGAATTATGAGTTCGGGGCTCTAACCAACTGAGCTACCGTCCCGCGTGGGGTACGAGCGAACTTTACTGCAATTAATCCTTTACAACTTTTCCTTTTGTGATTTTCTCCCGCTGAAATCCTCGCCTGCCCCAGAATTCCCAGAGCCCCATGGTGGAGAGGATGAGGGCAAAGCCAAAGAGGAGATCTTCAAGTGGGGCAGCGGCGATGCGAGTTCCAATAATTCCAGTTTCGTCGTACATCACGATTGCTTTTCCATCGGCACGGTAATGGGTTAGCCACCAATTTGTGATTAATTGGAAGGGGAGAATGATTGAGTAGGAAATCCAAAAGGCAACGCGCGTGAGCAGTGAATTTTTAAAGACAAATAAGTCGACCATCACCGCGATGAGAACTGCTGCTATTGCGAGGTCGCTATAGATCATTTCTCATCCTTTCCAAATTCTTTTTCTCGTAGATGAGGTTTTACGGTGGTTACACCTTCAATTGTCAAAATTGCGGCCATTGGAACGATAATGAAAAATAGGTATTCTTCAAGTGGAATACTGAATGGACCGTAGATTCCGAGCGTTCTCTCTGGATTAAAAAACCAGTGACCTTGAGAGATTGCATATGCATCCCAGATGACAAAAACAATTGTTACGGGAAGGATGCTTACCAATGCCCTCTTCCAGCGACGCAGTACACCAGTCTTTAAGACGACTTCGAGCCAGAATGAACCAAAGACGGTAAAGGCCAGCATCGCCATGTATCCAAATTTAGCCACGCTGAATCTTCTCATAAACCCCTTTGGTAGGGTTGGTATGAGGGGGTTAGACATGAAATCTGCTGAGGTCAAACTCTTCGAAGGCATCAGGAGTTTTTCAAGTGTCGCAATCCTCGCTGGAATAATCCTTTCATTGTTCTTCTCGCAATTATTGGGAGAAAGTTCTATGCAATGGCAGGTTGTCATTGCAATCGCTGCTCTAGCAATAGGTATTCCACATGGAGCCCTTGATCACCTTGTGACCTTGCCCAAGTCAAGCCCGCTTGTGATGACTGGCTTTATCGCCCTCTACGTTCTAATAGCGATTGTTGCTGTCATCGCAATATTAGAATTTAACATTGTTGGGTTTATCTTTGTCTTAGTAATGAGCGCTGTCCATTTTGGAATCGGAGATGCTGCCTTCATTAGCGAACTCGATCGCAGGCGGCCGGTTTCGGTAAGACTTCCGCGTGCTATCTATGCCATCAGCGCTGGATCGATTCCAGTACTAATTCCTTTGGTAAATAGCGCCAGTACAGATGCGCTGGCCCAGGTAAATCCCTCACTTATTGATTGGCACCAGGGGTATGACCAAGAAATTCTCACGGCAGTCATCACCATCGCCTGTATCTCGATTGCGGGTCTCATTGTCAGGAAGCGAATTCGTGAAGCAGTCGATATTGGATTATTGCTTGCCTTAGCTCTACTTACTCCTCCTCTCATTGCCTTTGCGCTCTATTTCGGGTGTTGGCATGCGATGAGACATACCGCTCGTCTGACACTTTCGCTGGAAACGTCACAGCACGCATATGCAACAGGAAACACTCGATCAGCATTTCTTAAAGCTGTATTGCCGGGTATTCCTGCTTTAGTAGGAACTTTTTTTATTGCAGGTATTCTTGCGATTCGCGGTCAAGAATTTAGCGATGATTTCTTCTGGATGGCCCTCGTTGTTGTGTGGGCGCTCACTGTCCCTCATATGGCAGTTACGGCGAAACTTGATCGCAACGCATTAACCTAGAGGTATGAAAATTCGCGTTGCGGTTTCCCTTGCACTCTTTATCACCTGTCTTGCCCCTGTAAGCGCTCAGGCAGCACCTGTCTATAGATTTCCGGTAAGAGGGTGTGAAGTTGATTATGCACGCGCGCATCATGATTATGCTGCGACGGATATTCTCTCAAAGGCAGGTTGCGCGTTTGTCGCACCAATTGATGGCGTGATCGATGAAGTCAATCGTGAAGATACTTGGTCTGGAAAAGTAAATGCAGGCATCACGCGCGGAGGGCTATCCGTCTCACTTATTGGTGTCGATGGAGTGCGATATTACGGATCGCATCTGCTTCGTGTTAATAAAGACATTCAACCTGGTTTAGCCGTAAAAGCCGGACAGCGTCTTGGTTCTGTTGGATCAACCGGTAGCGCGCGCGGTACCGCACCCCATTTGCACTTTGGAATTTCGTGGCCAACACCACCAGATACTTGGTGGGTTCGTCGCGGAGTTGTTCATCCGTGGAAGTATTTAGATGCCTGGAAATTGGGTAAAGATAAATCACCTGCAAAAGAAGTCGAAGCAGCGAAGTTGAAGATGGGTGAGATTCCACCAGAGCCAAAGAAGTAAAAAAGAAGTAGGAAAGAAGAAAGCCCCGCACAATGTGCGGGGCTTTCTTGTAAAGCTAGCGGTGTGCTTAGTTAGCGTTCACTGCATCGGCCTGAGGACCCTTTGGACCCTGTACGACCTCGAATGAAACTGACTGACCCTCTTCAAGGCTCTTGTAACCGTTTCCTTGGATAGCT
>Ga0315899_10001168_pt1 | contig 30347 bp, 28 predicted proteins | sample LakEriMetagenome_2_FD_203518 | JGI IMG/M metagenome (GOLD analysis project Ga0315899, IMG submission 203518) | Freshwater fungal communities from buoy surface, Lake Erie, Ohio, United States - Buoy 4 MA112 | ecosystem: Environmental > Aquatic > Freshwater > Lake | place: USA: Lake Erie, Ohio...
TTTCCGAGCGCTACCTATGAGAATCGTTTCGGCACCGTCGGTGTTCCCACGGACGACGGTGTGGTTCGTGAGATCACCACCTTCCGCGCCGATAGCGGTAGCAGCGACTCCCGTCGCCCCGACGAGGTCGCCTTCCTCCCGCGTATCGATGGCGATCTTGCGCGCAGAGACTTCACGATCAACGCGATCGCGTTTGGTCTCGCCCCTGAAGCGAGTCGACGCGCCGATCCAGTCGCCGACGGCGCGATCGTTGATCCCCATGGCGGCGCTGAGGATCTAGCCAACGGTTTGTTGCGCGCGGTTGGTGATCCGACCGAACGATTTGTTGAGGATGCGCTGCGCATGCTGCGCGCGATCCGGTTTGTTGCGCGCTTCAGTCTCACAGTGGAGCCGAACACAGCCGCGGCAATCAAACGCGATGCACCTCTGACTGCCCGCCTCTCTGGCGAACGAATTGGTGCAGAGATTGAGGGAATCCTCGCCGCTGCACGCCCCGCGCGCGCATTGCAGCTTGCCGCAGATCTCGGCATCCTTGCCGCCATCGCACCCGCGCTTGCGGCAGAGTGGAGCGCTGAGGTTGGTGCGCGCGTTGAGGCGGTAGGCGGCGATGCGCTCCCCGATGCGCCAGATCCTCTCGGGCGCATGAGCGAGCTTCTTCTGCCGATCGCCGACGATGAAGATGTTGCAGCACTCCTTGAATCGTGGCGTCGGCCACGAGCAACGATTGCGGCAATACAGCAGATACGCACCCTTGATCGCGCCGTTGCCGCTGCGGAGAAGATGGCCGAGCGCGGTCTCGATGATGGGGCAGCACTTCGTATCGTAGCCGCCGCCGCTACTGGCGATCCCCGAGACGCCGCTCGGCAGATTCGTCGCCGCGTTGCGAACGGGCGGGCTGGTAGCGGTGCCGCCAGGCTCCTGCGCACCTGCGTTCAGGCTGATGAGGAGCAGCTCCCCGCAGCAGCGAGTGATCTCGCCGTTGGGGGCGACCAGCTGGTGGCGCGCCACGGTCGTACGCCGGGACCGTGGGTCGCCGCACTCCTCGCGCGACTCGTTGATGACGTAGCTCATCGCCGCGTGGCAAACACGGAAGGTGATCTCCTCACTTGGAGCGAGAGGGTCGTCGCAGAGGAGGGGCGAGATACCATCGCGTAAACTCTCGGTATGACGCTCGAGCAACGTACGATTTTGGTAACTGGTGGGGCTGGGTACATCGGCGCTGCAAGCGCCATTGCCCTGATCGCCGCTGGACATCGTGTCGTCATCCTTGATGACCTCTCTACGGGGCACGCCGACACGATCCCAAATGAGGCCTCCTCGGTTGTGGGCAGCTTCGCCGATGGAGATCGCATGCAGAGCCTGCTGCGCGACGCCCGGATTGACACGATCTTGCACATTGGTGCGCTGAGCATTGTTGCCGAGAGCGTGGGGCAGCCAGAGCGGTACTTCAAGACGAACCTTGTCGGCAGCATCGCTCTGCTCGACGCCGCGATTGCCGTTGGTGTGAAGCGCCTGATCTTCTCTTCTAGCGCTGCGGTGTATGGCGCCTCTTCATCGAACGTGCTCCATGAGGAGCTTCCGCTTGCACCGGTCAACCCGTATGGGGCAACGAAGGCCGCCTTCGAGCAGGTGCTCCGCGCCTACGCCGCAGCCCATGGACTCACTGCGATCGCGTTGCGCTACTTCAATGTGGCGGGTGCAACGGAGCATGTTTCTGAACGCCATCACCCAGAGACGCACCTGCTGCCACGCCTCATGAACGCTGCCCAAACTGGGGTGCCGTTTCAACTGTATGGGAGCGACTACACCACACCGGATCGCACCGCCATCCGTGATTATGTGCACGTTGCCGACGTTGCGGCAGCGCACGTCGCCGCGACCGAAAAGGTTGCCACTGAAGGGGGCCAAGGGTTCACCGCCCTGAACATCGGGAGCGGTGCGGGCACGAGTATTCGTGAGGCGATCAAGGCAATTGAGAAGGCCTCTGGTGCACGCATAGAGGTGCAAGAGCGCCCCCGTCGCGCCGGCGATCCGCCACGCCTCGTGGCTGATATTTCGCGGGCGCAGAGTCAGCTGGGTTGGCGCCCACGGCAGAGCGACATCAATCGAATTGTGAAGAGTCTCCTCCCGAAGTAGCGCTACTGGATTCGGACGAGCACCTTCGCATCAGACCAGAGCTGTTCAAGCTTGTAGAAGTCGCGCTCTGGCGGCGTGAAGATGTGCACGATCACACTGCCGTAGTCCAAGACGATCCAGTGAGAGGCGGCGGCGCGATGACGGTGAGCCGGAATGATGCCCTCTTCTGCCATGCCACTGACTATGCTCTCGGTGATGGCGGCAAGCTGTGGCTCCGAGCCACCAGTGCAAATCACAAATGCCTCGGTAACGGTGGTGAGGCTACTCACGTCAAGCACAAGGATGTCGGCCGCCTTCTTCTCTTCCGCAAGGAGGGCAACCTTTCGCGCAAGATCGTGTGGCTCAATGGCACTGTGCTGTTTCGTTGACATGACCTCAGCGTACCGCACTACCGGGTGCGCGATTACGAGGCAGGATCAACGGGCACATCTTCCACTTCAACAGGGCGCTCAAGTACCAACTCAGGTCGACCGCGGTAGAGCCCCTCACGTCGAATCAAGTCAGCGACAGCGTCGGGAACGAGATATCGCAGCGACCGTCCGCGTGCCGCCAACGCCCGCAGTTCACGGCTCGCGTGCGAAAGATGGAATCCGTCGAGATAGAGGAAGCGGTCCTCGCGTCCTGGGAAGTGACGCGTAAGCCAGGCTCGGTCTGGGGTTGGCGTGCCAGGTCGTGGCAGTGCTGCAACGCGTGCTAGGTCAAGGATCCCGGCTGCATCTTCCCACTCGTGAAATCCGAGGAGCGACTCAACAGAGAGGATGAGCGTGAGCTCTGGTGTGGCCCCAGCTTCACGTCGTTCCGCCGCAATGGCACGAAGGGTGTCGATCGTGTACGAAAGGCCGGGTCGATCAATCTCCATACGGCTCAACTCAAATGCTGGATTCCCGGCGATCGCAAGTTGCACCATGCGACATCGAATCTCAGGGTCGGTGACACGATCGGCGACTTTGTGCGGAGGTCGTGCGGCGGGGACAAAGAGTACGTGGTCGAGTTTCAACAGCTCGTAGGCGGCCTGGCCGAGGGCAAGGTGGCCATCGTGGATTGGGTCGAACGTTCCACCGAGAATTCCGATGCCGCTCACCCTTCACTCTCCCCATCGTTGTTCGGTGCTGCGGCCAAGAGAACGCCATCAAGCTCCAGCGCCTCAGCCTCTTCAGCGGCGTTGAGGAGCGATGCGTCGTCTGGGTCATCCCACTCAAGTGAGAGCTCACCGATCATGACGGTGTCGCCGCTGCGGCACCCCGCCTTTCGCAGCGCAGATTCAATCCCCTGTCGCGCAAGCTCATGCTGGAATCGCTCCGCAGATTCATCGCGAGCAAAGTCGGTCTGATGTACGAGCCGCTCAATCGCCTTCCCACGAACGCGGAATCCCTCGCCCTCGCGGCTAACCTCAAAGCCAACTGAGGCGATCGGATTGATGCGGTGCACCACCACACCCGCCGGCTCAGCTGGATACGAGAGAGTCTCTGCATCAGGGAGAAGGTCGGCCAAAGCATCGCGCAGCGCAGCGATCCCCTCGCCGCGCTCGCCGCCCGCCGCCGAGATCGGCAGCACCTGCAAGCCGAGCTCGCGGAACGCTGTGGTCAGTTCCGCCTCACGCTCCTTCGCCTCGGGCCGATCCAGTTTGTTGAGGGCAATCAGCGTGGTCTTCTCGAGCAGCGCTGGATTGTGCGCCTCAAGCTCTGTGCGAATGATTGCGGCATCGCGCACAGGATCGGTAGTAGACGCATCGACCACGTGCACCAGCACGCGCGTACGCGACGCATGTCGCAAGAAGGCGAAGCCGAGACCGGCACCGATTGACGCCCCCTCAATCAGTCCTGGTAGATCGGCGATCGTTGGACGGCGACCATCGTCAATGCCAAGTTCGAGCACGCCGAGGTTTGGCTCAAGGGTGGTGAAGGCATAGTCACCAATCTTTGGCTGTGCCGCCGTGAGTGCCGCGAGCAGAGTGGACTTTCCAGCATTCGGTAGCCCGACGAGTCCAACATCCGCAATCAGACGAAGTTCAAGTCGCACGTCGCGCAGCTCTCCAGGCTCCCCTTTCTGCGCGTGTCGTGGCGCCTGGTGGGTTGCCGTGGTGAAGTGCGCATTACCAAGGCCACCGCGGCCGCCGCGCACCAACAACACATGCTGCTCGCGCGAGACAAGGTCGGCGATGAGATCACCACTCTTTGCATCAAAGATTGCCGTGCCAGGTGGCACTCGAATGACCAGGTCGCGTCCAGCTTTGCCGTGCGACGTCTTGTTTCCGCCGCCGCTCGCATCACCTGCAACGTATCGACGTTTGACCTCAAAGTCGCGCAGGGTAGTCTGCCCAGTATCCACCGCCACATAGATGCTGCCGCCCCGGCCGCCGTCGCCACCATCAGGACCACCACGAGGTACATGCGACTCACGGCGCATCGTCGATGCACCATCACCGCCACGCCCAGCAGCCAGGTGGATCTCTACAACGTCAAGAAACATGGTTTAGGGAAGGAAGCGCGCTGGGTTGTAGAGCGTCGAGGCCCCAGCGAGCGGGAATCCTCGAGAGACCACGAAGTGCAGGTGGGGCCCAGTCGCGCAGCCCGTTTGGCCCATGCGCCCGATGCGCGTTCCCCGCGTCACCTTCTGGCCGGTGTTCACGAGGATGCCTGAGAGGTGGTAGTACCCCGTATAGAGGTTCGAACCGTGAGCAATGATTACCTGGTATCCACCGCAGTTGTTGCGCCACCCAGTGAAGACCACGACGCCATCGCCAGCGGCAACGATTGGGGCACCGTAAGCGTTAGAAATATCCATCCCCAAGTGTGTACGAGTGAACCCACGTACGTAGCGACCGCCAGGTACGGGGTAGCGGAATTTCACTCCGCTATACACCGACGGAATCGGTCCTGTGTAGCCGATGAGCCCATCGGGGCGAGTAAATGTTGGCAGCGCAGCGCCTCGCCCGCCCGGAAGGACAAGGACCATGCCCAAGACAAGGTCTGCAGTCTTTAGGTTGTTGTAGGTACGAATAGTTGATGGCGTAACGCGATACTTAGACGCGATCGATTTGAGCGTCTCATGCTCGCGCACCGTAACGACGATGCCGCGGGTGTCTGGAACGCGCAGGCGCTTTCCAACTGGTGGATTGTCGGCGGACTGCAGGCCGTTAGACCAGATCAGCTCCATGGAAGTGATCTTGTAGCGTTTCGCAATCGCGGCGAGGGTTTCACCACGGGCAACCACATGGATGATGACGTGGTCACGACCGTCGGCGACAACGATATCGATCGCAGCCGGGAGCTCAAGGGTTCCATCGTCAAGGAAGATTGGCCCGTCCGCTGCCGATGTCGCCACCACTGGGTCAGAGGACTGCGCAATAGCCTCTGTGGCGCGCATTGAGAAGGTCCTCTCTGTGGCAGTCTCTCCAATGAGTACCCCGTCGCTCACGGCGAAGTTCTCGGTGATGCCATCCGAGGCGAACCGGTCTGGGTTTTCCGTTCCACCCCACTCCGTCGTAAACGTCTGCTCAAGGTCAGCGCCCATTCCGACGCTCATACCCGCGTCATTCAGCGCCTGCGAGCGAACGTCAACAGTTGGCCCTGGGAGGAGGCTCGCAATAATCGCCACGCTGAGAAGCCCAGCGATCACCGCGGGCATTGCTCGCTCTGGTTCGCGGCCCAGATTGCGTAGCCCAGATTCGAGAGAGCGGCGGCGGCGGCGCAGCAATCGAAGGATCCCCCGCTCCTCGAGGGCTGGGGAGACTTTATGGGCGATAGCTGCTACGGCGATTCCGCTAGTGCGGGCGGCAAGTGTGGGGTGAACGCGAATCCGGCGTGGGAGTGGGTGCTTTAGAAACTCACCAGCTCGGAAGAGGCTCAGGCGAATAGCGCGTTCACCGCTACGTTCCAAGAAGGATCCGAATGCCAGGAGGCGACGGCGAATAGCCGCGGCGAGACGGAAGGAGAGGCTTCCAGCTCGCACATTGCGATGCATGGATCCACGGGCAGACGTTTTTTGGCGTTTCACATCTGGCATAGCAGCCTCCGATCTCCGCCTTAGTCTACCCCTCGGCTATGCCGCCGAGCGGAAGACCTGGCACACACTGTGCCTTGTGCGTGGGTTACGCGGGGTTAGACCCCTCGGTTCCCTTCGTGAGTGAGGCGAGGAACTGGGCGTTTGACTCCGTCTTCGCAATGCGGTTCAGGAGCAGCTCAATCCCCTCGTTGGCCCCAACGGCCGAGAGCATTCGGCGCATGGTCCAGACCATCTTCAGGGTCCCTTCGTCAAGAAGGAGTTCCTCGCGGCGGGTACCAGAGCGCTGCACGTCAATCGCCGGGAAGATGCGCTTCTCGGCCAACTTGCGGTCGAGCACAAGTTCGGAGTTACCCGTTCCCTTGAACTCTTCGTAGATGACGTCATCCATCTTCGAACCAGTGTCGACGAGGCAGGTGCCGATGATGGTGAGTGAGCCGCCCTCTTCGAGCTTTCGCGCCGCACCGAAGAAGCGCTTTGGTGGATAGAGCGCAATTGGGTCGATACCGCCCGAGAGCGTTCGCCCGGATGGTGGGAGCGCCAAGTTATAGGCGCGTGCCAGTCGGGTAATTGAGTCAAGCAACACGACAACGTCGGCACCGGCCTCGGTTCGGCGCTTCGCAATTTCCAGTGCCATCTCGGCAACATGCGTGTGGTTCTCGGTTGGCTCGTCGAAGGTCGACGAGATGACCTCGCCCTTCACGGAGCGGCGCATGTCGGTGACCTCTTCTGGTCGCTCGCCGATGAGGCAGACCATCAGGGAGATCTCTGGATAGTTCGCAGTCACGCCCTGGGCGATCTGCTTCAGCAGGCTCGTCTTACCGGCTTTCGGTGGCGAAACGATAAGGGCGCGCTGCCCCTTGCCCAGTGGGTTGACCAGGTTGATCAGTCGCTGTGAAAGGTTCGATGGAACTGTCTCAAGGTTGATCAGCTCAATTGGGTGAATCGGTGTGAGGTCGCCGAAGTGCGGTCGTCGTCGCGCCGACTCTGGGTCGGTGCCAGAGACGATTTCGACGCGGAGCATCCCCCAGAACTTCTCACCCTCGCGCGGTGCACGAATCACGCCGCCGATCGTGTCTCCCTGACGCAGGCCGAGTCTGCGCACCATTGGTGACGGGACGTAAACATCGTCGGCGCTGGGGAGTAAGCCATTGCGGCGAATAAAGCCGTAGCCATCGTCAACAATTTCAAGGATCCCTTCGGCCCAAATCTGACCCTGCTCTTCGGCCTGCGCCGTGAGGATCTTCTGGATGACTGTGGATAGTTCTTCTTGCTGGGTAGCTTCGACGCCGAGCTTCTTCGCTGCAGCAATGAGCTCTGTTGCCTTCATGTTGGCGAGGGCGGCAAATGTGACGAGCCCCTCGGCGGCAAGGTCGGCTTCTGAGAGCACCTCGACGTCGGCCGGAAGTGCGCCCTGTGGCATGCGCATTGAATTCGGGTTCGGTCCGCCGCGGCGGGGTGGTCGTCGTGGGCCGCGATTTCGTCCGTCGTTCATATCAGTTGAATACCTTCCTCTACCTATGGGTGAATGCATCCCCGGTACGCGGTACTGCGTCGCGCTTGCTGTGCAGTTCGGGGGGGATGCGAGAACTCTACGGCAGCCGTTGCCGCTCGTCAAGAGCCCGATGATTCGGGGCCACGACTACTTCCCGGAGGTTGCCTTTGCCCAGTCTGACTTGAAGATCGCGATCCCCTTATCGGTCAGTGGGTGCTTCGTCATCTGCTCAAGCACCTTGAGCGGCATTGTGGCAACGTGCGCACCCGCCAGTGCTGACTCAGTGACGTGTCGTGGGTGGCGGATTGATGCAGCAAGGATCTCGCAGTGATCAAGCCCCTCGTAGTTCGCAAAGATCTCAGCGAGCTCTCGGATCACGATCATGCCGTCTTCGTTGATGTCGTCGAGTCGGCCAACGAATGGGCTAATCAGTGAGGCACCGGCCTTCGCCGCCATGAGCCCCTGGTTCGCGGTGAAGATCAGCGTGCAGTTCGTCTTGATCCCCTCGGAAGCGAGGCGGCTAATTGCCTCGAGGCCGGCGGTCGTGAGGGCAACCTTGACGACGATGTTCGGAGCGATCTTCGCAAAGGCGAGACCCTCTTTGACCATGCCGTCGGCGTCATCGCTGATCACCTCCGCCGAGACCGGACCCTTCGTCAGGTTGCAGATCTCCTTTAGGATCTCCTCGTACGAGCCGCCAACCTTTGCGTAGAGTGACGGGTTCGTGGTGACGCCGTCGACAACGCCCCACTTGATCCCAGTCTTGATCTCTTCGATGTCAGCGGTGTCCAAGAAGAACTTCATAGCGCCCCCTCAATATTGAATGTCTTAGCCCGATTATGGGCGATTACGCGTTTGCGCCGTTGCTGCGCTTGGCCGCTTTCGTGGCGGCGGCCTCTACGGCACGATTTCGCTCAGCTTTCGCCGCCTCATCATCGCGCACCCCAACCATACGTGGAGTGTACGAGGCGAGGCGACCGTCGCGTAGAGCCACGGCGGCGCCAACAAACCCGTCGAAGAGTGGGTTCGGCCGAAGTGGTCTGCTGGTGAATTCAGGGTGGAATTGGCTCGCCACGAACCAGGGGTGGTCGGCGAGTTCAATGATTTCTACGAGTCGGCTGTCGGGCGAGACGCCGGTGAAGCGCATGCCAGCCGCCTCGAGCTGTGGCTTGAAGCGATTGGCAACCTCAAAGCGATGGCGGTGTCGCTCGTACACCACCTCAGCGCCGTAGACGGCTGCCGCTCGGCTCCCTGGCGTGAGCTTGGCGGGATAGAGGCCAAGGCGCTGTGTGCCCCCCTTCTCTTCTACACCGCGCTGATCAGGGGTGAAGTCGATCACGGGGTTCTTAGTGAACATGTCGAACTCGGTGGAGTTCGCATCGCTGGAACCAAGTGCCTCGCGTGCGAAGTCAATGACCGCAATCTGTAAACCGAGGCAGAGGCCAAGGTACGGAATGCGCTCGGTGCGCGCCATGTGCGCGGCGCGAATCTTTCCTTCGATGCCGCGGTACCCATAGCCACCGGGAACAAGAATGCCATGCACTCCAGCGAGTTCTGCGGAGAGGACGGCAGGCTCAGCATCATCGAGTCGCTCGGCATTCACCCAGCGAACGCGCACATCAACGCCGTGCGCCCAACCGGCGTGGCGCAGCGCTTCGGTGACTGAAAGATAGGCGTCAGGAAGTTCGGTGTACTTGCCAACGATGGCGATCTCGACAGCGGGCTTCTCGGCAACGATCTCCGCTGCGAGTCTCTCCCAACGCGAGAGGTCTGGCGTGGTTGCCGGAAGGCCAAGTTCGCGGACAACGAGGTCGCCCAGGCCAAACTTCTCGAACTGCAGTGGCACCTCGTAGATAGTGCGCGCCGTCGTTGCGGGAACAACCGCCTCAACGGCAACGTCGGTAAAGAGGGCGATCTTCTCGCGCACGTCATCAGGTACGGGGTGATCTGCACGCAAGATGATGATGTCAGGCTGAATGCCGCTGCCACGCAGCTCCTTCACTGAGTGTTGGGTTGGCTTCGTCTTTAGTTCACCGGTGGCGGCCAGTTCTGGCAGAAGGGTGACGTGCAGATAGAGCGAGTTTCCACGGCCGACATCCTTCTTGAGCTGCCGAATCGCTTCAATGAACGGGAGTGACTCGATATCGCCGACGGTGCCGCCCACCTCAACGATCACGACGTCAACATCATCACCGCTCAGGCGCAGCACGCGCTCCTTGATCTCGTTCGTGACGTGCGGGATGACCTGCACGGTGCCGCCGAGGTAGTCGCCGCGGCGCTCACGCGCAATCACGGTGGAGTAGATGCGCCCCGTGGTGACATTGGAGGCCTGGGAGAGGTTGACGTCAATGAAGCGCTCGTAGTGCCCCAGGTCGAGGTCGGTCTCGGCGCCGTCATCGGTGATGAAAACCTCGCCGTGCTGATACGGCGACATCGTGCCCGGGTCAACGTTGAGATAGGGGTCAAGCTTGATGACCGAGATGCGCAGACCACGCGCTTTGAGGAGGAGACCGACGGAGGCGGCGGTGATTCCCTTGCCGAGGGAGGAGGTGACGCCACCAGTGACGAATACGAACTTCGTCGCCATTGGTCGCTCTCCCTCCTACACTTAAGGTGGGGCGCTCGGGGGTTCCCGAACGAGCCTGACGGAGTCTATCGCAGGCGGCGGCGGAACGGGGAACTGGTTTGGCGCCCTGTCCAGATCCCCAAAAGGATGAGTGCGCCGCCGAACGCTTGGATCGGCTCAAGGGCCTCGCTGAGCACGGCGGCCGAGACTACGACGGCGAGGAACGGCACCAGTAGTTGGAAGCTGGCGACGCGTGAGACGCCAACGATCGGCACAGCTGTGAAATACAAGACGTTGGCCAAGCTGCTTGAGCCGATCGTTGAGAAGACCAAGCCGAAGATGGCGACCGGTGGTGGCGCAGCAAGCCCATCGAATTGACCGTCGGCGATCGCGGTAATGAAGAGTGCAGCTCCACCGAAGATCATGCTCCAGGCGGTCCAGGCTATTGCGCCAACACGTGGAATCACGCGTGCCCCTGCAAGCAGATAAACAGCCCAACAGACGGCGGCGGCGAGCGTCATCAACACGCCGGCCGTCTCACCGCCAAATGCACCCGCCCCTTCGCCAAGGGCAACGGCCACAACGCCGGCAAAGGCGATGATGCCGCCCAGGGCAACCGCAGGCTTCAGCGGATCGATGCGCAGTAGTGAGGCCAGGATCGCCGTCAGAAACGGGGTGACCGCAATCAGAAGCGCACTCGTGCCAGCATTAATGGTGCCGAACGCGCCCGCCCAGAGAAGTTGATAGACGCCCTGGCCGATCACACCAAAGAGTGCGGCTGCGAGCAGGTCGCGCCGCGCCATACGAATGTTGGCGCCTCGCAGGAACGCCCAGCCGAGAACCAATACGCCAGCGGTGGTGATGCGGACAGCAGAGAAGGGCAGAACGGGCCACGCAAGCACCGCCGCTTTCACCACAGTGAAGTTGATGGCCCAGGTCGCCATGGCGACGAGCACGCCGAGTTCAGCCACAGCGCGGATGCTCAGCGGAGCGCGGCTCACGACGCGGTATTCCGGTCGAGATACCCCTTTTCACGGGCACGATCGATTCCTGCCACAAAGAGTCGTGGCGAGAGAAGCCAAATGATGGCGGTGCCCGCGGCAAGGATGAGCAGGAGCTCGTTCGTGGGCATGGAGCCGAGGATACCTGGTGATGTGGTGCCGAGGAGCGCGCGTCGCAACCCCTCTATCCACCAGGTGATGGGGAGTGCCGCCGAAATGCCTTGCACTGGGCCTGGAAGCACCTCGAGCGGGAAGATCGCGCCGCAGAGCAAGAATACGGTCGATGAGACCGCCTGCGGGTAGGCCCAGGCATCATTGCGCAGCTGCACGCAAACTCCACCGAGCACAATGCCCAACCCAACAACGGAGAGGAGTCCGAGCGGGAGCACCGCCATAAGAAGCAGTAGGTCGGGACCACCCGCGCGCATCGGCACACCGAGCAAGACTCCTGCACCGATGACAATCAGCGCACTAAACCCGGCGATGCTCGCCTTGACCAACGACCGACCAATCGACACGGGGAGCAGGGATGACGGCGTTGCAAAGATGTAACGGATCGTGCGATAGCGCTCGCGATCGTCAAGCAGTGCATGCGTTGGCCCCTCCAGCGCAGCGCTGACGATTTGGAAAACGGCCTGACCCATCACCACAAACCCGATCGTCGCGACGTTCAGTGAGCCGCCGATGCTAAGCACGGCGAGAAAGAGGCCAAGGAATGCAAGTGGCCGAACAATGAGAAACGCAGCAAGATAGATTGGCTCGGCCCAATTCCCTTCAATCGCCCACGCAAGTCGCGCCGAGGCGACAAGGGAGCGTGCAGCGTCGGCAGCAGAGCCACGCAGCGGACCGAATGGGCGCACCTCTGGTGCGGAACCCGCGCTAATCGGCACGTGCCAACAACTTTCCACCAGAGCGACCGATGCGTTCAATGTGGGCGAGTAGCAGGCGTCCGATCACGCCGAACACAATGGTCATCACCAAGAGAATCAGCAACTCCACGCCGACAGGCAGAATTCCCGTTGCAGCAAGCTGTGGCACCGCAACCTGGCGCAGCGCATCAATCGCTGGAGCGAGCGGCAAGATGCCGAGTGCGACCACACCAACCGTGCCCATGGAACGTACGGGTGCGTAGACGCCGCCGAGTAGCTGCATCGGCTCGTTCAAAAGGCTCCCGAGATGATCTGCCTCGCGGCCGGAGATGAGGAAGATTGACGAGAGACAGACGCCGAGCGAATACATCGCCGCCACCCCCGCGAAGATGACCAGCGCAAGCAGGAACGGATCGGCCACCTGGTACTTTGCCCCGAAGAGGAGCACGCCTGCCACGGTAATGATCACCGCCCGAATGACCACGCCGAGCGCCCCGCCGATCGCCATGCCGAGGGCAATAGCGCCGAGGCCGACGGGGGCGGTGATGTAGAGGAGGAGATTCCCCGAGTCGCGCTCCCAGTGGAACTGTGCCCCCATCATCCACACGACAGAGATCCAGAAAGAGAGGAGTGCGGTCGCCAAGATGGTGGAGGCGATCCACGCCTCATCCACCCCGCGGGAGCGGAGCAGGAAGACGATCGAGCACATGCCAAGAATCGGGAAGACCAGATCAAAGAAGAGCCATGACGGTTCGCGCGCTGCACCGATCACACGTGGATAGGCGCGGGCCACCACCGAAACGAATGCGTGCCGAAATCGTCGACCGAGGCTCCACGAGGTCTCCTCGTGAATTCGCGAGATGAGGGCGGTGGCCTCTGCGCCAACGACGCTACTCCCCATCGCTCACCTCATCGGATTCGCTGATCCCGCGACCAACCAGTTGCACGAAGACCTCTTCCAGGGTTGGTTCACTCTTTGAGATCTCCTGCAGGTGCGCGCCGCCTGCGGCGAGCGCACTAATCACGCCGCCAAGAGCAGCGTCTTCCTTAAGGCCGATGGCAAGGCGGAGCATGGGCGATCCGACTCCAGAGGCGTCGCTACCATCAGTATCTCGCGCCGCGACGGAGACCACGCCAGGGAGCCCGCGCAACGAGTCCAACGACATTGATGCAGGGAGTACGTCAATTCCAACGACAAAGAGTGCATCCTTCTGCACCATGCGCTTCAGCTCCGTTGGTGTCCCCTGCGCCAAGATGCGCCCGTGATCAACGATAGCGATGCGATCACACATCTCATCTGCCTCGGCCATGTAATGCGTGGTGAGGAGAACGGTTCGACCGGGCTGCTCTGCCTGAAAGGCGCGTACGCGATCGCGCACGTCGCGCGCGGCAGAAACGTCGAGACCGATCGTTGGCTCATCAAGGAAGAGGATCCATGGGTCGTTCAAGAACGATCGCGCAAAGTTCAACTTCTGACGCTGGCCCGTTGAGAGGGCGCTGATCTTTCGGTCGCGAATCTCTTCAATGCCGAATGAGGCGATCTGCGCGTCAACCTTTGCCATCCCTTCGCGATATGGCAAGCCGTAGAACTGAGCAAACATCGCCAGCTGCTCTCGAACGGTCAGCAGCCCGTACCCCGAGAAGTCGCCGCCAGCGACCAGGTTCATGATCCGGCGCACGCGTGCCGTCTCGGTAACGACATCCAGGCCAAAGATCGAAGCAGATCCGGTGCTCGGAAGGAGAAGGGTGCTCAGAATCTTGATCAGCGTGCTCTTCCCCGCGCCGTTGGGGCCAAGCACCCCGAAGAGCTCACCCGGCTCAATGCGCAGGTCGATGCCGTCTAGCGCCGTGACAGGACCACCTTTCGCATCAAAGACACGGCCGATCCCAGTGGCCTGAACGGCGGCAGGCGAGGTAGATCCCGACATAGCTCCTCCTTGGGCGGGGTGGTTCCACGTTGCCACTCGGTTGCAACGGCGCAAGTGGAGGGAGTCTACAATCTCCCTGCAGCTCCGTGGCGCACGTGTTCAACTCCGCGCCGACGGCTCACCTGCCGAATTGATGGATGGAGAGACCCATGGATCAGCGCCTCGACCAGTCGGCCGTCACCACCATTCGCACCCTTGCCATTGATACGGTACAGGCGGCGAACAGCGGACACCCTGGCGCTCCGATGGGCTGTGCACCGATGGCGCACACCATCTGGTCACGCCACCTTCGACACGCACCGTCAACGCCAAACTGGTTCAATCGCGATCGCTTCGTTCTCTCCAACGGACATGCGAGCGCACTCCTCTACTCACTCATTCATCTCGCCGGCTACGGCTTGACCCTTGATGACCTCCGCGCGTTCCGCCAGTGGGGCTCGCTCACCCCTGGGCACCCAGAGTTCGGCTTGACCGCCGGCGTCGAAGCGACCACCGGCCCACTCGGCCAGGGGTTCGCGAACGGCGTTGGGATGGCCATCGCAGAGCGCCGCCTCGCCGAAGAGTTCAACCGCCCAGGACACACGGTCATTGATCACCGCGTGTTCGCGATCGTCTCCGACGGTGACCTCCAGGAGGGGATCGCCTCTGAGGCCGCGTCGCTCGCTGGGCACTTGAAGCTCAGCAAGTTGATCTACCTCTGGGACGACAATCTGATTCAGCTCGACGGGCCAACCTCGACCGCCTGGTCAGAGGATGTGCTGAAGCGATTTGATGCCTACGGCTGGCACACCGCGCGCGTAGAAGAGGGCAACGACATCGAAGCCATCGATCGCGCCATTGATTGGGCGATCGCCGATGAGCGACCGAGCCTGATCGCAGTGCGAACCATCATCGGCTTCGGTTCACCGAACAAGGCGGGGAGCCAGAAGTCACACGGCGCACCACTCGGTCCTGATGAGGTGAAACTGACCAAGTCAGCGTATGGCGTTGACCCAGAGGCAACCTTTGCGGTGCCCGCCGATGTTGCCGCCCTCTATAAGGAGCGCAGCGATCACGGTGCAACCCTGGTTGCTGAGCACACGAAGAAGCTCCTCGCCTACGCCAACGCCTTCCCTGCCGAGGCCGCTGAACTGCAGCGCCGCATGGCGGGAACGCTTCCGGCCGGCTGGGAGAGCGCACTACCGAAGTACGAGCTTGGTGGTGATGCGCCAACACGCAACGTCAGCCAGTCGAGCATTTCAGCGCTCGGCGCAGTGCTTCCAGAGTTGATCGGCGGCAGCGCCGACCTCTCGGAGTCAAACCTCACCGACATCCATGGTGGTGGCAGGTTCACCGCGACCGAGTCGGGTCGCAACATTAGCTACGGCGTGCGCGAACATGCGATGGGCGCAATTGCGAACGGCATCTCGTATCACGGCGGGCTGATTCCATTCGTTGCAACGTTCCTGACGTTTAGCGACTACCTGCGCGGCGCTCTGCGCCTCGCAGCGCTCGCCAACCTCGGCAGCATCTTCGTCTTCACGCATGACTCGATTGGTCTTGGTGAAGATGGACCAACACACCAGCCAGTTGAGCACTACGCCGCGTTGCGTGCGATTCCAAACGTGCGCTTCTTCCGCCCTGGCGATCCAAACGAGGCGGCAGCGGCATGGGGCGTTGCCGTTGAGCGACGACATGCACCAACGGTGCTCGCCTTCACCCGACAGAAGTTGCCGGTGCTTGCTGGCTCCATCACAGGCGCAGCAGCCGGCGTGCGACGCGGTGCCTATGTGCTTCGCGAGGCAACGGGCGCCGCGAAGATGATCTTGATCTCGACGGGCTCAGAGTTGCACCTCGCCGTTGCGGCGGCTGAGCAGCTTGAGGCCGCCGGCACCCCAACACGCGTTGTCTCGATGCCCTGCCCGGAACTCTTCGGCGAGCAGGATGCGGCGTACCGCGAGTCGGTACTGCCAACTGCGCTTCGTGCACGCGTTGCCATTGAGGCGGGTGTCAGCCTTGGTTGGGACCGCTGGTCAGGCACCGACGGCGCCATCATTGCGATGGACCGCTTCGGCGCATCGGCGCCTGCGCCAACCCTCTTCAAAGAGTTCGGCTTTACCCCAGAGCGCATCGTGGAGATCGCCAGGGGCGTGCTTGCAGGCACGGTGCACGGTGTCGTTCCGACGCCGCACCTGCACGATGGGCATCAGGTTCGCTGAGGTGGGTCGCCGACTCGCCATCGCCGCCGACCACGCCGGAGCCGCTCTCAAGGCGGAAATCGTTGCCCGCGTTGCAGAGATCGCGCCCGACTGGAGCGTTGCCGACCTTGGTGGCGACGGGAGTGACCCGACCGACGACTACCCCGACTCTGCACGCGCGGTTGCGGAGCGCATGCTCGCCGGCCAGGCCGATCGGGGTCTGGTGATTTGTGGCTCAGGGATCGGCGTCACGATCGCCGCGAATAAGTTCCACGGAATTCGCGCCTCAATCGCACACGATCCAGCATCTGCGCGCCAAGGCGTGGTGCATGACGACATGAACGTACTCGCCTTCGGCGCGAACCTGATTACCCTTGAGACGGCGCTCGAAACGCTTGCCGCCTTCTTGCAGTCCGAGCCGAGTAGCGAAGAGCGATACCTCCGCCGCACGGCCAAGGTCGCCGATATTGAAGAGGAGCAGTCATGAGCAGCGAACCACGACTCCCGTTCCGCGCGCGTATTGGCCGAGCCTCAGACCTTGCCGCAATCGAAAGCACGTTCGAACGCGCTCGCGCCGGCGAATGGGCCGTGCGACTCGCTGCACGTGACACTTCACTGTGGAGCAGCGATGCCGACGTGCAAGAGAAGATTGCGAATCGTCTCGGTTGGCTCGATGCCCCTGAACACTTCACTACGGAGATCCCAGCGCTGGAAGCGTTCGGCGAGTCGCCCGTTACTGGCGCCGCCACCCGCGTCACCGACTTTGTCGTTGCTGGCATGGGCGGCTCGTCGCTTGCCCCTGAGGTGCTCGCACGAGCCTTTTCCGACATCACCGACTGGGGGAAGGCTCGTATCTGCGACTCGACCGACCCTGAGGCGGTGCGAACTGCGGTCGCTGGGCTGAAGCCAGAGAGCAGCTACTACCTGCTCGCGAGCAAGTCAGGCACCACGACGGAGACGCTCTCCTTCGCCGCATACGCGTACGAGTTGAATAAGCAGCAACTCGCCGTAAGCGGCTCCGCACAGGAGCCAACGGCAAACTTCGCTGCCATCAGTGACCCGTCGCCGTGCGTTGACGGAGTTACGAAGGTGGTTGACACCAGTCGTCTCTTCTTGAATCCCGCCGACATTGGTGGCCGCTACTCGGCGCTCAGCTTCGTTGGCCTTGTCCCTGCGGCACTCCTCGGGATTGATCTTGATCCACTCCTCGCATCGGGGAGCGCAGCGATCGCACAGAGCCGCGATCCAGAGCCAGCGGGGAATCACGCACTCGCCCTCGGCTGCATCATGGGCGCACTGGCGCGTGAGGGTCGCGACAAGATGACGCTCATCGTCGACGAACCGATTGATGGCTTCGGCGCCTGGGCAGAACAGCTCGTCGCAGAGAGCACTGGAAAGCACGGAGTTGGTGTGGTGCCCGTTGATGGCGAGCCGCTCGGCGCCGTCACCGCCTACGGCGATGATCGACTCTTCGTTCGCATCAAGTTGGATGGCGGCGTTGCGCCACGCTGCGCCGATGGCTCCGCCGTTGACGCACGGCTCGACGCACTCGCCGCAGCGGGTCACCCAGTCATGGAGTGGACGCTCAACGATCGCATTGACATTGGTGGGGAGTTCGTGCGCTGGGAGGTAGCAACGGCATTTGCTGGCGCCGTGCTGAACATCAATCCATTTGATGAGCCGAACGTCACTGAGTCGAAGACCAACACCGCAAATGTGCTTGCCGAACTTGCGGCGAGCGGTGCGCTTCCAGAGTTGCCAGCAAAGTGCTCAGTTGATGGTTTGCAGATCTGGGCCGATGACACGCTCCCCGCCGCATTCGCCGATGATGCAGAGCGGCTCATCGCCGGCCAGCTTGATCGACTCCGTGCCAACGGCTACATCGGCATTCAGGCGTATATCGCCAGCACGCCGGCGCGCAGCGCGGCGCTCACCAGGTTGCGCCTCGCCCTACGCGACGCGACCGGGCGAGCCACCACCGTCGGCATCGGGCCGCGCTTCCTGCACTCCACGGGCCAACTCCATAAGGGTGGGGCGCCGATCGGCTGGTTCCTACAGATCGTGGCGGGGCACCCCCACGATCTCGCAATTCCGGGGCGGCCGTATAGCTTCGGTCAGCTGATTGACGCTCAGGCGCTCGGGGATGTGCGCTCACTGGCAGACCACGGACTCCCCGTGCTGCGAGTGCACCTAGGCAACGACCCAGACGCTGGGCTCACGCGCCTCACCGCGCTCATCGAACGGGTGCTCGCAGTTCGCTAGCATCGGGTTATACAGCCACTAATAGTGAAGGGGGAGAACATGCAGATCGGATTTATCGGCCTCGGCAAGATGGGCGCCAACATGGTGAAGCGACTGGTCCGCAACGGACACGATGTCGCGATCTGGAACCGCTCCCGCGAGAAGACCGATGAGGTCGCCAAGGAGGGTGCCAAGCCAACCTATACCGTGAAGGAGCTGGTTGATAGCCTGACGTCCCCGAAGCGTGTTTGGGTCATGGTGCCAAGCGGCGATGCCACCGAGGCGATGATCGACGAGCTGATCCCGCTCCTCGCCAAGGGCGACACCATCATTGACGGGGGGAACTCAAACTTCCACGACACCATTCGCCGACACGAGAAGCTCGCTGGTCACGGTATTCACTTCATCGACGCTGGAACTTCGGGTGGTGTGTGGGGCCTGGAGAACGGCTACTGCATGATGGTCGGCGGTGACGCCGCACCAGTGAAGGCGCTGGAGCCGATCTTTATCACGCTTGCGCCAAAGGATGGCTACATGCACTGTGGCGGCTCAGGCGCTGGTCACTACGTAAAGATGGTCCACAACGGCATCGAGTACGGAATGATGCAGTCATACGCCGAAGGGTTTGAGATCCTTGCGAAGTCGCGCTACGAGCTTGACCTCGCCAAGGTGAGCGATCTCTGGATGCAGGGCTCAGTCGTTCGTAGCTGGCTCCTTGAGCTGGCGGCGCGCGCCTTCCGCGCCGAGGGGAGCGACCTGAAGGGGATCAAGGGCTGGGTAGCCGACTCCGGCGAAGGCCGCTGGACGGTTCAGGAGGCGATCGACCTTGATGTGCCAGCGCCGCTCATCACCCTCTCCCTGCTGACACGCTTCCGTTCACGTCAGGACGACTCGTACTCAGCAAAGGTACTCGCCGCGCTGCGCAATCAGTTCGGTGGCCACTCGGTGAAGTCGGAGTGAGCCCACAAACGCCCCCTGAGGGGCACGCAACAATTCGCGATCTTCGACTCGGCAAGAAGACGCGAAAGCCTGCGGCGAAGAAGGGGGTGAAGAACCCACTGCGCGCCGGACTGCGCATCGAGCGCGTGCCTGATCCGCATGTGGTGGTTCTCTTTGGTGCAACGGGTGATCTCGCGCACCGCAAGGTTGTCCCGGCGCTCTTCCACCTATGGGTTGGCAATCTTCTCCCAGAGCGATTCGCACTCGTCTGCTTCGGCCGACGTCCGTTCAGTGATCAGGAGATCCGCACCGCACTGCGCGCCTCACTCGATAAGCATGCGCGGATTACCCCAGTAGACGAAGAGCGATGGGCAACGTTCGCTGCGCGCATCACTTATCACCAGGGTGGTTTTGACGAGCCAGCGGCATACGCGGCGTTGGCGACCAAGCTCGACGCTATTGACACCGAGTCCGGCACCGATGGGAATCGCCTCTACTACCTCGCGACACCGGCCTCATCGTTCCCAGAGATTGTGCGAAGCCTTGGTGCTGCAGGCCTCGACCACGAGACGGCCGATGGCGGTTGGCGCCGCATCGTCATCGAGAAGCCGTTCGGCCGCGACCTTGAGACGGCGGTCAAGCTCAACCGCGAGGTTGGCAAAGTCTTCCGCGAGTCGCAGGTCTATCGCATCGACCACTACCTCGGTAAAGAGACGGTGCGCAACATCCTGATTTTCCGCTTCGGCAACCTGATCTTTGAGCCGATCTGGCACCGCCGCTACATCGACCATGTGCAGATCACGGTCGCCGAGTCGATCGGTGTTGAGGGGCGCGGCGCATTCTACGAAGAGACTGGGGCACTGCGCGACATCTTGCAGAACCACCTGCTGCAGTTGCTGACGCTGGTGGCCATGGAGCCGCCGGCAAATCTCGAGGCCGATGCTCTGCGCGACGAGAAGGTGAAGGTACTCCGCGCCATTCGACCGATCCCCGTCGAGAAGGTTGATCAGTCGGTGGTTCGCGGCCAGTACGGCCCAGGTTGGGTTGGGGCGACAGAGACGTCTGCCTATCGCAGTGAGCCGGCGGTTGACCCTGCCAGCGAAACCGAAACATTTGTTGCGGCACGCCTCGAGATTGACGATTGGCGTTGGGCTGGCGTCCCCTTCTATCTACGCGCCGGAAAGCGCCTCCCAAAGCGAGCCACCGAGATCGCTGTCCAGTTCAAAGATGTTCCACAGCGCCTCTTCCCCACGGTCGGCGATGAGCCGGAGCCGAACCTCCTTGTCATTCGCATTCAGCCTGATGAGGGAATCCTCATGCGCTTCGCGGCGAAGGTCCCTGGTCTAGGGATCGATGTTCGCCCAGTGAACATGGACTTCGCCTACGGTTCAGCCTTCACGGTGGAGAGCCCCGACGCCTACGAGACGCTGATCCTTGACGCACTGTTGGGCGACGCGTCACTCTTCACGCGCGCCGATGAGGTCGAGGCGGCCTGGCGCATCGTTGACCCAATCATCGATGCCTGGATCGCCGGCGCCGAGCCAGAGATGCCGAACTACACATCGGGCACCTGGGGCCCCGAGGCCGCAGACGAGCTACTCACCCGAGAGGGGCGCCGCTGGCGCCGCCTCTAAGCTGGCAGAGGCGCGACACCGATGAGCCTCAACTCCATCCTCGCTTCGACACTCCGTTGGTCTTCGAGCGCCACCACCGTTGCTGAAGCTGACGCACTCCTCGCCAAACTCTGGGCGAGCAGCGAGACGCGCCGATTCCTAGTCTCTGACTCGCCTACCGACGCAACCACGGCCGAGCCGATTGCAGTGCGCACCGGCGTGATGAATCTCGCCGTTGTTGCCAACGGCGCAGAGCGTGCTACGCACGCGGCCTCCATCTTGGCAACGCTGCCGCGCAACCCGTCGCGCACCCTCTTCATTGTTCCGCGTGATCCAGAAGGTCCCGCTACGTTCGCCGCACGTCTTGAAGTGTTTTGCGCCGTTACGCCACGCGGTGATGGAACCTCGGCATGCACGGAGCTACTCTGGATTGATGTGGGAGGGCCTGCGGCGCATCACCTCGCAAGCATCGTGCCACCGCTCTCTCTCCATGATCTACCGACGTTACTTTGGTGGGATGCCCCAGTAAACGCAGCCGAGAACGACGTTCGACAACTCTTGCGCGGTGTTGACCGCGTGATCATTGATGGTGCAACGCAACCGAACGACGGTCTCGCAACCATTCAAAGCCTCTTCGCCGCAGCGGAGAGCGCCGGTGTCGCACTCACCGACTTCGCACTGCTTCGCCAAGGGCGTTGGCGCGATTCTATCGCCACGATGTTTGACGACGAGTCGGCGACCCCATTCCTAAGTGCTATCAACAAGGTCTCCATCGACTACTCAGGTGGAAAGGGCTCCAGCGCGTCGATCAACGTTGTGCGCCCCGCCTATCACGTGGCGTGGCTCGCCTCACGACTAAAGGCCTCTATCAAGACGCCACTGCACGTAGGAGAGGGCCCAGGGTGGCGTGCTGAGCTGCATGACCCGCAGCGTCACGCAATTTCCGTTGAGTTGAACCCCGTTGAGTCGGTGCTCGGCGCTGGCACAACGATCGCGGTACGCATTGTGGCTGATCGGCGAGGTGATCACTTCGATCTTGAGGTGCGTGCTGATTCCACCTCAACCCGTGCGATCGTCAAGATCAACGGGAAGGTGGTGCATGAGCGAACATTCCAGGCACCTCGTTGGACCGAGGCGACACTGCTAAGTGAGTCACTTGAATATGGCGAAGTTGATCCTCTCTCACCAGCGATCCTTCGAACCATGAGCGCGCTGATCGGATGAGTCTCCCTACGGTTCGCGTGCTCGTCGACGCCGAGGGCGTTGCGAAGGCAGCTGCAGACCAGATCATCGAGGCGGCGACTGCCGCCGTTGCTGCTGGCGGCGTCTTTCATCTCTGCACAACGGGGGGTTCAACTCCTGCGGCGCTCTATCGCGCCCTGCGCGAACCCTCACGAGCCGACCGAATGCCATGGGCGCAAACACAGATCTGGTTCGGTGATGACCGCTTCGTGCCACGTGCTGACCCGCTCTCAAACGTCACCCCGCTCGACGCCCAGTTGTTGAGCGCGGGCGCCGATGGTGCCCTCTCACTACTCGCCTCCAGCGCGGTTCATCCCTGGCCCACGACTGCTGCCGATGCGCCAACCGCGGTAAGCGCCTATCTCGAGGAGCTGCGATCCGCTGGGGTGCCGCACACGCCGACGGGCTTCCCCATCTTCGACCTGCTGCTCATCGGCATTGGCGGCGATGGGCACTGCCTGAGCGTCTTCCCTGGCTCACCGCTTGCGCTCGAGCGGGCGCCGGTCGCCGCAGGGGTTCCAGCTCCAACGCACATCGAGCCGCACGTGCCGCGCCTCTCCTTCTCGCTCGGCGTGCTCGCCAGTGCACGCGCGGTGATTGCCCTCGCTCCAGGCGCCGGCAAGGCCGATGCACTCGCGCGCATCTTCAGCGACTCCAACGCAGTGGCCGACGTGCCAGCAAAGGCGGCGCTGATCCCCACGGCGACATGGCTGCTCGATACGGCCTCGGCCGTAAAGCTCTCCGCGTGACCCGCTCGGCGCGTGCCCTTAGGCTCGGCGCCGTCGGACTGATCACCGCCCTCTCGTTGCTCCTGCACCAGCAGGCGGCGCGACTTCCGATCGACTTCGATGAAGATGACTACATGCGTGCCGGACAGATCTTGGCCGACGAGATTCGCACTGGCAATCCTACGATCTTGCTTGAGGAAAACTACCGAATTGAGCATCCGCAGTTTGTGAAGATGCTGATCGCGTCGGTGATGCTCGGCATGGAGCCGATTCAGCGCATCCCAGAGCTCCGCGTCACAGCCAACCCCTACGAGCTGATGCATCGGCCAACGCTGGCTGCAGTACGCCGCATGGAGGTAGCGTTCGGTATAGTCGCCGTCACCGCCTTGGCGCTGGTCAGCCCGGTTGCAGGGGTCTTTCTTGCGACGAGCACCTGGGTCATCAAGTACACCAGCCAAGTGATGCTCGAATCGGTGCCGCTCCTCTTCTCACTGCTAGGCGTGGCGCTCTACGAGTTCGCACGCGGTATCTCTAGTGCACGTCGTCGGCGGCTCGCCTACATCGCCTCTGCAATTGGCATTGGCCTCGCCGTCGGCGCCAAGTATCCGTATGCGATTGCCGGCCTCGCGATCGTTGTCGATCGCCTCCGTCGCACGCGACGCGGCGAGACACTCAGGCTCAAGGATGCGCTTGGCTGGAGCGCTATCGCTGCGCTCGCCTTCTTTGCGGTGAATCCGTACCTGTGGAGCGACCCAATCGGTCGGCTGATCGCGAGCGCCGCTTATCACCCAGAGTACGCCGCAAGCGAGCAGGTTCAATCGACTGGCTTCCCAGCGTGGCAACAGCTGATCTGGCTGATGCAGTCGGTGCCATGGCACGACGACCAGAACATTTTCCTCGTGAAGTTCGACACCTGGATGCTACCGCTGGCGCTTATTGGCCTTGTGCCACTTGCACGCAATCGACCGGTCTATGCAATCTGGCTTGGACTCGGCGCCGTTGCGCTGCTCCTCTGGCCAACCAAGTGGCCACAGTACCTACTAACGATTGCTGTTCCCTACGCGCTCGGCGGCGCCGCCGGTCTCGCGCTGATCGGGAAGGTAGCCGTTGGACTCCCTCGTCGGCTGCTCAAGGGACGCTGATCCCCCACTTTGCACCAAGTGCGCGGTGTGCCGCCTGCAGCTCGCTCGGTGAAAGCGACCTTCCCCAAATCACCACCTCCATGATGGTGCCGACGAAGTACTTTGATGTCCCAGCAACGAACATCCCGCCGATCCAATTCATGCTCTCTGTCGTGGTGATGTTGAACGACGTCTCCGCCCCTCCGTTGTACTGAAAGCCGTCAGCCGCGCCTGCGGCGGTGCGCACGGTGGTGATGGTCAGCCCGGTGGCAGTACGAGCGGTTGTGGCGCCTACCGATTGACCGTTGCTGTACATCCGTAGGCGACCGAACTCCATGGTGATACCAGAGAAGCGCGTCCGACTCCCCATGAGCGGATGGCTGAGCCCATCGTTGCTGTGCCGAAAGACGATCATCACTGTCATTGGCTCCAGAGGGATGGCGGTTGGTAGCTGCACTGCCGCACCGCTGAACTGCAGGCCGGTCACCCCCGCTGTGACCGTTGGGTAGGGTTGATATGGTCCTGCGCTTACGGGCGCGTGTTGCGCTTGGCCCGACTTGTCGAACCAGTAGCGAAGGCGCGGCGCGAGCGCCATGGTTCCCGCCTCTGCGGCGTCGTACCAGAGGAGGAGCCCACTGTTGATGCCACCCGGGGCACTCCACGTGCCAGAGCTGAGCGATAGGTCGAACCGGGGTGACCAGGCGGCACCTGAGGTTGCCAGGGCGATGAGCGCGAGAGGCACGACAACTCGCAACCACGAACGGTGCCGACTCACTCTGGCCCCCAGCGCAGCGGGAGTGAGATGGTCGCATTGACTGCAGTAATGCTCCCGAGGAGGGTTACTTGGATCTGGCACTCGCTTGCGGCGGCGCCTGCAGAGAGTGACGCGAGTCGCCCCGTTGCAAGATTCGCCGCACTCCATGTGGCGGTGAAGAGGTCGGCAGAGCTCGTCCAGGTTGCGCTGCCAACTGGGCGACAGGTGCTGGTGAGTCGCAGTGATCGGGCGATGGCACTCGTCGCGTTCGGCGCGAATTGATCCGGATCAATGCGCAGCGTATTGGTGGCGCCAGCACACTCGCCCTCCACCCCCGTTGGGCACGGCGTGAGCGTCAACATCCAAGTAGCCCGTCCTCCCGGAAGGAGCTGACCGAGGGCATCGGTACCCACCAACGTTGAGCCACTCATCTCCACGCGCGCCCCTGGTGCGGAGGTGATGCTCACGTTGACGTTCCTCCCGGCACTGAACTGTGCTCCAACAAGGTCGAGCGGAAGTGAGGCAAGGAGGCCGGTGGGGATGACGGCGGCGAGCCCGCCCAACACTGCCGCATCGGCAATGCGCTCCGCATCGGGGCTGAGGCTGGCGTCACCCTGTGTTCGACGCCACCCCGCACCCCGCTGAATGACGCGGTGTAGAAGCAATTGCCCATCACTCGGTCGCTCCACCAACACCACATCGCCCACCTCACCGCCTCGCCATAGTCGCGCGGTGAGGACCAGATCACCATCGCGAATGCTTGGCGACATTGAGTCTCCTGAAACAACGAGCATCCGCACGCCGGCAAGCTGCGTTGCAAGCAGAAGTGCCAGCGCAGCGGCACCCCATCTGGTCCGACTCATTGCGTCTTGTTGCGTGCCTCGAAGGTAAAGGTCACAGCGACCGAAGAGTCGGCCCCTGTTGTCGCGCTCGCCGGTAGCGTGAAAGTGAAGGTATACGCCGCACTCTTCGCCGTTGCGCCCGTCACCGCTCCTCCATTCTGTGAACTCCATGCTGTGCCGATCGGCGATGCAAACGAGCTATAGGTCGATAGCCCGTTCAGTGCGCCGCTATAGAGCGTTTCGGAGCTCTGGCCGCCAATGCTGCGGCTGATCGTTACCTGCAGAGTGGCGCCAAGTTCAGAGGGGGCGGTCGACGTTCCAGTGAGATCACTCCACAGCGCAATCTCGGTGAGGTCTGATGGTGTGGTTACTGTTGATTCGTTGAGCACTGTAATAGTCTGGGTAAACGTTGCTCCCGGGCCAATGTTGGTGAGTGTCGCGCCACCGAAGGTGAGCTGCTGCACACCGCCTGTACTCAGCGAAACGACTCCAGAGGTTGCCCCGCCAGTTACTGGCGCCGTAGCGGTAAACGCTGCGCTAGTTCTTCCAACAGTCGCCCCAATCACTAAGGCGCCCGCTACGACCACAGCCCGCACGGCGTGACGCGACGTCAAGAGAGTTCGCTCTGTGTGCATACCGACTCCTATGAGCGGGTTATTGGGCGGGTCGTAATCCTATGGGGAGGCGCGTACTGGCGGGGTATCCCCGCGGAGGCAGATCAGCCGAAGCGGCCCGAAACGTAGTCGGCCGTGAGCTGCTGCTGTGGCGCGGTGAAGATCTTCCCCGTCTCGCCCTGTTCCACCACGTAGCCGGCTCGATCGTCGCCCATCGTGAGGAAGACGGTGTAGTCCGAGGCGCGTGCCGCCTGCTGCATGTTGTGCGTGACGATGACGATCGTGTAATCACGAATCAGCTTGCGCATCAGCTCCTCAATCTGCAGCGTTGACTTTGGATCCAACGCCGAGCAGGGCTCATCCATGAGGATGACCTCTGGACGAATGGCGATGGCGCGCGCGATGCAGAGGCGCTGCTGCTGCCCACCCGAAAGGGAGAGCCCAGGTTGATCAAGCTTATCTTTCACCTCATCCCAGAGGGCGGCGGCGCGGAGACTCTCTTCAACGAGGGCATCGATTCCTGTGGTCTCGCCGAGAAGGCGAAGCCCAAATGCCACGTTCTCGAAGATGGACTTCGGGAATGGGTTCGGTTTCTGGAAGACCATGCCGACGCGGCGGCGAAGATCAATCACGTCTGTTGCACGGGAGTGTACCGACGTGCCCTCGAAGGCGATCTCCCCCTCCATGCGGAAGCCAGGGACAAGGTCGTTCATGCGGTTGATGGAGCGGAGCAGCGTGCTCTTGCCACAGCCGGAAGGGCCGATCAGCGCCGTGACCTTGTTGCGCGGAATGGCGAGGCTTACCTCGCGCACCGCACGGAAGCCGCCATACCAGCAGCTGACGTTCTCTAGGAGTAGGGCGGGATTTGTTGATGATGTGGCAGGAGCACTGGTAGCACTCGATGGGGCGCTCGCACCCACCTGACTTACTGAAGGCTTGGTCACTGGCTCACGCTCGTTCATCGACATAGACGGTACCTCACCACTGAATCGTGCGCGACAGTCGCGCACGAAGGATTATCGCCACGAGATTGAGCAGGAACATCAGCACAAGGAGCACCAGAATCGCCGCGGCAGAGATCTCCTGGAAGGCAGCTTGCGGTCGGCCTGCCCAGTTGAAGATTTGGATCGGCAAGACGGTGTACTTATCTTCAAATGGATTCACGGGCACAAAGGTCACGAAGGTGACGGCCCCAATAAGAATCAGTGGTGCAGTCTCGCCGACGGCACGACCTACAGCCAACACGATGCCGGTAAGGATGCCAGGCGCCGCAGCGGGGAGGAGCGCTCGGCGCACCATCTGCCAGCGTGTTGCACCAAGCGCATATGCCGCCTCGCGCTGGCTCGGTGGCACGGCACGAATCGCCTCCATACTTGAAATGATCACCACGGGAAGAATGAGCAGGCTGAGCGTGAGCGCAGCTGCAAAGACCGTGCGCCCAAGGCCGAGGAGCCGCACGAAGAGCGCCAGCCCAAAGATGCCGTACACGATCGAGGGGACGCCGGCGAGGTTGGAGATGTTGATGCGCAACAGACGTGACCAGCGACCGCGTCCGGCGTACTCCTCCAGATAGATTGCGGCGGCAACACCGATGGGGAAGGTCATGATCGCAACAAGCGTCGTCACCCAGAGGGTCCCGACGAGCGCTGGCAGGATGCCGGCCTTGGCGGGGATGCGGCTCGGTGCCGAGGTGAAGAACTGCAGATCCACGCTGCTCCCGCCGCGCACCACCACATCAATGAGGAGTGCCACGAGCGTGATAAGGCTGGCAAAAATCGCGAGAAATGCGAGCAGGCCGAACAGCGCATTGGCAACTTTTCGGCGCATCGTCGTCTGGCTGTTCATTCGTATACGTTCCGATAGCGCGCCACCAGCCAAGCGCTGATGAGGTTGAGCGTAAAGGTGATCGCGAAGAGCGTTGCCCCCACGGCGAAGAGCGCCTTGAACTGAATACTCTCGGCTGGGGTATCTCCAAGGCTGATTTGTACGATGAACGCGGTCATCGTCTGCACCGATTCTGTTGGGTTCAGCGTCAGCTGAGGATTGGTGCCTGCCGCGAGTACCACGGCCATCGTCTCGCCAACGGCACGACTCATCGCTAGGATCACCGCCGCAGCGATACCAGAAAGTGCGGCCGGCAGCAGTACTCGCCGCACCGTCTCCCAGCGCGTTGCGCCTAACGCATAGGAACCCTCTCGCAGGCCACGAGGCACGGCCCGCAGTGCGTCTTCAGTAAGCGAGGCGACGAGAGGCAGGACCAAGATGCCAACGACAATGCCTGCCGAAAGTGCCGAGAAGGTTCCAAGGTCAGGAAGAATCGTGGCCTTCAGCAGCGGGGTGATCACCGTGATCGCAAAGAAGCCGTACACGATCGTTGGGATACCAGCCAAGATCTCGAGGACTGGCTTGATGATGGAGCGAACTCGCTGGCTCGCAAACTCGCTCATCCAGACTGCGGCAAGGACACCGAGTGGTACCGCAAGAACAAGCGCAATGAAGGCGATCATGAGTGTGCTCGTGACTAGCGGAATGACACCGAACGCATACGGAAGGATTGATGCCGACCAACGAGTTCCGGTGAAGAAATCAACGGGAGAAACTTCGCCGAAGAAGAAGAACGCTTCGACGACGAGGACGGTGACGATGCCAACGGTGGTGATGATCCCTACGGCTGCCGAGGCCCGAAGGAGGAATTCGATCAGAGCCTCACCCCTGCGGGTGGTGGCGGCGGAGTCGGGGCGATGAGCTGCCGATACGCCTGCCACAGACCCTCCTCCCGCTAAGCCGCTCTCCCTACGTACGCGGCGATCCTACCCCTAGAAGTGTCGACCCGGGGGCTGATGGGGCCCCCGGGTCGTTTGAGCGTGCGTGAGGGCTCAGCGCCCGCCCAGGTTCCTTACTTGAGTGCAGCCTCTAGGGTCGCCTTCGCGGCGGCTAGATCTGCATCGTTGAGGCCGATGTAGCCAACCTCGGCCGAGAGTTCGTTCGCGTTCTCCAGGAAGAACCGGAAGAATGCTGCGACCTCGGGTCGAGCTAGTGCTGCTACGGATGCGTAAACGAAGAGCGGTCGCCCGAGTGGCGCATAGCTGCCGTCGTTTGCTGCATCTGCAGACGGCGCGGTGCAACCACTGCCGCCGTCGATCTCAACTGCCCGGATCTTGTCGGCATTCTCAGTCACATACGCAAGGCCGAAGTAACCAAGCGCGTACTGCGAGCCGCTGACGCCCGTCACCAAGGTGTTGTCATCTTCGGAAGCGGTGTAATCGGAGCGCGAACGCTTCGCCTCACCGTTGATCACTTCGGTGAAGTAATCAAAGGTGCCGGAATCGGCGCCTGGGCCATACAGGTCGATCTTCTCGGCTGGCCAGCCAGCGCGAACGTCTGCCCAGGTCTCGACGACTGAACCTAGATCCCAAATGGACTTGAGCTCGTCGGTGGTGAGGCAGTCAACGAAGGTGTTCTCCTTGCTCACCACTACGGCGAGTGCGTCGAGGGCAACCTTCAGTTCAATGTATTCAATGCCAGCGTTCTTGCAGAGCGTGGCCTCGGAGAGGACGTCGTCGGCAGTTCCGTCGACACCATCGTCGCCTGGCTTGTCGCTCGTCTTGATTGGGCGGGACGCGTTGTTGGCGTCCATCTCGCCTGCGCAGAACTTCTTGAAGCCACCACCGGTGCCTGAGAAGGCGACGGTGACCTGCACGCCGGAGTTCGCGTTCTGGAACTCCTCGGCAACAGCCTCGGTGATTGGATAGACGGTGCTCGAGCCGTCAATGGAGATATCGCCGGTCAGGGCTACGGTCGACGCCGACGGACTGGCGGCTGAACCGCCACAGGCGGCGATGAACAGGGCGGCCGCGGCGGCCACGCTGAGCTTCTTCATGGTGCTCTTCATGGTGCTCCTCTCATCTACATCGCTGGCTCTTGGTCCAGCCGAGGGAGCGTGGCAGGGGAATGTAAGCGGAATGTTATCGCCAGATTGGTGCCACGTTAATTCTCGGCTAGGATGCTCCGCATGGCTGCCCCACGACGACCCTGGCTCCACGTGATTGCTGGCTGCATGAGCAGCGGCAAGACGGCTG
>Ga0315899_10001169_pt1 | contig 30346 bp, 30 predicted proteins | sample LakEriMetagenome_2_FD_203518 | JGI IMG/M metagenome (GOLD analysis project Ga0315899, IMG submission 203518) | Freshwater fungal communities from buoy surface, Lake Erie, Ohio, United States - Buoy 4 MA112 | ecosystem: Environmental > Aquatic > Freshwater > Lake | place: USA: Lake Erie, Ohio...
GCATAAATAGCACTCACTACATCAAAAGTACATTCTGATGTTTTATATACTTCCTCTTCAGTACTAGCTGTTCTTGCTTTCTGATTAAACTTCACCATCTCCTTTTTATGAAAAGAGCCTTCATTTATTTGTCTTGTAAATTGATAAGGCAGAAGTGTTTTAGCATCCACCACCGATTCATACTTATCCCTTACTTTAAATATCCAATCATATTTTGAATTAGATTTTCCAATAGCGGTGAAAGTAAAAGCATCGTTGTCATTGAAACTAGTAGACTGCACCGTAAAGTCGGTTTTTCCAGCATTCACGTAAAGCCCTATGACATTATAATAAATAGTATAACTAATTTTCTCCCCTGCATTAAAGGCGGTATTATTTAAATTACACAAGCCTTTGTCATTAGTTGGCAAAAAGGTGAAAAAAGAGAATATAAGAAAAAGGAAATGCATCTTAGTTGTTTACTTGTTGGGGTTGTTTATTTATTGGGGAGGCTATTATAAAATTATTGCTTTATCCTGTAATTTATTATGAGAATAGAGCCAATTATAGCTGGTAATAAAAAATTAACAACCCATATAATAGTACTTACACATATGAGCATTAAACTATTATCATAAAAAGGACTAAGTAATAAAACGATAAGTTGGCCTCTAATCACTACATCTGTTATAGCAATAGAAGGAATTAGACTTAAACAAAAAAACAAGACCGATAAGGCCACCCAAAGATCCAGGGCGCCAATGGGGATATTAAATATTTTAACCACCCAGGTATACTGTAGTATAAAAACACAATATTTTAAAAAAGCAAATAAGACCAATTGCCCTTTTAATGTAGTTTTTATTTGAAGTAAGGATAATTTTTTTAACCAGCCAGTAAAATTACCTGGATGAAAATAAATGACAAAGGCAGCAGCTGCAATAAAGGGCCCCACCCATTTTAACCAGGGTAAAAAAGGCAGATTATAAAATAAACCAATGCTTCCAAAAAATAAGGTAATTAATAACTGCGCATAGGATGCCCAAGCCATTTGGGCCAATCCTTTTAATTTATTACCTGCTTCTAAAAATAAAATTCTACCCACATAATCACCCGATCTAGCAGGGGTAAAAAAAGCAAAAGCCTGGCCTACTAAAACAGATTTATAAGATTTTAAAATAGTAATAGGACTTAATTCAGCTAGTGCCAGCTTCCACTTAATAGATTCCATTAAATAATTTAAACCAAATAAAATTACTAAGACTGCCCACTGAAAAAAGCCAATAGTGTAAAATTGTTGCTTAATTTGATCCCCAAATTGATTTAGATTATCATTGCTAGCTACTTTATCATAAATAGCCACTGCGCATACAATGAATAAAATAAATCCAATAGAATTATTGAAATAAGTTCTTAATTTTTTAAGTAGCTCTTTATTCATTGAGCACAAAGTTCGGAATTTGCAATGATATATGTAACTTTATTGTGCATGTCAAAAACACCCATTATTTTAGGAATTGACCCAGGTACCCAAATCCTAGGGTATGCTATTTTAGAAGGGGGACCCAAGCCTGCCTTAGTAACCATGGATGTATTAAAAATGACCAAGGAAAAAGACATTTATGCAAGGCTTCAAATGATTCATGCAAGAATCATCGAATTAATTGAGACATACGAGCCCACCCATTTTGCTATTGAAGCGCCCTTCTTTGGTAAAAATATTCAAAGTATGCTAAAGCTGGGCCGTGCTCAAGGCGTTGCCATCGCAGCAGCTATGCATTTTAAAATTCCTGTGGCAGAATACGCCCCTAAAAAAGTAAAGCAATCCATTACGGGAAATGGCAATGCCGACAAAGAAATGATCTGGAAAATGTTGGAGCGTATTTTATCTATTAAAAAACAACCTAAATACTATGATGCCACCGACGCCTTAGGTGTTGCGCTCTGTCATCATTATCAAATTACTGGCTTACAAATTCCTGCAGCAAAAATTGTCAAAGGAAAAAAATCTTCTAAAAAAGCCAATAGCTGGGAGGCCTTTCTAACTAAAAATCCGGAACGACTAAAAAAATAGGATACATAGTAATACAGAAACTAGTATATAAATATTTTAATTAGAATACTTGCTTTTGGAAGACCTACTTAATAATTAAATAAATTAAATATTAATTTATAATTTACTTAGAATTAAATTTTGAATGGCTTTAAATTCCTCTGTGCTTAAAGAAAGTTTAGGCTGAGAGAATTCCATATCAGAAGCCGCATTTATAGGTATTAAATGTAAATGCGCATGAGGCACTTCTAAACCAACAGTTACCATACCAACTCTATTACAAGCAAAGCTTTTTTCAATAGCAGCCGCAATGGGCTTGGCAAATACTAGCAACTCACTTAAATAAGTATCAGGTACATCAAATATTTTATCTACCTCTATTTTAGGCACAATTAAAGTATGTCCTTTTTGTAAAGGGAAAATATCTAAAAATGCATAAAACTTTTCCGACTCCGCAATTTTATAAGAAGGAATATCGCCATTAATTATTTTTGAAAAAAGAGTCATGGCTTATGTTTATCTAGGAAAATAATTAGAAGATAATTAGATGGTAATATTATCTACTGTAAATTTCATCACCCCATTAGGCGCTTGAATTTCTGCTAGCTCTCCTACTTTTTTTCCAATTAAGCCTTTACCAATAGGTGAAGATGCAGAAATTTTTCCCGCTTTTAAATCGGCTTCTTTTTCTCCTACCAATTGATAAGTCATTGTTTTTTTAGTCGCCTGATTGGTAATAGTAACCTTGGTAAGTATGGTTACCTTACTTGTATCAATGGTACTGGTGTCTACTATTTTAGCATTAGAAATGGTTGCTTCTAATTGCTTAATTTTTGCTTCTAGCATGCCTTGTGCTTCTTTAGCAGAATCGTATTCAGCATTCTCTTTTAAGTCTCCTTTTTCTCTTGCTTCAGCGATAGCTCTTGAAGCAGCCGGACGCTCAACCGACTTCATCTTTTGTAATTGCTCACGCATTTTATCAAAAGTATCTTGGGTCACATATACGGTAGTTTCGCTCATATCCTTAGTTTAGTTATAAAAAAAATACAACGCCACATAAGTGAGGCGTTGCATGGTACAAAGATATAAAATATTGCTTAAATGATGCCTAATTTTTCCAATACCAACTTAGACATTTTATAATAGGCCTCGTGGCTATAGCCTGCAATATGAGGCGTTAGGATACAATTAGGGTGCATCATAAGTGCTTCTAAAACAGCCATTTCTTGGCCTGTATGTAGCTCAATGGGCTCTTTTTCTAGTACATCCAGGCCCACCCCCCTAATTTGCTGATTTTGAATGGCCGCTAATACGGCAGCCGTTTCAGTAACCGACCCTCTACAGGTACTTATAAAATAGGGCTTCTTTTTTAGACTGTTAAAAAAAGCAGCATTGGCATAATGATGGGTTAAACTAGTAAGGGGTAAATGCAAACTAATGACATCCGCTTTTTCTTGAATCATCTCAAGTGTTGCAGGTTTTATTTGCGCTGTCTCAAATCCAGTTTTATAAATATCATGCGCTAAAATATTTACATCAAAGCCAGACAAAACTTTTGCAAAAGCAGATCCTGTATTGCCTAGTCCAATAATACCTACGGTCTTTCCAGTAAGTTCATCAGCTCTATTGGCATCACGAATCCATTTCCCTTCTTTCACTTCTGAATAAGCACTATGAATACGGTTCATTAAACTTAATAGTAAACCTAGGGTATGTTCCCCCACGGTGGTTCTATTGCCTTCAGGACTACTTACACATAAAATATTTTTACTAGCCGCAAATTCGGTATCAATTAATTCCATGCCACTTCCAATGCGGCCAATCCATTTTAGTTGATGGGCTTTTGATAAAATAGCAGCATCTATTTTTAAACGCGTAGTTACAATTAAACCAGTCGCTGTATCGATACAATCCATTAAGGCTTCATAGCTAATAGCAGGTTCGTATTGAAGGGTAAATCCTTTTTCTTTTAAAGTATCTATTAAAAAAGGATGCACAGGTGCTGTTATAATAATTTTCAAAGCCATCTATTCAATATGCATTTTAAAGGTTAAGGCCGCATAGTCATCATAGGTAAGATTCTCCGCTCTTTTGGTAAAAAGAGGATCCTGCAATTGCGCTGCACTAAAATAAGGCTTTAATGGATTTCTTAACATTTTTCTTCTTTGACCAAAAGCCATTTTAACAATATGATAAAATAGTTTTTCAGAAACAAATTTCGGGAAAATATCTTTTCGCGTTAGCTTAATAACCCCACTCATTACTTTAGGAGGAGGTGTAAAAGCAGTCGGTGGCACATCAAATAAATAAGTCACATCATAGAAAGCCTGTGTTAAAACACTTAATATTCCATAAGCCTTTGAATTAGGCTTAGCTGCAATTCTTTCTGCTACTTCTTTTTGAAACATACCCACCATCATGGGCACATGCTCTTTCCATTCTAAAATTTTAAATACAATTTGCGTAGAAATATTATAAGGAAAATTGCCCACCACTACAAAATCATTCTCAAAAGGCAGGGCCGCGTCCAAAATATCGGCCAGTATTAATTTGTCTTTTAGTTCGGGATATTCGGTACTTAAAAAAGCCACTTTTTCTCGGTCTAATTCAATGGCTTTAAATGACTCAGTAGGAATGTCTTGGATATACTTCGTTAAAGCCCCTGCCCCTGGGCCTACTTCAAGTAATTGCTTGATGGGCTGCTCTAGCAATACTGCCTGAATATCCTTACAAACTTGAGCGTCATTTAAAAAATGCTGCCCCAATGATTTTTTTAGCGTGTATTGCATGAGGCAAAGTTAGGTTTTTGTGCGTACTTTTACAGCCTAATCAAATGGATATGAACCCAGACATCAGAAAACCAATTATAGGCTTTACTTGCGGCGATTTAAACGGTATTGGTATTGAGTTAATCATTAAATCACTGTCCGATAGCCGTATCTTAGATTTCATCATTCCTGTCGTATTTGCCAATAATAAAGCAATCAATTTTTACAGAAAAGGCCTACCAGAATTCGCGATCAATTTTGCAGCTGCTACCGACCTCTCTAAATTAAATACCAAGCAAGTAAACTTAGTGAACTGCTGGGAAGAAGAAGTAGCCATTACACCAGGCGAAAGTTCGGAGCTAGGCGGAAAATATGCATTGATTTCTTTGGAAGCTGCCGTAGCTGCTTTAAAAAACAAACAAATAGATGGCATTGTTACAGCGCCCATTCATAAAAAAAATATTCAATCTCCTAATTTTAATTTTAGTGGCCATACCCCTTATTTACAAGCCGCTTTCGGGAATACAGAAAACTTAATGCTACTGGTTGCCGATAATTTAAGAATGGCACTTGTTACGGAGCATGTAACTATCCAAGAAGTAGGCAAGCATATTACCAAGGATAAAATAAAACAAAAGCTAAGTATTTTAAATAGTAGTTTGAAAAAAGATTTTGGTATTGATGCACCCCGCATTGCCGTTTTAGCATTGAACCCACATGCAGGCGATGAAGGCTTAATTGGTAAAGAAGAAATTGAAATTATCAAACCAGCTATTAAAGAAAGCAAACAACAAATGTTGGTATACGGACCTTATTCTGCAGATGCATTTTTTGCAAGAGGTGCGCATGAAAAATTTGATGGCGTACTTGCTATGTACCATGACCAAGGATTAATTCCTTTTAAATCATTGGCCTTTGGAGAGGGTGTGAATTTCACCGCAGGACTTCCTATTGTAAGAACCAGTCCCGACCATGGCACTGCCTTTGATATTGCAGGAAAAGCGAAGGCCGACGCAGGCTCTTTTACAGCAAGTATATTTGAATGCGCTAGAATTATCCATGCTAGACAAGGTTATTCCGATATGCGTTTAAACCCACTTAAGAAAATTAGTGCAAGAATGTTTGCAGGCGCTGTAGATGAAAGATTATACGAAAACGAAGGCTAATCTATAGGACAAGCCTTCACTAATTCAGCAAGTAAGGGTCTCCCCCAATGCGGCATGGTAGTGAACTCTTCTTTCTGCGCGTCTAAAATTAGTTTTGCTTTTTGAATCAATGGCATGGCGTCTTTACATCCTCCTCCAAATAAAGCCGGCATTTTAGAAAGTATATTGGCTTTTAAAATATACGCCCTTGGATTATTCTTATTCAAAACCATGGCCTGTTCTAATGGCTTATTAATTCTAGCTTCATAAGACTTCCATCTAAAAACGGGATTAATAGACATTTTAGAGCTATACACTAAACTCTCTAAACATAGTACTTCATCACTTTTATGTTTAGATTTAGTAGTATTAAGCCACTGAATGGCTTGGTCTGCAAGTGCATCTGCATTACCCATCTTCTTTATGGCCATTCTAGCCTTGATAAAACTTGCATAATAAGCAGGTAACCATTCACCAGGGGCTTGCTTAGACAATTCTTCCATTTTTGAAAATACCAACTCGTAGCTTTCCTTGGTTTGGCTTTTATCAAAAAGCTGAACAGCCGCTTCTAAATTTTTAGAATAGCTCCCTGATTGTGCTTGAACCTTCAATGAGGAAATAGAAAAAAATAAAATGTAAAAAAAAATGCGCATATTTAAAAAATATTATTAGGCACCCCTTTGTTAATAGTATACTTAGAATAAGTTATTTCAATAGTTCCTTTTTTATTTTTAAGAGCCTTTTGTTTAGCAGTAGGATCTTCATCTCCAAATTCTAAAGTAATACCATTAGGCAATTTATAATCTTTGGTGTTAAAACTAAAAATAATTTTACTAGCAAGGCCTTGTTTGGCATACTCACCATACTGCATGGTAATTTCATAACTGCCGTTTTCCTTCGTGGTCGTAGCAGTCTTATACACTAAGGCTTCTAAGGGATCAATCCATAATGTAGAAATAACCCAGTCTAGGTTATCGTCTGTTGGAATTAATTTAATCACCGTTAGGTTCTTTCCATTTAATACCTGATTGCCTGCGGGTATGGTGGTATACTGCTTTGTATTTAATAAAGTATTAATAGTAAGAGATACCCCACCTCTTGGTAATAAGGAAATGCCCCCTTCTTTTTTTACTTTTAATAAATTGGGCTTTTTAAAATACACTTTCACTTTTCCTAAAGAGGCCTTGATAAATGCAACATCTGTTTTCATCACCCCTTCTGCTACATAGTCATTTACTTGGGCTAGTTTTTGACTTACTTTCTCTATTAATGGATCGGTTTGAGCCATAGCCGTTGCCGAAAAAAATAAAGAAATTGCTAAGGCCCAACTGAACAACAAAATATTTTTAAACTTTTTAGCTTGCATCTTAACTGAGTATATCTTTTTTCTTAATAATAATAACAGAGGCTGTTACAAATAAAATAATATGAAGGGTTAATACCATTAAAGAGGTTTTAATTTTAGGTATATTTAAAATACTTCCTCTAATGGCTTCATTATCCATATTCACTTTAATGTCGAAAAACTCTTTCCAATTATTCATGTGCGTCGTAAATAAATAAGGCTTTACTAGATTGAATAAAGGAATATTTAAAGTACTTAAAATAGTAAAAAATACAATGGCGCTCATAGTGCCTACAATAGGTCCAATAGAATTATTAGACAAGCTTGACATCAAAAAACCAAGGCTGGTAACGGTTAGCAAAGAGAAGCTAGCAAAAACAAAGGCGCCTACATATCTCCATAAAACATCCGACTGTTCAATTAAGACTACATAGTTTGACTTCATTAGAAATAAATCGTCGGTACCAAATATCCACATACTTACAAATAACGCTAAGAAGGCCAACCATATTAAAAGCAAAATGGTATAAATACTAGCTGCTATAAATTTAGCCAATACCCAATGGGTTCTACTAAAAGGGGTACTAAATAATAAACGAAGCGTACCTAAATTGGCTTCTCCTGAAATCATGTCTGCTGCAATTAAGGCTACCAGCAAAGGAACATGTACTAATAATAATTGTAATAGAATATAACAAATTAAATAACCATTCAATACTTTGCCATCTACGGTTAAAGTATCATTGATATCCTTCATTAAAAAACCTGCATAGGCATCCCCATCAATTTTTAAACCCAATTGAATTACTACTATTAGTGCTGCTATGGCGCCAAAAGCAATATAGGTTCTAGGGCGTCTAAAAATTTTATATAATTCTATTTGTATAAGCGACCACATAATTAAGCGTTTGAAGTAATTTGTAAAAAATAGTCTTCTAAGGAATTCTTAGTTTCAATACCCAAGACCGCCACCCCAGCCTTGACAAGGCTTTCATTGAGTAAGGCAATTTCCAAAGTAGGTAATTTTAAATGTATGCCTTCTTTTCTAGGTAAAATATAATTACCAAAACTACCTGTCCTAATACTCGCTAAGGCTAGCTCGTCATTGGTGGTTTTAATTTGTACAATTCTTTTTTCAGGATCTAGCAATTCTTTAGTCACCCCTTCTACCATTTTTTTACCCTGATGTATAATTAATATCTGATGGGCCACCTGTTCTATTTCAGAAAGTAAATGAGAAGAAACAAATACGGTCTTGCCTTCTTCTTTTGCTAAATGCTGTATAAGTGCTCGAATGTCTGCAATGCCTTGAGGATCTAGTCCATTGGTAGGCTCGTCTAATATAATTAAACTTGGATTATGCACCAGCGCAATGGCAATGCCTAAACGCTGCTTCATCCCTAATGAAAATGTTTGCACTTTGTCTTGTGCGCGACCAGCCAAGCCCACTTTCTCTAAAGTATTTTGAATATTACTCGCTTCAATTTTTTTCTTTCTTACTTTGGCAAATAACTGTAAGTGTTCTGTAGCACTTAAATAAGGATATAAATCGGGCCTTTCAATAATGGCACCCACCTGCTCTAAAATGGCATCTCTGTTTTTTTGTATGGACTTTCCAAATAACTCAATATTTCCACTACTAGGATGAATCAAAGACAAAAGCATACGAATAGTGGTGCTTTTCCCAGACCCGTTTTGGCCTAAAAAGCCAAAAACCTGACCTGCCTCTACTTCAAAGCTGAGGTCGTCCACTGCTTTCAGTGTGCCAAAATGCTTGCTTATATTTTCTACTTTAATTACTGCCATACTATAATAATAACAAAAAACCCCAAACATAGTTCGGGGTTTTGTATCAATTTAATATTAACTAATACTATTTGTATTGAGGGATGATGCTATTGGCTAATTCTACCATTTGCTTCAATCCATCTTCAGGTAAATTACCTTTCTTAAATTCAGCTAGTACATTGGGTAATTTGTTAGTCATCTCTAATAAGAAATGGGCTTCAAATTCTTTCACCTTACGCACTGCTACTTCTTTCAATAAACCATTTGTACCTAAGTAAATAATGGCTACTTGTTTTTCCACTGTAAAAGGAGTATACTGCGCTTGCTTTAAGATTTCCACGTTTCTAGCACCTTTATCAATTACCGATTTAGTAGCAGCATCTAAGTCACCACCAAATTTAGAGAAGGCTTCTAACTCACGGTATAAGGCCTGGTCTAATTTCAAAGTACCAGATACTTTTTTCATGGATTTAATTTGCGCATTACCACCCACACGACTTACAGAGATACCTACGTTAATCGCTGGACGAATACCAGAGTTAAACAAGTTACCTTCTAAGAAGATTTGTCCGTCGGTAATTGAAATTACGTTGGTTGGAATGTATGCAGAAACGTCACCGGCCTGTGTTTCAATAATAGGCAAGGCGGTTAAAGATCCACCACCTTTTACTAAATGCTTAATAGAGGCTGGTAAATCGTTCATGTTTTTTGCTACTTCATCATTCGCAATCACTTTTGCAGCACGCTCTAATAAACGACTATGCAAGTAGAATACATCACCAGGATATGCTTCACGTCCTGGAGGGCGACGTAATAATAAAGAAACCTCACGATAAGCCACCGCTTGCTTAGATAAATCGTCGTAAACAATTAATGCTGGACGACCTGTATCACGGAAGAACTCTCCAATGGCTGCACCCGCAAATGGAGCGTAGAATTGAAGTGGAGCAGGATCTGCTGCTGGAGCCGCTACAATAATAGTATAAGCCATCGCGCCATTATCTTCTAATGTTTTCATAACACCTGCAATGGTAGATGCTTTTTGTCCAATGGCTACATAGATACAGTACACTGGTTTACCTGCATCATAAAATTCTTTTTGATTGATGATTGTATCCACGCAAATAGCAGTCTTACCTGTTTGACGGTCACCGATTACTAACTCACGCTGTCCACGTCCAATAGGAATCATCGCATCAATGGCTTTGATACCTGTTTGTAATGGTTCTTTTACGGGCTCACGGAAAATTACCCCTGGCGCTTTACGCTCCAATGGCATTTCATATAAGTCGCCTTTAATTGGACCTTTACCATCGATAGGCTCTCCTAATGTATTAATAACACGACCTGTAAGACCATCTCCTACTTTAATAGAAGCAATCTCTCCAGTTCTTTTAACTTTATTTCCTTCTTTAACACCTTTGCTATCACCCATCAATACCACACCCACATTGTCTTCCTCAAGGTTCAATGCAATAGCTTTAGTGCCATTCTCAAATTCAACTAACTCACCACTTCTAACACCATTCAAACCATATACACGGGCAATACCATCACCCACTTGTAATACAGTTCCTACTTCTTCTAAATCTGCTGAAGCATTAAAGTTGCTTAATTGTTGTCTAAGAATCGCCGAAATTTCATCTGGTTTAATGTCCGCCATAACAGTCTATTTTATGTATGATTATTTATATTTTACTAATGAACTCGTTGTTCAAAAATTGTTTTTTAATGTCTTTTAAATCTCTAGCAATACTCGCGTCTACTAAATTATTATTAAACTCTAGCACAAAACCGCCAATTAAACTTTCATCTGTTTTAGTGGTTAGTTCAACCGTTTTAAAATCGGCAGCCGATTTTACTTTTTGCTCGATCGATTTTTTGATATCCTCACTTACTGCTACTGCAGTCGTTAAAGTCACTTGATGAATACCTTTGATTTCATTGTACTGCTCGATAAAGGCTGTGGCCATTTCTGGTAATTCTAATTCTCTACCTTTTTTCACTAATAATACAGTGAATGAGTTGGTCAAAACACCTACTTTATTTTTTAGCACTTCATGAATGATACTATTTTTTTGATCGGCTTTAATGATAGGACTACGTAACATGTTTACAAATTCGATACTTGCATGACATGCCGCTTGAATATATTTCATATCCGCATACACGGCCTCTAATTGGCCTTGTTCTGTAGCTAAATCTAGTAAGCTCTTTGCGTATCTACCTGCTAAACGTGCGTTGGGCATTTTTTAAAATTTAGTTTAACTTAACTCCGTCTGCTAATTGCTTAATATAAGTTTCTTGTTCGGCTTTATTAGTAAGCTCGCGTCTTAATACTTTCTCTGCTACTTCCACCACTAAGCTACCCACTTGGTTTTTCACTTCCGTTAAGGCTGCATTTTTTTGTTGGTTGATAGCTACTTGTGCGTCCGCTACAATTCTTTCATATTCAGACTTCGCTTTATCCTTTGCTTCAGCAATCATTTTCTCAGAAGCTTCTTTGGCTTCTTTGATAAGTGTTGCTCTTTCTTCTCTTGCTTTAGCTAATAATGCTTCATTTTCATTTTGCATTGCAGATAAGTCTGCTTTCATTTTGTCTGCCTTGGCTAAAGAATCCTCGATGCCTTTTTCTCTATCAGAGATGGCTTTCAACATAGGCTTCCAAGCAAACTTGCCTAATACAACAAGTAGTCCAAGAAAGGCAACAGTATTCCAGAATACCAATCCGATATCTGGCAACACTAATGGGTTAATTTCTAAAAACATAATCCTTAATTTATCTTAATGATTTAAAATCTTTTATCTACAATCTTTTCTTTTAAAAATCTTTTTCTACAACGCTTTGTTAAAAAATTATAGGCCCTTCGCCCTGTGCTAGGGCCTATAATGCTTTTGGAAATCTTTTGATAGATTATCCGTTCCCCAATAGGGCAACCACCACCGCAAATAAGGCTACGGCCTCAACGAAGGCAGCCATTACGATCATGTTAGAACGAATATCATTCACTGCTTCTGGTTGACGAGCAATACTTTCTACCGCTCCTTTACCAATTAGACCGATGCCAATTCCAGCACCGATAGCAGCTAATCCAGCGCCGATTGCGGCAACACTTCCTACTACCATTTTTTTACGTTTTAATTGTTATTGAAAAAAAAATTTATAAAATATTATTAATGATGTGCTTGATCATGATGTCCTTCCTCTGATGCCATTCCAATATACATTGCAGTAAGCATGGTAAAAATATAAGCTTGTAAAAAAGCAACTAGCAATTCTATCAAGAATATAAAAATTACAAAAGGTACCGCAACTGCAGCTGCATATACTGTTTTGAAAATAAATATTAAACAAACCAAGCTCAATACCAAGATGTGACCCGCAGTAATGTTTGCAAAAAGTCGAATCATTAAAGAAATAGGTTTGTTGAACACCCCAATTAATTCAATAGGTGCTAAAAATAATTTCATAGACCAATGCATACCTGGCATCCAAAATATATGCTCCCAATAGTTTTTATTAGAACTTAAATTCACTACAATGAAAACACAAACGGCTAAAGTCATGGTGAAAGCAATATTACCACTCACATTCGCACCGCCCGGAAATATAGGAATTAGACCTAAAAAGTTATTCGTTAATATTAAAAAGAAAATAGTTAATAAGAAAGGCATATACTTTGCATAACGCTTAGCGCCAATATTAGGAAGGGCAATTTCATCTCTTACAAATAAAACAATGGGCTCCATAAAAGACTGAAGTCCCTTAGGGGCTGAAGAAACACCTGTTTTCTTGTAAGCACCTGCAGCAGTTAATACAATGAGCAATAAAATAATAACTGATATAAATAAACTAGCTACGTTTTTAGTAATAGAGAAATCCCATAATTTTTTACTGGCTTCTACATCTACCTCACCTGCAGCGTTGACTATTTTAGCCTTGCCTTCTACTAATTTGTAATCAAAGTTTCCTTTATATACTGCTGGCTCATGATGTTCGTCAATTAATTTAGCAGAAGAAAAAACTTCAAAGCCTGCTGGTGTATATAAAATAACAGGTAAAGAAATAGATGTATGTCCCCATAAATGCCAGCTGTGGTCATCTTTAATGTGTTCTAAAATAGTTTGGGTTACATTAAAGCTACCTTCTTCTTTCGCAGCCGCTTCTTTTTCATTCGCGAATAAAGTAATTGTATTTAATAAGAAAATACTAACGAAACTGACTACCAATAAAGGTTTTAGGCGCTGAAGGACCATACTAATTTCAAAATTTGCTGCAAAGATAGGAAATAAGCATCTGAAATTGAATAAATTTAAAGAGAAATTGTACGCAAAAATAGAAATTTGAATTGATTCTAAAAACTTGAAAATCAATGCTTTATAAGCTAGTCAGTTTTTTCTGTGCAGTAAACTGCATTTCACTCAATTTTGCATAAAAACCACCTACTGCTAAAAGCTCGTTATGACTACCCATTTCCATAATTTCTCCCTTGTCTAATACAATAATTGTAGAGGCTTTTCTGATGGTCGATAGGCGGTGGGCAATAACAATAGAAGTACGCCCTTTAATTAAGGTTTCAATGGCTTTTTCAATGAGCTGCTCACTTTCTGTATCGATAGAAGAAGTGGCTTCATCTAAAATTAAAATAGAAGGGTTGTATAATAATGCCCTGATAAAACTGAGTAATTGTCTTTGGCCTAAACTTAAGGTAGCTCCTCTTTCCATTACTTGATAATCGTAACCACCTGGAAGTTGCATAATAAAATCGTGCATGCCAATCATCTTAGCAGCTTCATGTACTTGCTCTTTGGAAATACTTTTATTGCGCAGTGTAATATTATCATAGACTGAACCTGAAAATAAAAATACATCTTGCAATACCACGCCAACAGAAGCGCGCAATCGGTTCAATGCAAAAGATTCAATCGCATGATCGTCTAATAATATATTTCCCGATTGATAAGGATACAAACGATTGAGTATACTTATAATAGAAGTTTTACCCGACCCCGTTTGTCCTACAAGTGCAATAGTTTCACCCGCTTGCACTGTAAAATTGATGTTACGCAAAACAAAATTGGGCTCGTTATAGGCGAAAGAAACATTTTTAAATTCTATTTTTCCTTCAATTTTTACTGGTACATAAGTACCTTCATTCAGTGTTACATCTTCATTGTCTAATACTTTAAATACACGTTCAGCCGCCACCATACCCATTTGTAGCACATTGAATTTATCAGCAATCATTCGAAGGGGTCGAAATATTTGATTTAAAAATAAAATAAAGGCGACGAGTAAACCTGCGTCCAATGTTCTATCTGCCACCCACCAAACAATTAAACCAGTGCTTAAAGCTAATACCACTTCTACTACTGGAAAGAAAACCGAATACGCAAAAATGGCTTTTATATTAGCGGCTTTATGCCCTTCATTGATTTTAGTAAACTTGGACATTTCTTTTTCTTCTGCTGCAAAAGTTTGTACCACTTGCATACCCGAAATATGTTCTTGCACAAAGGCATTTAAGGAAGCCACTGCATTTCTAACTTGTATAAAACTTTTATTAACGCTTTCTTTAAAATAATAAGTTGCTACCATCATAATAGGAAAAGGAATCAAACAAATAAGTGTCAATTTCCAATCAATGACAAACATAGTGGTGAGCGTCACAATAATAGTAAGTAAGTCTGCTAAAATGGGAATGAGTCCGTCAGAAAAAATATCATTGATGCTTTCTATATCATTAATGGTGCGTGTGGTTAAAGTACCAATAGGTGTTTTATCGAATTGACGCATTTCCCAATGCATAATTTTATCATAGACTTTATTGCGTAAATCTCTAATAACTTGTTGCCCCAACCATGCCATACCAAAAGTGAAAAAAAAGCGCATGATGGTTTCAAAAATGATAAAGGCCACCTGAAATAAAGTAATGGATAAGATAAGATGTATCACCGATTCAAAAGCATTGCCTGGTAAAAACCAATGTACCCAAAAAGGCAGGCTGACTACTTTACCAATAGCTGCATTCACTGTGGCTTGAATTAAATAAGGCCTTACAGGGGTGGTAAAAGCGAGAAAAATAGATAAAAACACAGATGCCAAAAACACAGAGCGGTAGGGCTGTACAAATGAAAAAACACGCTTTAAAAGCGATAATTGAAATATTTTTTTTGGCTCTTTGCTGGGCATAGCGGTTCAAAGTTACACTATCTGTTTGTTCTTTGTAAAAATCCTAGCGCTTTTACGTATTTTCGTAATAAGATGGAAGCCTTACCAATCGATATTGATGCTGAGATTGTAACAAAATACAATTTAGATGAAGAACAAGAAAAAAAAGAAATTGTTCGTCATTATCGTGCATTATTAAGGGCACTCAGAGAAAAACTAAAAAAAGGGGATAAAGAATTACTTCGAACTGCATTTGAGATGGCCGCAGAGGCACATAAAACCATGCGTCGAAAAAGTGGAGAACCCTATGTATTACACCCTCTTGCCGTGGCCATGATTTGTGTGGAAGAAATAGGCCTTGGTGTAAGAAGTACTATTTGCGCTTTATTACATGACACCGTTGAAGATACCAATATTGCGCTTGATGATATAAAAAGTGAATTTGGAAATGAGATTGCTAAAATTGTAGATGGCTTAACCAAGATATCCACGGTGATGGATACCAATAGCAGTCAACAAGCAGAAAATTTCAAAAAAATTCTACTCACGCTTACCGATGATCCCAGAGTTATTTTAATTAAACTAGCAGACAGGCTGCACAATATGCGTACCCTTGATGCCATGAAACAAGAAAAGCAATTAAAAATTGCTTCTGAAACTATTTGGGTATACGCTCCTTTGGCACACCGTATGGGACTGTACAATGTGAAAACAGAATTAGAGGATTTGTCCATGAAATACATGGAGCCTGCTATCTATAAAGAGATTGCTAAAAAATTAGCAGAAACAAAAAGAGAACGTACAAAATATATTAATGAATTCATTCGCCCTTTAAAAGAAAAATTATCGGCCGCTGGTTTTGACTTTGAAATTCAAGGACGACCTAAAAGTATTCACTCTATTTGGAATAAAATAAAAAAGAAAGAAGTAAGCTTTGAAGAAGTGTATGATTTATTTGCCATTCGCGTTATTTTAAATGCTGACTTAGACAAAGAAAAAGAAGATTGTTGGAAAGTCTATTCCATGGTCACCGATGAATATAGCCCTTCTCCAGAAAGACTAAGAGACTGGTTAAGTAATCCCAAAAGCAATGGATACGAAGCCCTGCATACCACCGTAATGGGACCTCATGGAAAATGGGTGGAAGTGCAGATTAGAACCAAAAGAATGAATGAGATTGCTGAAAAGGGTTTGGCTGCGCATTTTAAATACAAAGAAGGCTCTCAAAATGAAGATAGATTCGATAAATGGTTTGTTCAAATTAGAGAAGCCCTTGGCAATCAACAAGAAGAAGGCATTGATTTTTTACAAGACTTTAAAACCTCTTTTTTAGCGGAAGAAATTTATGTGTACACGCCCAAAGGGGATGTAAAAATGTTACCCATTAACTCATCTGCATTAGATTTTGCTTTTTATATACATACGGCCATTGGTTCTAAATGTATTGGCGCGAAAGTGAATCATAAGCTTGTACCCATTAGCCATAAATTAAGAAGTGGGGACCAAATTGAAATTATTACAAGTAATAAGCAAAAGCCTACCGAGGACTGGTTAAGCAGTGTGGTAACGGCTAAGGCAAGAAATAGTATTAAAGATGCATTAAGAGAAGAGAAAAAAATTATTGCAGAAGAAGGCAAGTATACACTACAAAGAAAATTAGAAGGTATTGGTGCACTATACAATACTTACAATATTGACCAAGTCATGTACTATTATAAATTATCTAGTCAATTAGATCTTTTATTTAAAATAGCGACTAAAACCATTGACCTAAAAGAATTAAAATTATTTCAAGTTATTGGCGATAAGATTGAAGCCCCTAAACCAGTGAACCTTAGTCCTGAAATAAATGTAGAAAGCTCCGCCATGAAAGCGGCGTCTAAAAAGGATTCTGAGTTAATTATTTTTGGAGAGTCTAGCGATAAAATTAAATACACTTTAGGTAAATGCTGTAACCCTATTCCTGGAGATGATGTATTTGGATTTGTGAGTACAGGCAAGGGTTTAATTATTCATCGTAACAACTGCCCTAATGCTACGCAACTACTTGCCAACTATGGTCATAGAGTGGTGAAAACCAAGTGGGCTAAAAATAAAGAAATTTCCTTCCTAACGGGTCTTAGCATTATTGGCCTAGATGATGTTGGGGTGGTAAATAAGATTACCCATATTATCAGTGGAGAATTAAAGATAAATATAGCCGCCCTCACCATTGAGTCTACCGAAGGCTTGTTCAAGGGTACTATTAAAGTATATGTCCACGATAAGGATGAATTGGAAGAATTGGTAGAAAGAATTAAGTCCCTGAGCGGTATTCAACAAGTTATGCGATTTGACACCGAGACTGTGTAAAAGTTGAGCTAATTATTTTGGGTTTAAATAGGTAATAAACTTGCCAAGACTTATTTTTGCTCTCTCAAATACTCAAATATGGTAGATGTAATTTTAGGCCTCCAATGGGGCGATGAAGGAAAAGGAAAAATTGTAGATTATTTCGCTCCTAACTACGACATCATTGCGCGTTTTCAAGGTGGGCCGAATGCAGGTCATACTTTATATGTGAATGGCACTAAAATGGTTTTGCATCAAATACCTTCTGGTATATTTCACCAAGACAAAATTAATATCATAGGAAATGGAGTGGTACTTGATCCTGTTACTTTAAAAAAAGAATGCGATGCAGTGGCCGCCATGGGTGTGGATGTAAAAAAGAATTTATTTATCTCTGAGAGAACCAATATCATTATTCCTTCACACCGCGCATTAGATAAAGCTTCGGAACTAGCGAAGGGTGAAAGCAAAATAGGATCTACTTTAAAGGGTATAGGCCCCGCCTATATGGATAAGACGGGCCGTAATGCCTTAAGAGTAGGTGATTTATTAAATAAGAACTTCATTAGCAAGTATATTACTTTAAGAATGAAGCATCAGAAAATTTTAGATAGCTTTAATTTCAACGAAGATATTAGCGAAATGGAAACTGAGTTTTTCGAAGCCTTGGAGTTTCTAAAATCCATGAATATTATTAATTGTGAATATTTCATTAACAACCAAATTTCAAAAGGCAAAAAAGTATTGGCTGAAGGCGCACAAGGTTCTATGTTAGATATTGACTTTGGTACTTTTCCTTTCGTAACTTCTTCTAATACTATTTCTGCAGGTGTTTGTACTGGATTAGGTATTGCCCCAAAACTTATTAATGAAGTATTTGGTATAACAAAAGCCTATTGCACTAGAGTGGGTAGCGGACCCTTCCCTACTGAATTACATAACGAAACAGGAGAAGAATTAAGAAAACTAGGTAGCGAATTTGGAGCCACTACTGGCAGACCAAGAAGATGTGGATGGATTGACCTAGTAGCCCTTAAATACACTTGCATGATCAATGGTGTAACACAAATTATTATGACCAAGGCTGATATTCTAGATACATTTAAAGAATTAGAACTAGGTATCGCTTATGAAATGGAAGGCACAGAGATAGATTATGTTCCTTTTCAGTTAGTAGGTACACCCGTAGCACCTATTTGGAAGAAAATGCAGGGATGGAATACAGATACTACTAAAATGAAGTCTGAGAATGAATTACCTGCTACCATGAAAACTTACATAGACTTTATTAATAAATTTTTAGGCGTTCCTGTTAAATATGTTTCCAACGGACCAGGAAGAGATCAAATCGTACATGTTTAATATTAATTATATTTACACTAAGTAATATTTAATTAAAATTTATTTCAATTATTTTAAAAAAAAGACTCATTTTTTTTGGTAAATACGATTTTGAGTTGAAATTTTACATTGTTAATTTTGTAATTACCTATGGCATTAAAAACTATCAAAGAAAAGAAAGCTGCTACACCCAAAAATGGTATTGTGAAAGCAGATAAAGCAAGTAAATCAGCTGCGAAGAAAAAAGACGTAGATGAAGACGACTTTGAGGATGAGGAGGATGTGAACGATGATTGGGAAAAGACAGAAGAAGATACTAGCTGGGATCCCGACTTTGAAGAATTTGATCTGCCTAAAAAAGCTTCCAAAAAACCAGGTAAGTTTAAACCATCAGATGACGACGATGACTTTAATTTGAATGATGATCTCAAAGATATTGATGACGATGATTTATTTGACGACAAAGATGAATTAGAAGACGATTTTTAGTAGTTCAATTTTAAGTAGTTAATAAGTCTAACTCAATAACACTAAGTTCTACACTTTTAATAGCTGAAAGCTATTTTTTATTAGAGGCCATCTGCTCTTTTGAAAAGCTTAATAAGCCCACTTCATTAAAACTAGCACTCATTACTTGTAAGCCAAATGGCATGCCATTACTATGCGTAAATAAGGGAATGGAAATAGCTGGTATACCCACCAAATTCGCAAACACCGTATAGATATCCGCTAAAAACATTTCCGTAGCACTATGGTTTTTTTCACCCAGACTAAAAGCGGTAGTAGGTACTGTAGGCGATAGTATTAAATCATATTTTGAAAACACAGTACTAGTTAAGTCCACTAATTTTTGTCTTACTTGTTGAGCCTTGGTAAAATAGGCATCGAAATAACCGGCACTTAAAACAAAGCTGCCTAGTAAAATTCTTCTTTGTACTTCTTCGCCGAATCCCTCTGTTCTTGTTTTTTTATATAGGTCATTTAGATCGGCCACGCTTTCCTTAGTTCTATGACCAAATTTAATGCCATCATACCTTGATAAATTACTGGAAGCCTCCGCGGTGGTTAATACATAATAGGTAGGCACTAGATAAGAGAGTAATGAGAAATCAATAGCTTCTACAATATATCCTTTTGCTTCTAAGTCTTTGAAGTAGTTTTCTATTTGCATTTTAATATCTGCATCTAGGCCAGGATGAAAAAGTGTTTCTTTAAAATAGGCTACTTTTTTAGGGCTATTTGCCTTTTTTATTTCCTGACTTTCTATTTCTTTACGCTCTATTAATTTACTGTAAGCAGGAACGGGTTTACTAGAAACTGTACTATCAAACTCATCTTCTCCTGCCATTACTTCTAAAACAAGTGCAGCATCTTCAATAGTTTTTGAAAAAATACCAATTTGATCAAAGGAAGAGGCATAGGCAATTAATCCATAACGAGAAATACGACCATAACTTGGCTTTAATCCCACTACTCCGCAAAAGTCTGCAGGTTGTCTTACAGAACCTCCTGTATCGGATCCAATACTAATCATGGATAAACCCGCTTGCACCGAAACGGCAGAACCTCCTGAAGAACCACCAGGTACTTTAGAATTATCAATGTCGTTTTTTACAGGACCATAAGCAGAATTTTCATTGCTGCTACCCATAGCAAATTCATCGCAGTTCTGGCGTCCAATAATAATGGCACCCTCGTCTAATAATTTTTGAATAGCGGTGGCTGTATAAACAGCAGTATAATTTTCTAAGATTTTAGAAGCAGCGCTTAGCTTATGTCCTTTATAAGAAAGTACATCTTTAATGCCAATAACTACACCATGTAATTTTCCTAAGGTTTTACCTTCTTTTCTCTGGGCATCTAAATGCGCTGCCAGACTTAAGGCTTCTTCAGAAAATATTTCTAGATAAGCATTTAAATTTTCTTTTGCAGCGATTTGGTCCAAATAATATTTTACTGTTTGGGTACAAGTTGTACGCTCTGCTACTAATGCAGCATGGTAGTCATTGATGGAAGTAAACCGAAACAAAGGCTTATAAATTAAGCAGGTTTTTCGTCTTTTTCTTTGATTCCGTCTTCGATCTCTTTTTTCACGTTGTTTTTAGCATCGTTGAATTCGCGAATACCCTTTCCTAATCCACGCATGAATTCAGGGATTTTACGTCCGCCAAACATTACTAAAATAACCACACCGATAATTAATAATTCTTGAAATCCTAAGTTGCCCATAATGTTGAATTTAGAAGTTTAAAGGTAAGGTAATTATAAAATAGAAAAGCAGTATTTTTTATGAATTAAACCTATAAAAAGCCAAATATTTGTTACAAAAAAAGCCCCGTTTTCATGGATATGAGAACGGGGCTTTATATATTTTACTAGTGGTGTACTAGCTATCTTTCTAGAATCTTTTTTCTTTAATACGAGCGCTCTTACCGCTTCTATCGCGTAAGTAATACAATTTAGCGCGACGTACTTTACCAGACTTATTCAACAAAATACCATCGATATTAGGTGATAAGAAAGGGAATAAACGCTCTACGCCTACTCCGTCAGAAATTTTACGCACTGTAAAAGAGGCAGTTGCGCCTGTTCCTTGTGTTTTAATGACATCTCCACGGAAACTTTGAATACGCTCTTTACCACCCTCTACAATTTTGTAGTTTACGGTAATATTATCACCAGCTTTGAAGGCTGGATAGTCTTTTTTTGCGGTCAATTGCTCGTGTACAAATTTTACTGCTTCGCTCATAATACATTGTTTTTGCGGACGGCAAAGGTAGGAGAACCCACCTTATAATCCAAATTATTTGATCCAAAATTAATAATCGCCTATCTGGCAATGTTCACAGCCCTTTTCTCCCTTATAACGGTTACTTTAATCTGACCAGGGTAAGTCATCTCAGTTTGTATTTTTTGGGCTATTTCGAAGCTTAATTGATCAGAACTGGCATCCGTTACCTTTTCAGCCTCCACAATAACTCTCAACTCACGCCCCGCTTGAATCGCATAGGCTTTTTCTACCCCTGTGTAGTTCATGGCTAAGTTTTCTAAGTCCTTGATTCTCTGAATATATTGTTGCATAATCTCTCTTCTTGCCCCTGGTCTCGCACCGCTAATCGCGTCACAAGCCTGGATAATAGGAGAAATCACATATTCCATTTCCATTTCATCATGGTGGGCCCCAATGGCATTCACCACTGCTGGGTTTTCACCGTATTTCTCAGCTAGTTTAGCCCCTAATAAGGCGTGGCTTAACTCAGTTTCTTCATCAGGCACTTTACCTATATCATGTAATAGACCTGCTCTTTTAGCTAGTTTTGGATTCAATCCTAATTCTGCTGCCATGATACCACATAAATTAGCGGTCTCACGTGAGTGCATTAATAAGTTTTGACCATAAGAAGAACGGAATCTCATTTTACCAATAATTCTGATCAACTCTTTATGTAATCCATGAATTCCTAATTCGATAACTGTTCTTTCTCCAATTTCTGCAATTTGATCTTCTAATTGACGACGTGTTTTTTCTACTACTTCTTCAATACGCGCAGGGTGGATACGACCATCTGTTACTAAACGTTGTAAACTTAAACGCGCAATCTCACGACGAAGTGGATCAAAGGATGAAAGTAAAATAGCTTCTGGTGTGTCATCTACAATTAAATCTACTCCTGTAGCTGCTTCAATGGCACGAATATTACGACCTTCTCTTCCAATAATTTGACCTTTCATTTCATCTGATTCCAAATTAAATACAGTCACTGTATTTTCAATGGCTACTTCTGCAGCCGTTCTTTGAATAGATTGTATGATAATTTTTCTCGCTTCTTTGTTGGCCTTTTGCTTCGCGTCTTCAATAATCTCTTGTTGTAAAACAAGGGCCTGTGTTTGTGCCTCATGCTTTAAGCTTTCAATTAATTGTTGCTTAGCATCTTCTGCACTTAAATTAGATATCTTTTCTAATCTACGGATATGCTCTTCTTGGTGTTTCTCTAATTCAGTGCGCTTTACATTGATTAAGTCAATCTCACGATTTAATTTTTCTTTAATCACATCGTTGTCTTTGACTTGCTTATCTAAAGAAGCCTCTTTCTGATTAATAGTAAGTTCTTTTTGCTTAATTCTATTTTCCGCCTCGCCAATTTTTTTGTTTTTCTCTAAAAGGTCACGATCGTATTCGGACTTTAATTGCACGAAACGCTCTTTCGCTTCCAATTGCTTTTCTTTTTTAATCGTCTCCGCTCTTAATTCGGTTTCTTTTAAAATATTAGCAGCTTGTGCTTCGGCTTCTTCAACTTGTTTTTTGGTATTGCGGGCAAATACAATTTTGCCTACGAGTAAGCCCCCGAGTAGGGAAGCGCCTCCAATGATGACGAATAATATGTTCTGGTCCATTGTTTAAATCTTGTTGTTTGTAAATAATGCATACTCCCCTTTTTCGTTGTTATTGAGGTTAAAACTTCATGGTGAGTGAGGTTAAAACATTAATCCTATATTATTTATAAATCATTGATAGTCACCTATAGCAAGCTTCATTTCTTCCTTAACTCTAGGATGACGTATTTAGATTATTCATAATGCGTCAAAGGTTCCGCTACGAAGATAATCAAATAATGGAAAGAATGGAGTCGATGAAGGCAAATTATGTGGCCTAAAGGGCCTTTTCAATAGAACTTGTAAGCGCATCAATCTGATTTTGAATGGCTTCTAGCTCATAGAGGTTCTGACCCGTCTGCTGCTGCTCGGTAGTGAACCAAAGTAAAACCATGGAAATATAGTCCTGCATATCCTTGCCCGCATAGGCATTTTTAAATTCTACCATTTTTTGGTTGATGAGGGCTGCCGTTTGACGGACCGCCTGCTCATCCTTGGCAGCTAGTTTTATACGATAGGACCTATCGGCAATAGTAATATTAACAGGGATTAAATTGGCTTCTTGGTTGTCTGCGTTAGCTTGATTGTCTGACATAAATTAAGGGTTCAAGTTTTTAATAGCAGTATCTATTTCTTTAATATAATGATCTACTTTTTTAAGGAGGGCCGCTTTGTCGGTGGGTTGCATACTAGCCGTATTCACCATGGCCGCTGCTATTTTAGATTTTCCTTCTTGCACCTGCTCCATTAATTCCTTTACAAGGTTTTGCTCCTTGGTCAAGCTTGCCTTTAACTGCAAGTTTTCTTTTTCTATCAAAGCAGCACGCTTTAATAGAAGTTGAAGCTTGTCCTGTAAATTAGCTAATGAACCAGCAATATCCACCATATTTAAATTTTGATTTTACTAAAAAATTTATTTTCTAATTTCTGCTTGCAAATTATTTTCAAATTCTTTAACCAATTTTTTCATCATCGTATCTATCTCCACATCGGTCAATGTTTTATCTGTTGCATTGAAAACAAAATTAATAGCCACCGATTTTTTCTGGTCTCCCAATTTTTCACTTTCAAATATATCGAAAACACTGCTTTGTTGAAGGGCTGTTAATTTAACAGCTGCAATGCTTTGTTCAATGGCAGCGTAGGCTGTAGCGCTTGGAAGTACCAAGGCAATATCGCGTTCTACAGAAGGATATTTAGAAACTTCTTGGTACACAACTTGTAGGCTTTGGTACATTGTAAGCAAGTTGGCTAAATCGAATTGAATGTATAAAACCGATTGCTTAATACCAAATGCTTGTAATTTTTTATTGCCAATAATATCTAAAGAGCAAACTGTTTTTTTATCTACTATATAATTGACTTGACCTGCATCGCCAGTTTTCCACTGTCCAGTAGGAAGTCCTAATAATTTACATATTGCAGTGGCCATTCCTTTGGCTACAAAAAAATCAGCAGGCAAGGCCTTCATTCTCCAACCTTCTGCATTTTGTTTACCTGAAATATAAATGGCTAATTGCTCCGACTCATAATATTTACCAGCTCCCGACTTGCCATATATTTTTCCCATTTCAAAAAAGGAGATAGAAGTATTTTTTCTATTAATATTATAAGCAATGGTTTCAAGACCTGTCTCTAACATAGAAGGACGCATTACATCTAATTCTGCCGTTAAATTATTCAACATTTTTACAGAACGCGCTAACACTTCTTCAGAAAAATAGGCGCTATTGGTAATCGAGTTGGTTAAAATTTCAGTGAAGCCTCGGCCTACTAAATATTGTGCAATCTTATCTTTGAACTTTTCTTTTTTCTCTAGTGGATCAATGGCAGGGCTCATAGTAATCACACTGGGAATAGCAATATTATCAAGACCATCAATTCTTAATACTTCTTCTACTATATCTGCAGCAATACTAATATCTGGTTTATGATAAGGCACGGCCAATTCTAAACCCTCTGCTGTTTCTTTTAAAATTTCAAAACCTAAACTACTAAGAATGGTTTTCACTTTATCTGTTGGATAAACTTTACCACTTAACTTTTTTAAATAAGCAAAGGAAACGTTCACTTTCGTTTTAGGAGCTGGTGCAGGATACACATCAATCACTTCACTACATTTTCCACCGGCTAATTCTTGAATTAATTGAGCAGCATGTTCTAATACTAACACTGTGCCATCAATAGCCACCCCCTTTTCAAAACGAGTAGCTGCATCAGTTCTTAAACCATGGTGCACAGAAGTTTTTCTGATATGTACATTTTCAAATAATGCACTTTCTAAAAATAAATTTGTGGTACTTGCTTTTACGCCAGAACTTAGTCCACCAAAAACACCTGCAATACATAAAGGCTTTTGCGAATCGCTAATCATTAAATCATTCGCAGTTAATGTTCTCTCCACACCATCAAGTGTAGTAAACTTAGTACCTGCTGGATATTTGTTTACTACAATGGTTTTATCTTTTATCTCTGCTGCATCAAATGCATGCAGCGGTTGTCCTGTTTCATGTAAAATATAATTCGTGATATCTACAATATTATTAATGCTTCGAACCCCAATAGCTTGTAATTTATTTTTTAACCAAGTAGGAGACTCTTTCACTGTAACACCTTCTATCACTACCCCCGTATATCTTTTACAACCTGCAGTATGTTCAATACTTACTTTAAAAGGCGCTACCGATTTATCTTTACTTGCATGTTTTTTGAATGGACTAATAGCAGACACCGGTGATTCATGATAAGATAAATAAGCACATACATCTTTAGCTACACCATAATGACTCATGGCATCCATTCTATTGGGCGTAAGACCAATTTCATAAATCCAATCTTCATAGGATGCATAAATTGTTGAAACTGCAGTACCTGCTTTTATATTGGCATCTAAAACTATAATACCTGCGTGATCATCACTTAAACCAATTTCATCTTCCGCACATATCATGCCCTCGCTTTGTTCTCCTCTAATTTTAGCAAGCTTCATGGTAATGGGCTCGCCTGCTTTAGGATAAATAGTAGTTCCAATAGTAGCCACTACTACTTTTTGTCCTACTGCTACATTGCTCGCCCCACAAACAATACCTAAGGGTTGGTCCTTACCAATATTTACCTTGGTTAAATTTAATTTATCTGCACCTGGATGTTTTACGACTTCTAAAACCTCTCCCACCACTAAACCTGCAAGGCCTCCTTTGAAATTTTCATATTTTTCTAATGACTCCACCTCAAGACCAATAGAAGTTAAAATAATGGATAACTTTTCAGGGCTTACCTCCTGCGGTAAATATTCACTCAGCCAGCGATAACTAATCGTCATAGAACAATTTTATAGTATAGCTTCAAAAATACTAATTTTTAAGTGCTTTTAGTTAAAAACTAGGTGCAAAACCCGTTAATAACCCCCTTTTTTTGTGGATTTCAGATGGCGAAGACCTGTGCACAACCCTATTGCAAAACTAAATTTCTTGAAGTCCTAATTTGGTTTGATTTTCGCAGTAAGAAAATTGGTCAATAACTATGTCTATCCCTAGTATAAATACAAACAGAACAAAGAAGAAAAATAGCAATATAGATATTAGTTCTATGATGTATGGAAAGATTCCACCACAAGCAAGAGAATTAGAAGAAGCGGTGTTGGGTGCCATACTCTTAGATAAAAGTGCATTCGATACCATTAGCGAAATTTTAAAGCCTGAATGTTTTTATGTAGAAGGGCATCAACTTATTTTTAGCGCCATGCAGGGCTTGCAACAAAAGAACATGCCTATTGACATGCTCACCATGGTGGAAGAATTAAAAATGCGTGAGCAGTTAGATATTATTGGTGGGGCTTACTATATTTCTAAATTAACTAATGTAGTTGTTTCTACTGCGAATATTGAAGCGCATGGTAGAATTGTTTTACAAAAATTTATTCAAAGAGAATTAATTAGAATAAGTGGAGAAGTGATTGCAAATGCTTATGAAGATAGCACCGACGTTTTTGATTTACTAGATGATAGTGAAACAAAAATGTTTAATATCACCAATAACTACTTGAAGAAAAACTTTGTGGATATTGGAGATGCCTTAGCACATGCTGTTACCCGTATCGACCAATTAAGAACAAAGAAAGATGAGATATCGGGTGTACCAAGTGGATTCACTTCACTCGATAGAATCACTTACGGATGGCAACCTACCGATTTAATTATTTTAGCAGCACGTCCTTCTGTGGGTAAAACTGCCTTCGCCTTAAACCTAGCGCGTAATGCAGCATTACATCCTACTAAACCACAGGCCGTTGGATTTTTTAGTTTAGAGATGAGCGCTTCTCAATTAGTGCAACGTATTTTAAGTGCGGAGAGTGAAATTAAAATGGAAAAAATTTCAAGAGGTAAATTAGAAGAATACGAATACCAACAATTACATAGCAAGGGTATTAAAAAACTAGAACAAGCCCCTATTTATATTGACGATACTGCTGCTTTAAATATTTTTGAATTTAGAGCAAAGGCAAGAAGACTGGTAAACAAACACCAAGTTAAAATAATTATCATTGACTACTTACAATTAATGAGTGGTTCGGGTGATAGAAATTCCAATCGTGAACAAGAGATTAGTAATATCTCAAGAAGTTTAAAAGCTTTAGCGAAGGAATTAAATATTCCTATTATTGCACTCTCTCAATTAAGTCGTGCGGTTGAAACAAGAAAAGAAAGTAAGATGCCTCAGTTGAGTGATTTACGTGAATCGGGTGCGATTGAGCAAGATGCGGATATGGTTATGTTTATTTACCGTCCTGAATACTACGAGGTAATGAGCAATGAGATGGGAGAAAGTACACAAGGCGAAACACATATTAGAATTGCCAAGCATAGAAATGGTCGATTAGATTTAATTAAACTAAGAGCGAATTTAGATATTCAAAGATTCGAAGAATGGGAAGGTGATGCAGGCATACCAGGACTAGCCAGTAATTACAAACCTTTGCAACCTAGTTTAAATAGTGGTGGCACACCAGATGGCGGTAAGTTCTTTATTCAAGGAAGTAAAATGAATGAAGGCGAATTCGATGAAGGCATTAATGACGACCAACCGTTTTAAATAAGTCGAAACTATGTCGATACCTTATTTTTACGAGCCTAGTATTTTGTCTGGCCAAACTAGTTTTACCTTAAATGAAATAAGCAGCAAGCATTGCGTTCAAGTGCTGAGAATGCAAGAAAATCAAAGAGTAGATATTACCAATGGTTTGGGCTATTTATTTGAAGCGACTATTCTCACAGCGCATAAAAAAAACACCCTAGTACAAATACAATCGGAAAAATTTATAGCAGCCCCCTCACAAAAAATTACTTTGGGTATTGGGCTTCTAAAAAATCTTACTAGGTTAGAATGGCTATTAGAAAAAGCCACTGAGATGGGCGTATATGAAATTATGCCGCTTTTATGCGAGCATACCTTATTTGAAAAATTTAAGTTGGAAAGGTTTCAAAATATTTTACAATCGGCCATGATACAAAGTCAGCAGGTTTGGTTGCCTCTTCTTGGAACACCTGTAAAATTCAAAGAAGCCATTCAAAATCAAAAACAAGCACAGAAATTAATAGCGCACTGCGAAGCAGGTGATAAAGTAGATATTAAAAAAATAGAGGCCAGCGCTGATTTACTATTATTAATTGGCCCCGAGGGCGATTTTTCTTCTACAGAAATAGAATTAGCCCTTACAAATAATTACCAGGCCATACATTTAGGGCCTACCAGACTTAGAACAGAAACAGCTGCCCTATTTGCTTTAAGTGTCTTAAAAAAATTCTAATTTCAATCAATGAATATGGCTGCAAGCATTATTGAAGTAAATACCCCCTTATTAGAAAAAGAATTTCTAGAAATTAATGCTTCTTTAAATAAAAGCAATCCGAATTATATACGCCCCTTGGATAATGAAGTGAATCAGGTATTTGATCGTGGTCATAATAAATTATTCAAAGCAGGTGACGCTAAAAGATGGATAGCGAAAAATGAAGAAGGTATTTGCACTGGTCGCATAGCTGCATTTTATTACGAGAGCTATAAAAATAAAGGCACTGAATTTCCTGTAGGTTGTGTAGGTTTTTTTGATTGCATGAATGACCAAGCCACAGCGAATTTACTTTTTTCGACTGCTCAAAAATGGTTGAGTGAAAATGGCATGGAGGCCATGGATGGTCCTATAAATTTTGGCGATAGAGATAAATGGTGGGGACTGATGGTGAAAGGATTTGACAAAGAACCTATGTATGGTATGTCTTTCAACCCAAGCTATTATGAAGCGCTGATAACCAATTATGGTTTTAAAAATTATTATACCCAATATTATTACCAAAAGGATTTACACGAGCCCCTTCCTGCTCGTTTTGAAGAGCGTTATAATAAATTTAAAGCCAAGCCCGATTATTCAGCCCTGCATTTAGATAAAAACAATTTAGAAAAATTCGCTAAGGATTTTGTGCATATATATAATAATGCTTGGGCTCAACATGGGGAAGAAAAAGCCATTACCCTTGAACAAATATTAAAACTATTTAAAACTTTGAAAGCGGTGATGGATGAAAGAGTAATTTGGTTTGCCTATTATAAAGAAGAACCTATTGCCATGTTCATTAATATTCCAGATGTGAATCAGTACTTTAAATACTTTAATGGGAAGTTGGGGCTGCTTCAAAAACTACATTTGCTTTGGATGAAGTTTAGAGGAAGCAATGATAAATTAACAGGTTTGGCTTTTGGAGTGGTACCTAAATACCAGGCCTTGGGCATTGATAGTTATTTAATTTATTGCTGCTATATCATGCTGCATAAAATAAAATTGTATAGCGGTTACGAAATGGGCTGGGCTGCAGACTGGAATCCCAAAATGGTCAATATTTATAAAAGTTTAGACGCTCAACCTAGCAGAGAAATGGTCACTTTTAGACATATTTTTAACCCCAGCGTCCACCCTTTTGAAAGACATCCTCCCATGGATTATAGTGCAAAATAAGGGAGCGTAATAAGGGCCTAAAAGGGGCTTTAACAATTAGG